>Ga0224506_10001146_pt1 | contig 19354 bp, 14 predicted proteins | sample SF_Jan12_sed_USG_2_FD_169108 | JGI IMG/M metagenome (GOLD analysis project Ga0224506, IMG submission 169108) | Sediment microbial communities from San Francisco Bay, California, United States - SF_Jan12_sed_USGS_8_1 | ecosystem: Environmental > Aquatic > Marine > Sediment | place: USA... | reverse complement strand
ATCGAAATTGACTATGATAAATTTAATAATGATAATAAGTGGGATGGATTGAAGGGCTATGTTACCAACTCAAAACTTAGGGACAAACAAATAGTTGAAAACTACAAAAACCTGTGGCAGATAGAAAAAGCTTTTAGAATGTCGAAAACAGATTTAAGAATAAGACCAATTTACCATCGAATCAGAAATCGAATTGAAGCCCATATTTGCATATCATTTACCGCGTACAGTATTTACAAAGAGCTTGAAAGGGTTCTATACAAAGAAAAATCCACATTATCTTTAAAAAAAGCTGCTGAGCTAACACATAATATGTACCAAATAACTTTCATTCTCCCTGACTCAAAACATACTAAATCGAACCTACTGAAAATGGATGACCAGCAGGCTGAACTATACAATATTGTCATGAAAAATTTCTAGGGTGTTGCATAGCGGAAAACAGGACAGATAAAGGTAAAGTGATGCGCTTCTATGCACTAAAAATAGAAGATTATTCCTCTAAATCCTTACAAGGGATATTTGAAAAACATATCATTAAAGATGCCAAAGTGACTACCGATGAATGGCGAGGGTACAGGCCTCTTGCCAAGGATTACACCATTGAGCAGATACCCAGTAATAATGGAATGAATTTCAAAGCGTTACATACTATGATTCATCAGGTGAAATCTTGGATCAGGACTACTTATTCATGGGTAAGCGAGAAACATATTGATAGGTACTTCAGCGAATTCTGTTATCGAATCAATCGCTCACAGAGTAAGGCAACGGTATTTAACAATCTGATCACCAGAATGGCTAATGCCGAGAAGATTTACCACACGCAAATTATATGTATTTAAGTGCTGACCTCTAAATACCCAATAAAATTAGATCATTTGTTCAAAGGGAAATTTATAATTTTATTCGCTTTAGGATTATAATACCTTAAAACTTGCTTCGATTTTTTAATTATGGGATTTAGTTGCGTTATTTTTTTATTATGATATGGTGCAAAAAATGCGGAACTCTAAAATGAGACGTTGAATCAAAATAAAGCCTAACGATTTTCGTTAGGCTTTATTTATGATCAGTTGATAGTCTAATCTTTCTAATAAGTATCTTGTTAAGGATTACTTCTTACTATCGTCTACTTCTTCGTATTCTACATCTGCAACATCATCATCTCCGCCTTCTGGAGTAGCTTCAGCACCTGGCTGAGCTACACCATCAGCTCCTTGTCCTTCTTGTGCTTAGGCTCTGGAAGCATATATGTTATTTGATACATATTATGAGTGTGTTCAGCAGCCATTTTTAAAGATAAAGTAGGTTTTCTTTGTGAAGTACTCTTTCAAGCTCTTTGTAAATACTGTATGCGGTGAATGATATATAAATATGCGCTTCAATTCGGTTACTGATTCGATGATAGATTGGCCTTATTCTTAAGTCTGTCTTTGACATTCTAAAATCCTTTTTTATCTCCCATAGGTTTTTATAGTTTTTTTAGAACTGAAACTAATCACATTTGATGATAACAAAATTAAATATTTCTTCCTTTTTAAATTATTAAATTTTATGTTTACTATTGTAATAAACTAACTTTTAACTAAAATAAACAGTATGAAGAAGATTTTACTCTTTAGTTTCATGTTGTTGTCTGCACTTGTAACTGAGTCGTGGGCACAGGAACGAACAATATCTGGAAAAGTTACTTCTGCCGAAGACGGAAGTACAATGCCAGGTGTTAACGTTGTTCTTAAAGGAACAACAAACGGTACCATTACAGATGTTGATGGTAACTATAAACTTTCAGTTCCTTCAGAAGGAGGAATATTGACTTTCTCTTTTGTTGGTCTTACCACGGAAGAAGTTGAAATTGGCACCCAATCAGTTATTGATTTAGCAATGTCTGCAGATGTTAAGCAATTGTCTGAAGTTGTAGTAACTGGTGTAGCTGGTGAAACTGATAAAAGAAAACTTGGCTTTAGTGTTGGTACTGTAGGAGCAGATGTAATAGAAAATGCACCTGGTGTTAATGCTGCTACTGCTCTGCAAGGAAAAATTGCGGGAGTAACAATTACTCAACCAAACGGAGCTCCAGGGTCGGATGCTGCTATTAACTTAAGAAGTGCTGTTACTTTGATGGGGAGTCAATCTCCATTAATAATTATTGATGGAATATTAACCCAAGGCGATGGTAATTTAAGAGATATTAACTCTGAAGATATTGCGTCAATTGAGGTAGTTAAGGGTGCTGCAGCTGCATCAATGTATGGATCGCGTGCGGCTAATGGTGTGGTCAATATTATTACTAAAAAAGGAGCAGAAAAGGCTGGATCAACATCAGTTTCTATCCGTAATGAGTTTGGACAATCATTTATGGGTAGACAAATGCCACTTGCAACACATCATCCATATGAGATGAGTGCTACAGATCCTACTGTTGTAGATTACAGTCAAATTTCTCCAGGTCAAATTGCGGATAATGAATATTCTGTTGTAAATGATCTTCAGAGTGAAACTTTCAATCCAGGTCAGTTTATGACAAATACTATCTCAATTGGGTCTACTTTTGAGAAAACCAGAATGTTTGCTTCTTTTAGCAATTCTCTTCAATCTGGTGTGGTGCCACTATCTACTGGTTATGACAGACAAAATGTACGACTGAACTTAGATCATGAAATTTCAGATAAATTTTCATTAAGGATGACTAGCATGTATTCTGAATCAGAAAATGACAATATTCCACAAGGTTCAGGCTCCCCTTTTTATACACTATTATTCTTACCTCCTGATGTCGATTTGCACTCTAAAAATGAAGAAGATGGGTCAAATTACAACTACGATGTTGGTGAGCCTGCATCTCTTGAGAGAAATCCATTATACACAATTGCTAATGTTGACAGAACAACAAAGAGAAATAGATTCTTAGGTGGGTATACACTAGAATACAGACCAATAGACGCATTGAAGATAGAAGGTTCATACACTTTAGATAGAACTAATAATCAATATGAACAATTCATTGCTAAGGGGTATTTGAGTGACGATTTTTCAGGTGTGGCCAATGGAAATATAAGACGAACATTTAATACTACTCGATATGAGACTTTATCTGGTAAAATGACATTTAATAAAGAATTTGGTGACTTTAATGTTATTGGGCAAGGATATGTTCTTCAAGAAAAGAGTATTGGTAGTTATACAGCAGTAGAAGCTAACGATTTTATATTTAGAGGGGTTAGGTCTTTTAGTAATACAGGATTGGATCCAGATTCAGGATTAAACCGTACTACGTCTGATTCAGAGGATATAGAAGAAATTACTCAAAATTTTTATCTGATTGCAAAAGTTGATTATCAGGGCAAGTTAATTGTTGATGGGTTATTTCGTCAAGATAAGTCTTCATTATTTGGAGCGGATAACCGAAGTAATTTATTTTATAGAGCATCATTGGCTTATAGATTGACTGAAGACTTTGATATTCCTCAAGTACAAGAATTGAAAGTAAGAGGTTCGTATGGTACTGCTGGGAACAGACCTACGTTTGTTGCTAGGTACGAAACATATGATAATGGAGTAAAAGAGAATGTGGGGAATGAGTTGTTGAAATCACCAGTATCTACAGAAATTGAAGTTGGTTTAGATGCTGAGTTTTTAAATATGTTCAATTTAAATTTTTCTTATTCTACTACCAACACCGTTGATCCTTTATGGAATAAAGATTTAGCTTCAATAGCAGGAGGCTTTAAACAACAATGGCAAAATTTAGATGCTGAGGTTAAAGGGGATGTGTTAGAATTGACGTTAGGTGCTAAAATCATTGATAAAAATGATTTAACAGTATCATCTAATTTAATTTTTAGTAAGGTGACTCAAAAAATTATACGCTTTGACAATGCACCTTTCTTATATGGACCGTCAAATGCATTCATCCTACAGGAAGGATCTAATTTAGGTGTGATTTATGGAGAAAAATTTGCAAGAAGTATAGATGAACTATCCATAAGCCAGCAGGAAGCAGATACTTATGTTATAAATAGTGACGGGTATGTAGTTCGAACTTCTGAAATAGGAACAGTTGATGAAAAAGCAATAATTGTTCAAGATGAAACAGGTAATACCAAATTTGAAATTGGTGACATTGTTCCTGATTTTAATCTTGGGTTAAACTTTACTGTTAATTACAAAGGTATTAGATTGTATGCATTGTTTGATTGGAAACAAGGAGGTGACATTTATAACCAAACGAAACAGTGGACAATGCGTGAATTGAGACATGCTGATGTAGATCAATCAGGGAAGCCACAAGCTGAAAAAAAACCTGTAAATTATTATGCTAATTTCTACAACGTAAATGCTACTACAGATTATTTTATAGAAGATGGAGGTTTCTTGAAGTTTCGAGAACTTGCATTGAGCTATAATTTACCTCAAAGTATTTTAGACCCACTTAAAATTTTTAAAGCTGTTAAAATAGGTATAGTGGGTAGAAATTTATTAACATTCACAAAGTATACTGGTTATGATCCTGAGGTAGCTTCAACAGGAGATGCTAATGGTGATTTTGGTGATCAATACTTTGGTTTTGACGGATTTGGATATCCTAATTTTAGAACATTATCAGGTTCTATTGAATTTAAATTTTAATCCATAAAACAATGAGAAAAATAAAATATATTTTAGGACTTGTGCTCCCATTAATTTTTGTAATGGGATGTGCTGATTTAGAGACTGAAAACTTAAATAATGCAGATGTTAAGCGTGTACTAGAAGATCCAAATGAATTTTTAGGATTGGTGCGTGCGCAGTATAATACAGCATGGCATAATACGCAGCATTATAATTCAGCTCCCGCTCAACCTGCCACAACCATGGCGGATTCATATACGTCTTCTTGGGGGAATTTTGGCATGAGAGATATGTCAAGTGAACCCAGAAAGGCATTAGACAATACGCAAACGTATAATTATGCTGTTGTATTTGAACGTGCTTATGAAAACAATTACTCTATCATTGGTTCAATGAATGATATATTAAGGATTTATAAAGATGATCCAACTGTTATATCTAGAGATGCTAATGATAATGACGTTACGGAACAAGTAAAATCAGAGGCATTGTTTTTAGTTGGGATGAGTTACGGCAATATTGGGTTAATTTACGATAAGGCGGTATTCGTGGATGAAAACATAGCATTGGCTGATGTGGTTGTTGAATTTTCTACAGCGGCAGAAATTGTAGATTTTGCAATACAAAAATTTGATGACGCTATAGCAGCAGCTAATAGGGCTCCTGATTTTAGTGTGAATGGATTTAATGGATTATCAATAACAAAAACTGAGTTTATAGAGTTGATAAGAACACTTCAAGCAAAATATAAGACTTATGTTTCAAGATCAAGTGTTGAAAATGATGCAAATGATTGGGCAACAATATTGAATTATGTAAATGCTGGTATAAAACAGGATTTTGCACCAATTGGAGATGGAAATACGTGGTGGGATGGATACAAGTATTATGGAACTGAAGAAGGCTGGTCTCGTGTGGATATGCGTGTCGTGAATATGTTAGATCCTGCACAACCTTCTCGATTTCCAGAAGATGGTTCACATCCATTACCAGAATCAGTTACAGGTGATAATAGATTATTTAGTGATATGCAATATCTTGTAGATATTCCATTTAGAGCTAATAGAGGATTGTATCATTACTCTCATTATCACTATATTAGATATGGTTATCACTATCCAAATGCTACAGGAGATATGCCACATACTCTTTTATCCGAAAATGACTTAATTAGAGCAGAAGCTTTAATTAGAACAGGAGGAGATAAAGCTACTGCAGCTTCGTTGATTAACAATACGCGTGTTACCAGAGGTGGATTGACAGCTGTTAGCGCAGCGGATACTGATGCCGTACTTTTACAGGCAGTAATGCATGAGCGATATATTGAACTTTTTGCTACTATGGGTGGAATAGCTTATTATGATAGACGTAGAAGCCCAGATGATACAGGTTCTTTTGCACCATACACTGGTTTACAACCAGGAACAGCAAAAGAGTTTCCTATACCAGCAAAAGAATTGGGTCTTCTAAATGAAGAGATATATACATTTGGAGGGCAATAATCAAGGTTATAACCACTATTGTGAAATGTATTCACAGTAGTGGTTTCAATCAATAAAACTAAAAATTATGAAAAAAATAAATTTAGGAATAGTAATGATGATGATTTTTTCATTGTCAGCTTGCTTTGAAGAAAATGATTTAAGTGGCCCCATTACACCAGCAGAAATGGAACTTACTGTTACTGATGCAAATGGTGCTGCAGTAAGTGGAGCAACTGTTGATTTATTTGCTAATAATAGCGATTATATTGAATTTTCTAATGTATTAGCTACCAAAACAACAGATGGTCAGGGAGTGGTTGTTTTTTCTGCCGCAGAAATGATAGACGCTAGTAAGTTTCACTTTAGTGCAAAATCAGGAGATTTAAGAAACTGGAATGGAATAAATAACAGAGAACTTATGGTATCTAATGGTCGATCGGAAGTTTCTACATCGCTTGGTGCGGTTACATTATCTTCAGCTATTTCAGGACCAGCTACAGCTATTTCAGGCACTACTGTTACTTTATCTGTTGCTGCTTTTCCAGGTAGCTATACGTGGTCTATTGTTAGTGGCACTAATGGTACAATTGATAATCCTGCAAGTAATGAAGTGAATATAGCATTTGATCAGAATTCTGTTGATGAAATTGTTACTGTAGAGTTGTCTTATGCACCCGATGGATTTGTAACACAAACTTTCACGCATGATATTTTAGTCACTGCATTTTGTCCTATTGATGTGCAAATAATAGATGGAGCTTTAGTTGGTGGTGATATTACTATTGATGGCTTGGGTTGGCCTGCTTGGAATAGTCAAGTTGTAACTACTAAAACAGGTGACAACAATCTGATACTAGTTACTGGTTTAGGAATTGGATGGATGGAAGATTTTTGGGGTGAGGTAATTACTAATATGGAAACTGTTAATATGGAAGTGGACGATTTTGGGTTGTATGTTACAATCCCAACACAAGCATATATGGAAACCACGTACCAAGGTGCGGCACAAGATCCTTATACTATTTCAGGTTCTGGTATAATAGATGGTTGTAATGGAACAATAACTATTGAGTATGAACTTACAAACTATGGTACGGACTGGGGTACTTGGTGTAACGTAAATGGTTATAGCTCGGATGCAGTATTTACTGCAGTTTTAGATCTACCATAAAAGGAAATGTAAATTTTCCTTAAAAACAACAAAGGATGCTTCAACTGAAGCATCCTTTGTTGTTTTTTTTAAGTAAAGCATTCATTCAAGTTTAAGTTGAGAACAGTTAATATATCATGATTAATATAAGAAATACCATTTGGATTACTATTCTTGTTATTTTTCAATCATGCAGTACTCATAAAAAAGAAATATCTGGAAATAAAATATCCATTAATTTTACACAGGATATTCAAGAAGATGAATGGTTTAAAATAGATGGCACAAAATTTATTTTATTAAAACCTGATACATTGTCGTCTAGTGCATCATTGGAAGATATGGATAATATTGGTGTCAATGAAAATGTAGGATACATGTCACCAACATATACTTACACAAAGAGGGGTAATAATTGGGTAGATCATAAATTGACTCGTGGTGTAATGGCTAGCAATTTTGTCAGATTGACTCGATTGCTAAAATTAGATCAGGTTTATTTGTTTGAAGGAAATAAAATTACTGTATTGATGTCTGGAAAAGTAATACTAAGTAGAAAGGACGGTGAAGTTATGGTGATTAAAATGTCTGAAGGGTTTAAAGATAATATAGAAGTTGTTGAGTAACAAGGGCATTATTTCCCCAAAACAAAATCCTCTAAGACAAGTATATCCATATCAGTTTTTAAAAAACAGCGTATTGCATCTGCAGGGCTACAGACTATAGGCTCATCCTTTACATTAAAAGAGGTATTTATTAATATTGGGTAACCAATCTCTTTTTCAACCGATTGAATTAATTCATGGAAATCTGAATTTGTTTGTTTGTCAACTGTCTGAACCCTTGCAGAATTATCGACATGAGTTATAGCGGGTAGTCTAGAACGTTGAATTTGTAATTTATCTAGACCTATTGCCTCTAAATTGTTTGCGATAAGGTATTCGTCTTTCACGTCACATGTCATTAACATATATGGGCTTTCAACTTCGATATTAAAATATTCACCTGCTACTTCTTTTAAAACAGATGGCGCAAATGGTCGAAATGATTCTCTGAATTTAATTTTTTGATTAATAACGCTCTGCATATTTATATTACTCGGATTTCCAATTATGCTTCTGTTTCCTAGTGCTCTTGGGCCAAATTCCATCCGCCCTCTAAATACACCAATTACTTTATTGCCTTTAACCGACTTTGCTAATATAGCATCAAGTTGTGTTTTATCTTCAAAATATTTATAGCGTAGGCTATTTTTAGTGATAGCTGATTTTATTTCTTCATCTTCAAATTTAGGACCCAAGTATGCCCCCTTCATTTTATCAGTTTTCCCATCAAATGTTCTTTTTTTGTTCATAAATCGATAATAGGTAAGAAATGCTGCTCCAAGAGCCCCTCCAGCATCACCAGCTGCAGGCTGAATCCATATATTCTTAATTGGAGTTGAAGATAATATTTTGCCATTTATTACACAATTGAGTGCTACGCCTCCTGCTAAGCATAAGTTATCTATTTTATAGGTATTATATAAGTTGTTTGCTAATCTTATAACTACAGTTTCAATTACTTTTTGAATAGAAGCAGCTATATTCATATGAAATTCAAGAAGATCACTTTCAGGTAGGCGTCTTTTGTTACCAAATAGTTTATTAAAATGCTTGTTAGTCATTGATAAACCAGTGGTGTAATTGAAATACTTCATATTTAACCTGAACGACCCGTCTGATTTTACATTAATAAGATGTGTCATTATGGTATCGTAATGTATTGGGTTTCCATATGGAGCAAGACCCATTACTTTATACTCTCCTGAATTTACTTCAAACCCTAGATAATATGTAAATGCAGAGTATAGCAACCCTAAAGAATGTGGAAAATGAATTTCCTTATGAATTTTAAAATTGTTTTCCTCTCCGATTGCAAATGATGAAGTCACCCACTCCCCTACACCGTCCAGTGTTATAATTATTGATTTTTTGTAGGGAGAAGGAAAGAATGCTGAAGCTAAATGTGATTCATGATGTTCTGTAAAAAGTAGATTTTCACCTTCCCAAGCGGTGTCGATAGTTTTAAGTTGTTTAATGATATCTCTTTTTAAAAATAACTTATGTTTTAGCCATATGGGCATGGATTTTAAAAATGATATTATTCCTTTAGGAGCATAGCTTAAATATGTTTCAAGTAAACGTTCAAACTTAAGGAAAGGTTTTTCATAAAAAGTAATATAATTAACCTCGTGTAACTTAACCCCAGCTTCCTTGAGGCAATATTCTATCGATTTTTCTGGAAAAGAGGGGTCGTTTTTAATTCTGGAGAATCTTTCTTCCTGTGCTGCAGCTATTATTTCTTCATCTTTCAGAATGCAGGCAGCACTATCATGATAATATGCTGAAATACCAAGATTGTACATTAAAATAGAGAGTATATAAAGGGAGCTAGAGAAGAACCCTCAACAAGAACAATTAAAAACCCTAATAGAAAAAGAATAAAGATTAGTGGGGCTAGCCATAATTTTTTTCTACTCTTCATAAATAGCCACAGTTCTTTTAAAAAACTTATCATTTCAAAATTGATTTATCATACTAGTACTTGAGTCGTTTACTTTTCTGTCTATCCAATAGGTAGTTGATTCCTTGTCAAACCCTCGTTTCATTGGATCGTGTTTTAAAATTCGCAGTATAATTGCCATTGGTGTTATAATGAAAAAGTATATTAATGTTAAAAGTATTACGGAATTAATAAGACCTAAATACTTTCCTATGAAGTCCCAAAAAATACGTAAAGGATTTAATACATTTGGTGCAAGTAGAGCCACAACTATCAAAATCAATCCTCCCATTAAAAAAATCACCCTAGTCGAGGAAAGAACGATCTGATTATATATTAGAATTAGAAGAAGTACTGTCCCAATAATTAGTCCGAATTGTCTATTTTTCTTAAAATTGTTCATCTGCACTTCTTTGTTTTACAATTTCTAAAAGTTTAAGTGCTTGTTGATTATTATTATCAATGCGCAAAGCCCTTTCAATATGCAGTTTACTTTTATCATATTCTTGAAAAAAAGCATAAGCTCCTCCTTTATTAATCAAAATCTTTATGTCTAAGGAGTCATCTACGATAGCACTAATTTCTTTAAGCGCACGCATGGTATTTTTATCAGCAAAATTAATGTATTTTTCAGCTAATTGTAGTGCGTTTTTTTCTTGTTTAGTTTTTAGTAAACACTTAATGGAAGCAGAGAGTATTTCTTTTTTAGGTGATGACTGCAAAAGTTGTTTGTAAATTACTAGTGCTTTTTTATAATCTTGGTTGTAATAATGTGCTTCGGCTAACATGATTTTAGGATTTACAATGTTTGAAAATTCCTGTGAAAGTGCCTCAGAAATTTTAATAGCCTTTTGATATTGTTTTGAATTCATGTAATGGTCATATAATTTATTACAGGCTTCTGCCCAAGAAATTTCACCTATAAATTTCTTATATGATAGTTGCTCTTCGATTGTACTTGGGATAAAACTTTCTTTGGATTGTTCATTAAATGGCCAACCATTTTTGAGTTTTGTTATTAATAAATGACCTGAAATGGAATCAATGTTTGTCACACACCTTTCTTTGATAATTTCTTTTAATGATGATGTATTAATTGTTGAGTCTTCAATTAATTGATATGCTAAAATAGTCTTATAAAAAGAATAAGATATAACAGATAAACCATATAGATTAGGATGTAAGTGTTCTATCATTACCTCATCACCTATTATGCCATTTTTGGAAGCATCTTGTAAATCTTTTTCTGTATCAACTACTATAGCTTTATTTTTTAGAGCACTTTTAGTTATTATAGAATTCATGCTTTTTGGGGCACGAAATCGTAGTAAATCCAATTCTTTGGCCAAATGATAATGATAACTTGCGGATATTTGATCTTCTAATGCCAGATAACAATTCCCGATGTTAAAATTTAATGCTGCATGACTGGAGTCAATGGCTTTAGCTTTGATGAATGATTGCAATGCACTATCATAATTTTCACTAGTTAAATAATTTAAACCTTTCTGATAGTTTTGTTGCCAATTTACAGAGTCGTAATTCATAAGATGACCCGAAATAAAGGGGTGTTGACCTTTGACATTACTAGCTAATGTCCCTATAAAAACAGGAATATTATTGGATTTATATTGAGCTAATATTAGATCAAGATTATCTGAAAACTGTTGTAGACCATTGTTGTAGAGTTTACCATTCAAAGGTATTTCTTGTTCTTTCACCATCCTAGACATTAAAGTTTCGTCTGTAGTATTATTGTTAATTTGAACAGAAACAATGGATTTAATAATACTTCTAAATAATTGAATAATTCGTACGTTGCGATATTTTAGATAAAAATTGATAAGCTTAGGGCTTTTCCCTAGAGATTGAGTTGAACCAATTCCAAAAGCACCATAATATTCATTGTGTCCTGCATAAATTAATACAACATCAGGATTTTGCTCTATAATCTCTTCAGTGAAATCCAATAGCGTGTATGAGTTGACTGCAGTAATTGCTGTATTTATCACTTCTATTTTCTTCTCTGGAAAAGTTTGTTGCAATATTTTTTCAAGTTGTCGAGGAAAAGATGCACCATGATTGAATGGAAAACCAGCAGTAGTAGACCCCCCTTGAACGAAAATGCGAAATTCGTTTTTTGGTTTGTTTTTCAAAAAAAACTCAAGTTGTGTACTAACTTGAACTTGTGCAGATCTGAAATACCTCCTTGATATTTCAGGGTTAATAACCATATAATTAGAATCTGTTTTATCGGCAATAAAAAGGGGGTAGCTATTTCCGTACTGGAAAATGCGTAGACTTATCTCAATAAGTATAAAAAATACTATCGGAATGGATATTGTTATGCTGTAAAAAGCATTTTTTTTAAGGGATGATTTTATTGACATAAAATCAATCTTTGATTAATTTATTAGGCTTTGAATTATTTTGTGTTTCAAAAATAAAATCAGATATTTCTACTAAATTAGAACCAGCTAATTTTTTTGATTGTATAAATCTATCGTTGACAAGTTCTTTATTTGTTTCAATAACAATACTGTTCGGAAAGTCATTATTCAACCTGATTTTGTAATTGTTGACAAGGTACTTTACATATAGCTTGTGGTTATTCAATGCAATAACTTTTAGATATTGGGCTGTATTATTTTTTTCAATTATAGAAATATCGAATTCAAAAACATCAGTAATAAAAGTAGTCTGTTCGTTAGTGGTAATGCTAGCAAAAGCGTAGGCTATTTGCGGTTTGTCTTGTGCATATAGGTTACTAATAAACATGAACGTTATAAAGAACAGGAAGCGATCGGATTTCATAATAATAAATTGGTTAATAACTTAACTCAAATATACAAATCTATGATAAATAAAGCTTTATTGATATTGCTGTTTTGTGCCTTACCATTGATGTTGAACGCGCAAGATAAAATAGAAGTGACTATAATTAATACTGATAGTACAACGGTATCCAGTGTATTAAGAAACAATTCTCTCGATGATATTAGTAATACATTACTTTTGGTAAACAGCGAAGAATATTCCCCACAACAAATTGCGGGCTTCATTTTACATTGGGAAGGAGAAGAAACAGAATTTGTATCTAAATCAGTAGTATTTCAAAATGATGCAGGATAAGATTGATGGAAATATGTTCTTGGTAACGAGATAAAGGGTACTACGCTATTAGTCTTTATAAAATGTATTAGGAGAAAGACGGAACATTTTATTGCTAAAAAAGTTAATTCATAGTAATTAAGAATTATTCAAATTTAATATAGCCCATTCTTTTATAAAAAGATCAATCGGAAAAAACAACATATATTATTGGAGATTGTTCAAAAGCTAAATATGAAGAAACCCAAAATATTTTTTATGTAACAAGATTAATAAATATAGCTAAGTTCTAATGCATAAAGTGGGTTTAATATACAAATATGGGAGTAGATACATGAGTTAAATTAGTAAAGCATAGAAAGAGGCAATTATTCTATACCATACAATAATATGATTATCATGTGTTATGTTCATATAAAGTATTAATTTGACTTACTATAATAGAATGGTTTTTAATTAATAATGGAAATTCGACTTTTAATAACGGTTTTATTTTTTTTAATATTGTTTAATTTGAGCAATGCTCAATCTAACGATAGCACATTAATAGCTGCACTTAAAGAAATTGAACATAAATTTGAGGTTAGGATTGTCTATAAATCAGAATGGTTTGAAGGATTTAATTCTCCTCAAAAATTAAATAAAGATACTTATGCAGAGGCATTACGTAGGCTGTTTGAAAATACGGGATTTGCATTTGTGGAATATAACTCCACTATCTATATTATAAGAGCAAACACGGTAAGCAAGGATTTGGCATATCTTATAAAAATAAATTCTATTTTAAACGAGGCTACAACAAAAGACATTATTTCTTCTTTTGATAAACTGAGTTATTTTGAAGCAAGTGGTGTAATTGTCGATGGAAAAACTGGAGAAGCCTTGGTAGGAATTTCAATTATTGATGAAGTGAGTAAAATTGGAGTAACTTCCTTTATTGATGGATCGTATTCTTTAAAACTACCAATTGGAAACCATGTGCTAAATTTTTCTGGTGTAGGGTTTGAAAATGTATCACAAAAAATCACTTTAAATTCAAATCAAATTATTAATGTAGAGATGTTCGAACAATCACTCCTTATCGATGAGGTTATAATATCAGGAAGCACACTAACTGAAGGTTTAGAATCAAATCAAACAGGTAAAGAAGTAATGAAGATAAGTACTATCAAGAAAATCCCTGCATTTATGGGGGAAGTGGATGTTATAAAAAGTATGGCTTCCATACCTGGTGTTAATACAGTAGGAGAGGGGGCTAATGGATTTAACGTGAGGGGAGGAAATACTGATCAAAATCTAATTTTATTTGATGGGATTCCTGTTTTTAATTCGTCTCACTTGTTTGGGTTTTTCTCCATATTCAACCCAGATGTAGTTAATGATTTTACTTTATATAAAGGTGGTGTCCCTGCTCGCTTTGGTGGTAGAGGTTCTTCAATATTAGAAGTAAATAGTCGTAATGGTGATATGAGTAGGTATCAATTGTCGGGAAGTATTGGTCTAATTTCAAATAAATTGACTTTGGAAGGCCCAATATTAAAAAATAAGTTATCTTTTTTATCATCAGTTCGTTTAGCTCATCCTACTTGGTTATTTAAATATGTTCCTGATGATGAAATTAAAAATAGTAAGGCTTCATTCAAGGACATTAATCTTAAAATACATGGTGAAATAACTGATTATGTTAGGTTCTCTTCAAGTAGTTATATTGGTATGGATAATTTTAAGTTTGCCATGGATACTACTTATTTATGGAATGCATATGGGTCTTCATTCTCATTAAATAAAGCAACTGAAAATATATCTTGGGATATAACAGGGATGTATTCAAATTATGAAAATACTATAAAAGGAAAGATGACTTATCTAGAGTTTGATTACTCAACTTCTATTACAATTATAGGGATTAAAGGAGGTTATCAATATTATTTTAATAAGAACGACTTTGTGGATTTTGGGATTGAAGCAAATTATTATAATAGCAATAATGGTCAGTTAAAACCAGATTCAGAAAATAGTAGTATCAATGAATATGAGGTTGAGAATGATAAAGCTATGGAGAATAGTGTTTTTGCTTCTATTAACAAGGAGGTGGGTGATTTTTCGTTTATAGGAGGAGTTCGATACTCTTACTTCTCGAATGTTGGATCTGCTCAGGAGTTTTTATATGCCAATAACTCATTGCCAACAAAGAGGAATGTAATAGACTCTGTTCGGCACGATACTGGGAGTTTTTTTGGAAAACATTATGGTTGGGAGCCTCGATTTAGTGGAAAATGGCAAATTAATAACAGTAGTAGTGTTAAAATAGGTTATAATCGTATGAGACAGTACATGCAAATGATTTCAAAAAGTACTTCCATTTCACCTAATGACTTCTGGAAATTGTCTGATCAATATTTTCAACCTTTAATCACGGATCAGGTTAGTGTTGGATATTATAAGGTGTTTAGCCTATATTCGATTTCAAGTGAGGTGTATTATAAATATCTACAAAATCTTATCGAAAATAGAAATGGAAAATCAACATTTTTGACTAATCAATTAGAAACTTCTATGGTTTACGCACAAGGAAAGTCGTATGGTGTTGAAACCAAAATTGAAAAACGAGGAAAATTAAGTGGTTGGTTAATATATACCTATTCTAAATCGTTAAGGAAGCTTTATGAGGTTCAAGGGTATGAACCTGGTTTCAATAATGGTTTTTATCCTTCTGATTTTGATAGACCGCATAATATGAATGTTAATTTAAACTACCAGTTAAAAAGAAGAGTAAATGTATCCGCAAATTTTGTCCTTATATCGGGAAGACCAATTACAACACCTACTTCAGCCTATTATATCAATTCTCAATTGATTGTAGATTATAATGAAAAAAATAATGAAAGAATTTCAAACTATCACAGATTAGATTTATCCTTAACGGTTGATACAAATCTTAAAAAAGACAAATGGTTTGAAGGTAGTTGGGCATTTTCTGTTTATAATATATACGGAAGAAAGAATCCTTTTTCTATTTATTTTGATACGGTAGGTCAAGGGAAATACCCTGTTGCATATCAATTATCTATTTTAGGAAATGCTTTTCCTGCTATTTCTTATAATTTTAGAATAAAATGAAAGCTAAACTAATATTCCTTTTTATAGTTTCAACTATTTCCTGTATTGAAAGAGTAAATATAGAAATTGATGCTGGATCTGATTTACTAGTAGTTGAAGGAGGAATCACTAATGATAATGGACCTTACGAACTAAAGCTATCACTAACCACTCCATATAGTACAGACCCGTCTCTTTTTGGACAAGAAAGGTTGCTCCATGGAGCTAAAGTTTACGTAATTGATGTAGATGACAATACTTACACACCTATGGAGATGGTTCGGGATGGGTATTATTATACCCCAACATCCTTTAAAGGAAAAATTGGACATAGTTATTATGTGGAAATTACTTGGAATGAAAATGTTTATGAATCAAGTATAGAACAAATTAAGAAAGTGCCAGATATTGACACTATATATTATAGACAAATTGAGGGTACAGAAAATCTTGGTTTATATGCTGATTTTCAAGATGGTGATTTGAAAAATGAATTTTATTTATGGAGGTGGGAAGGATATTATCAATTATTGTCTAGACTACCTGGTCCACCAGATTACCCTGACACTTTTGACTGTTGCAACGTTTGCTATGTGCCCTTACAGAACTTAGAGGTAAATTTGTTGGAGGACAGATTAATTAATGGCAATAAAATCAAGGAGCATTTAATAGCTAATATAGCTATAAATGAACCAGCTGGACCTACCAGTTTATTAATTAATATTGAACAATTGTCTATTAGTGAAAAAGAGTTTGAATTTTGGAGCAGGGTTAAAGAGCAAAATGAAAATGAGGGAGGACTTTTTGATCCTATTCCTTCAAGGTTGACTGGTAATATGAAAAATGTTACTAAAAAAGATGAATACGTATTAGGGTATTTTAGTGTAGCAGGAATTAAGAAGTCTAGAATTAAAATAGAAAGGGGGAAATATTCCAATGAATTACCTTATTTCGGCCCACCCAATACCTTTGATTGCCGATCGTTAATGCCCAATGCAACTATTATTAAACCTGAATACTGGGATTAATTATGGTAAAACAAATATTATCATATTTACTTATTGCTTTATGGTCTGTCGTTCTTGGAAAGGAGAATGATACAGGGTCAATAAATTTAAAATTGGATAAGGGTTCGAGTATATATTATGCTTCTGAAATTGTTGAATTTTCTTTGAAATTGGAATTATTGCCTCAAAATGTAAAATCTAAATTGATACGACTTGTGCTTTTTGATTCATTAGGAAATGATATAGTGAACAAGTTGTTTTTGGCACAAAATGGGATAGTACTGAAAAGCACATTTTTAATAACTAAAAATACACCAACAGGAACATATGTATTAAAGTGTTTTGAATCAACAAATGATAAATCTATACAAGACTATAGTATGCTGATCTATGTGGTTAACACAAATACTTTTAGTCAAGATGATGTTACATTAAGAAATGATATTGACATCCCACCCTATGAATATAGTTATGGAAATCCGATAATTATTAAAGGAATATTGTCGAAAAATGATTCTCCATTATCTTATAAAATAGTTACTATGCAGTCTAGGGGAGAAACAAATTTATTTTCATATACAGTAACAAACGAGTCTGGTGAATTTACTTTTTATGATAGTCTGTTTGGAACTAATGAGTTATTATTTAGCTCATTTAATACAGGTCAGACCAATGTGAAAATTGATTTTGTAAACTTTAACTATTTTATGAATAAAAGCGGTGTAGAATGTACACCTTATAAGTTACCTTATTGGGTTATTAAGAAACAGGAACAACTGAAAGAATTAGTAGTAAATATAAATTACACAAATAATAGTATTGAAAAAATGGATATACAACTAATTGATAGTTCTTTTGATGAACATTTGATATTGCAGGAATATGTTCCGTTATTAACAATGAAAGAAACCATTATTGAACTAGTACCTCTAAAGAAGATAAAGGAAAAAAATGGTAAAACATTTTTATTTTTATTGAATGACATAGATAACTCTTATCATAAGAAAGAACCACTATATTTGATTGATAGGTTTCTTGTAAATGATTTCAATAAAATTTTAACATTAGATATAGATAGAGTGATTATGATAGAAACATTGTATAAAACACATGATTTTGAAACTATTATAGAAAGGTTCTCACAATATGGTATTTTTTCTGTCATAACTAAAAACAGAGATTATATTCCAGATAGTGGGCTTTATATGAAAATAGATGGAATAGAAAATAGGAAATAATTATAATAAAAATATAGCACTCGATCATAAAAAAAGCCTAACGATTTTCGTTAGGCTTTTTTTTAGGCATAATACTGAAAAATGGTTGGTAAAACCCTTGTAACAATCAGTATATCATATACTTACAGAAGTTTTTATGAAATGCGTTTCATAAAGACTTTTTTGTAGAATGAAACATGTAAAAAAAACGTTGTTGGGCTTGCGGCTAGGGAAATCGCTTTTAAACTTTTAAGAGATTAGCTCTATAATTATCATCAAGTGCAGCGAGTAATCTTTTAGAGGGTTTACTTTTTTTAGTTGACCTCTCTTTATCAATTAAAGATAGTGCTATTTTAGCGATGATATTGTAGTTCAAGGCAGAATTTCCTTTCTTTTTCAGAGAGTCATCTTCTTTGAATACCACATCCAAATTCCAATGGAGGTTGTTTTCTACTGCCCAATGACTTCTGATTGCTTTGTTGATTTTTGCTGCATTAGCAGACATTGAGGTGATGTAGTGTCTGGTTTGGGAGGACTCCTCCCCAGATTGTTTATCGACCCGTTTTGAAGTGATTTTGACAATACTTTTCAATCCTGGCCAGTTCTCCTTGTCATCAAGAAAATCCAACTGATCAATGACTTGACATTTTCGACACTCTATTCTGCCATGTCCTATATCAGTTGTTTTGTTCTCTTCTTTTATATCCGATATCGAAAAGATTTTTTCGACTTGTTCTTTAAGCTCTTTTTGATTGCCTTTTACCATCAAAATATAATCTGCCCCTTATCAACAATGGTATTTGCTATAGCTTTTTGACATCCCATTGCATCAATGGTGACGATACAGCCCTTGATAGCAATAAGCTCTAATAAATGTGGAATAGCGGTAATTTCATTGCTTTTAGAATCAACGGCTTGTTGTCCGAGACATAGCCTGTTTTCAGATGCAAATGCAGAAACTACGTGCATGGCAGATTTGCAAGCAATCTTATGAGCTGATCCACAAATGGTTTTTCCATCAATGGCAATCACTTCCCCATTGGTAAGGGTTGCTATTGAATCGATCCAGTTAATAAAACACTGGCTAAAAACATCTGTGTCCAATGCAGCAAATACATCCCCCAAAAC
>Ga0224506_10001145_pt1 | contig 19355 bp, 33 predicted proteins | sample SF_Jan12_sed_USG_2_FD_169108 | JGI IMG/M metagenome (GOLD analysis project Ga0224506, IMG submission 169108) | Sediment microbial communities from San Francisco Bay, California, United States - SF_Jan12_sed_USGS_8_1 | ecosystem: Environmental > Aquatic > Marine > Sediment | place: USA... | reverse complement strand
CTGAGAAGTGATAGGAGAAAAACAGCATGGGTAAACGGTTTGGCGGCCGCAAAAAAGCTGTGAAGCACCCAGTTGGCTCGCAGTGGCACAGCGACGCGGTAGAGAAAGCAACAATAAGGATAGGATAAAGAATGAGCGAAGAAAACGAACTTAAAGACTCTGTGAAGAAAGTTGGGCGCTTAGTCCCCATAATTAAAGACGCGCATGGCAACATCATAGACGGGTTTCACAGGCAGAAGCTTGACCCGAAGTGGAGTGAAGAATTTAGCATCACGCTTGACCACATCCATGATCCAGTTCAGTTGTTGCTTGCTCGTATGAACGTGAATGTCTGTAGGCGCATAGTTAGTGTAGAAGAGAAGACTAAGTGGTTAAGGCAGCTTGCAGAGTTTACAGGTTGGGATGCGAAGCGCATTGCTGAAGAGTCAGGAAGAAGTTATAGTTGGGTTCTTAAATATCTCTCAGATGAGTTCAAACGAGATTATCAGTCTCCAGTATCGCAAGATAAAATAGTACACGGTGTAGAGATTTCTCAAGAAGGTGTTAAAAGTGATGTTGAGGCTGTGGGTGAAATTGTGGAAGTTGACACGAAACCGTCAAAGCCTCTAGTTGAGTGTGAATGCTGCCGCAGACAAGTATTCTATGCTAAATATGTAACAGTAGACGGTATTCTCAAAACCGTGTGTGGCCTCTGTAAAGAAAGGCTAGACAAGGGCGAGATAGAGTTTCCAAAACTGAAAGTGCGTGAGAAGCCAAAGGTTGTCAAGCCAAAAGAAACATGGGAGGAACGCAAGGCTCACATGGCGCCGCAAGTCAGCAAAATGGACGAAGCCATGCTAGTACGCCTACAGCAAAACCTCGAACTGCGAGAACAAGGATGGCGCATCATATTTCAGAAACATTACTGCCTAGCCGAAACCATATCTGACGTAACGCTTGTGAAGGGCGATAGAGAAATCTTGGTTTATTTTGACAGTCCACTGCATGAGAAGAGGCGTGATAAGGATGAGAGTCTTCGGGAGATGGCGCGTACTCGTTTAGGTGTTGAAACTTTGCCGTTAGACTTCAAAACAGATGCGGTGAAGGAGCAGGAACTTTTGGAACAGCAAATCATGGAGGCTGTGAAAGAGTGACGACTAAAGATGTAGAAAAAGAAGTTAAACAAAGACTGAATTTGAAAGACCCATCTACACATTTGCTGCCTACTTTAACAGCTGCAAACAGACCTATCATAAAAGGAGGATGGCAAAGCAATGATTTGCATGATGTACGTCGCCTTTTAGAAAAGAAAATCCCTGTTTCTTGCAGTGGAATGGAACATGGCTTGTTCACTGTTGGTTTTAACTGTAAATTAGAGAAGTATGTTGGGGTAGGGTGGCTGCATAAAGCGGTTGTTGAAAACCCACTATTTGATTCAATGCAAGACGCTTTAGATTGGTTTATGAAAAAGGTGGAGTTGGTGGAAAATGACGAGTAGGGCTTACCAAAAAAGCGAACAACTAATCCGCCGACTAGCCGAAATGGGATTCACAGACAAAGTCGGCAAAAAACAACTCCACAAACTCATAAAGCTAGAGCACGGCGGGGACCCTAGGACTCTTCGGAATTGGACTGCTAATTTGCGGGATTTCGGGTTTATTGAGGTTGTGAATCCTTTTGTGTTTAGGATTCGGTTGGGTAGGGTTGAGGGAGCTTTAGAGATAGCTGTTAAGAATGGTAGTCAAAAGAAATTGATGTGAGAGAGAGAGAGAGTGTATGGTTACGTTAGACGTTTGGTTAGTGGATGGTGTGATGATGGAGAGACTAAATAGAGTCTTAAGAGAGAATATAGAGAGGCTAGTTATACAGCGCACACACTCTCACACACAAAAAAAGAGGGGTTAGATAGAGTCTCTACGAAACATGCGCAAGCCAATCTTCACGACTACGAGTGTGCCTATGGTGATGATCATGGCGCTGAATCCCCACGCGACTGCTTCGACTGCTTTCTCTATCCACTCAAACATTTCATACACCTTTCATACAATAAATATATAAATATCTTATTAATACTTTATGAATGGTGAGTAAAGATTGAAAATAGCTGAAACCCCAATCTCTACACAGATGACTGTTTATGTTCCTAAGGCTATTCAAAACGCTCTAGGTGTAATTGAAGGCGACGTGCTTCTGTGGTTTGTGGAGGATGGCAGGTTGTACGTCGCAAAAAAGGAGAAACAAAAATGAGAGAGAATAAAAAAGAAAGAAAGAGTTTTTGGTGGTTCTTAACTAAAGAGTTTCCACCCTTCCTCAAAGAGACATTTTTGCCACCATTCAAAGAAAGGTCTTTTTTGGAGTTGTTATTGGGCGCTTTTTTGCTTCCATTTAGTTTATTCTTAACACAAGTTCATATTGGATTTGCACTTGGGATTCCATTAAGCGTTCTAATTTTGCTACATTCTATTTATTTGTCAGTTGAAGGAACGCTGTGAGGAGGTTGAAAAATGAACAAGTCTAAACTCGAAAAGGCATGGAAAGAAATATTGGAAAAAGAGGACAATTACGAGTTAATAGAATGCCCAAAATGTCATGCGCAGGTTAGAAAGCTTAAACATTATGGAGTTACTCAATGTGAAAAATGTAAAACTCCAATACTTTGTATCTAAATGAAGGAGGAGGTTGGTGAGAAGTGAGTGAACAAAGCGAATTCAAAAAACGATTGGTTAAGATATTTGATGATTACGAGACAGATGATGATCAATGTTGTGCTGTTTCTTTTCTAATCGATGAGGCAAAAAAAGAAATCTACGAAGCGATTGGGAGTTTTAACTACAAAGAACCCTATAATTACAATCTGCCTCAACTTAAAATAAGATATGAAGAAGCATCACACAAACTACTTGCTACAATAAATAAAATTCAGAAGTGGTTTGGTGTTGGCGGCGTGCAAGAGGTGAAACAGCAAAAATGAAAGAAGAAGGCGAACTACAAAAAACAATAAAAGCTTTTGATAGAGAATTGATTAAGCGAGAGTTTTGGGCAGAAGGCATGTTAAACATTGTTGAGAGAGCAAAAAAAGATTTCCAACCACATTTTAATTTCCATGAATACATAGTATCGCTAAATCCTATTCCAAAAACTCATCAAGAAGTTCACGAAGCATACCAAAAATATGTTGCCGAAGTAATAGTTAAACTTAAGAAGTGGTTTGGCGGCGTACAAGACAAGGCTCACGCTAAGGGTTTAAAGAGTGGTGAAAAGTAGAGATGTACGCCGCAAAACCTATAAAAACAACCACGCACTAACATCAAAATAGAGAAACAATGAAGCAGAAAAAAAACTTCTTTCTCAGCATACTCATCCTCACACTTAGCTTAATCCTACAGGTTGTTGGCCGCGAAGTTGCAGCACAAGGCATAATCCAACACGGCGGCTCTTTACAAGTCTGGACTGAACTAACAGCCACATACTACTTTGGACTTGCTTTAACCGTTATCAGCGCCGCCCTTTTCGGCATCAGCATATTCACATTAATTTTATCATTTAGAAAATAGCTAGTAGCTCTTCTCCAAAATTGGCTGAGTAATGTCGATCTCGCGCATTTTAATACTTGTCGCCTGCCTATCTTGAAATTCAGGGCGAACAGCCTTCAAAACCTTGTTCAACTCATTAAAAGCAGGTCGCGCATGGCTGTTAGTCACGTCGTCGGTAACATACACAGTTGTGAAAAAGCCTCCCTTAACAATAGTGTGAACCAATTTGGTTACGCGAAAATCATCGTCAATTCTAAAAGTGCCATTTGTCTTTTTAGCATGTGGATGCACAAGCATACCGGGCCACAAGTCTTTCAATAGTCGAACTGTGAAGCACCCAACCCTTGGAGTTGTCTTACAACGCAGATACTCCGCGTATGCAAGCCTTGCGATTGTTCCGCTGTCATCTGAAGCTACAAGGCTGTCGTTTTTTGCTTCGTCATCTGTAATTACTTTCATGCGGCAGGGGTCTGCTGTAGTGTAGGATTCTTGTCTTGCGCCTCGAAGCACCCAACCGTTAAATTGCAGCCCGTCAATGTACATTTTACCTTGCTGTTCTGCGATGCTGTCACATTGGAAATGCACACCGTCAATATGGTTCCAGTTAGGCGAGTTGTGAGTGTACCAACCTACAAAGTCCATGTTTGTACTGCGCCAATACGGACCTATTGGAAAAGTTAGGTGAACCCATTTGTTTGCGGTGAGTAGATTTGAAGCTGTTGGACCTAAATTAATATAGTAATCGTCAAAGAAGATTGGAGGACCCGCATTATATTTAAACAGACGGAAACAAGGATAATCGCCTGTCAAATCTACGTTTGAGTCAGCGTAAACGTATAAGCTAACAGTGGGAATGTTGTGTTCGCCACCCATTTTGGTGGTGTCCCATGCCCAAGGAGAAACTGCTGGGTTGGGATAAGCGAAGTCAAAATTGCTTCCAACCGTATCGCCACATGCTTCAAGACTGTTGCTTCCTACGCGAAATAGCCCTGCACCACTTTCACTCGTAAAAGTAGCTGTCCAAGCAGCATTTAAGATTCCATCTGCCCAACTTGCATGTGCGTTCTCTGTCCACTTGTCACCACCTCCCGGTTTGCGAAGACGCCCTGAATATAAAATGTAGTTAGCTTCTTTTGCCAATTTTTGAAAGTTAAACGTTGTGAAGTCTGTGCCCTGTACAAACGTTGCGTTTTCTTGGCTGTTGCCATAGTAGGTGTACCAGAAGTAAGGGTCTCCTTTGAGGGCTCCGCTGTGGTTTGCTACTGTACTTAACAAGAAATGTTTGTTCGGCGACACTATCCAATGTGGCCCTGCACTTGCTCCTTTAATTGCTTGCACGACTTCGCAGGCATCATTTACTGCTTTGTGGCAGGGTATGAAAGGGAAATACAAGTAGCTGATTGTGCCTGTTATAAGGTCTTGTGCGCCAGTTAAAGAATAGCCACTTTCACCGCCGTCTATGCCGAGCTTGTTTACCCACGCAGACACAATTCCATGAGTAGCGTCAGATATAACTTCGTAGAGCGTGTCTACTGCTGGGTTTTTTGACTCAACACCATATTGCTCGCCACACACCATTCTTAGTAATGGGTAGCCTGCACCGTCACATTTTACGGTTAAAACGTCAAGTGGTAAGGCTGGAATGCATAGGGTTGTCACGCCATCTAAGAGTGTCGTGTAAGTTTCTTCATCCGCGTCTTTTATGCTAATTTTTATACCATCATCCTCGTCTACTTTGGCATTGTACAACTCCGCGTTTATGTCAGATAACACAACAGTGCCTACGTCTACAGCGTTTTCTCGCATAATTATTTCTGCTTGAATCAACTTGTTAGAAAGGTCATACTCCGTTTCGCCATGAGTAACCACTACTTTAGGGGTTGCAACATCCATATAGGTTGGCAAGACTAAGTTCCTCTCACGTCGTCATATATGTTGGTTCCCAAATCTCGCAGCATGTAGACGTCTGCTGTAACGCTTATTATTGCGGTAACTAATCCTAGAGGTCCAGAGGCTGCTTGTAACAACATAAGACTGCGATATAACCCCATTGTTGCAGCCTTGAGCTGTAATACTCTTCTTATCGCCAATTCAGTGTTTGCAGGCAAGCCTGTGCGGCGAGTGAGAGCTAAGTAGTCAGTTAAAGCACGCGAAGCAACGTTAATGGTGCGTATTGCATCTTCAAGGTCGCTTTGTAGTGTTTGAACTTCTCGGCGGAGTGCTTGAATGTCAGTACTCAAAGAGAAACCCTCAACTGCTCTCGTAAAGCCTTGTATTCTTCCAATTTTGTGATGTCAACTTCTACTCTTACGGTGAGTTGGCAGCGGCAGTTGTATTGTGCTTTGCCATGAGCTAAACTGTGGCCTGCGTCCAAATTCCAAATGTCGCCGTAAAACACGTCCCAAAGCGTTTCTTGAAAGATGCTCTGTTCCGTCCATTCTCTGCCGTTTAGCGACGTACATTTGGGGCAGGCATCGCTTAAGGAGTGCCACATAAAAATGTACTTGAAACACGCGTCAATCTTAGGTGTCGGCATAGCTAATGTACTCCGCATCTCCCTCATACACGTAAACCGCGTCTTCGTCATCACCTATATACGCGCTGTTCCGCAACACATACCCTCCCGTTATGGTGTAGGTGCGCGTCTTAGTTGCCCCAGCCTTGTCTATAATTGGCACTATCACTTTGAACCATGTTATCGGGTATGAAATGCCATCGTCATCTAACGCTTTTTGATCCGCAACTGCAGTTACGTCAGTGTCGAAAAACGCGGCTCTACAGTCACTTAGAAACTTAAGCTCCCAACTAAACGTGCTAGGATGCTGGAATATGTCGGGTGCAGTTGCTCTACCGGGGTAATTATATCGCGTAGCATCGTGATTGCGCCTATAATCAAAACTCACTATGCCACTGCTAATGTCTAATCCAACAGTTGAGCTTTTCCCTATGTAAACGTGTGTAATGCGCCCCGGAACCTTCTCACTTTTCGTATCAGTTAAAGCCATGTCTTCAACCCAAGAGTTTTTTATACAATTTTACCGCGAAAGGATTAGAGGAATATTCATTTATGGTTCTACGCGCTTCAAAAACAGTTTGTCCTTTATATGGTAAGCAGCCTTTTGGTCCTTTCGCAGTTATCCACACAATCAAGACACAGTTACAGCCATTATGCACTAGACAGTTGTTTTTCTCTAAGTCCCAAATGTGGCCTTTAACTGGGTCAGATATAGCTTCTTGAAACAACGACTGACCACGTATGAAACCTTTTCCATCCACCACGATACACTTAGGAAATTCTCCAACCCACTGAAACACATACTCAAACTTCACGTTGGCAACCCCCAAATTAACACAGCCAAACCTAACACTATTCCCGGTAAGAAAGCAACTACTACGAGATAACCCATTATCTCTAAGTACAGCTTCCAATTCTCTCTTAAGTTACGCACTATACGTTTTATATTCAATTTCATGGTTCTTACTCCAAACTCTTGTACTTCCAAGATCGTGAACTTCTACACTGTCCTCTTTCAAACTGCGAAGGCTACCCCAAGGATTCGCAAGGAAAACACTTCGCAACTCCTTAGTGGCCTTCCACAAAACAAGCGCCGCCGTAATGATTTTTGCGTCTCCACTATACTTGTCGACAGCCCATGCTTTCACTGGAAAACTGCCAATATGAGACACTCCAAGCGTAGTGATTGCACTTGTCGAGTCTTCAATGGTAAAAATTAAGTCGAGACCTTTCTCGTTGAACAAGCGATCTAAAGGCACATCGCAAGGTCCATACATGCAAATCCACTTCAACTCTGTAGCGGCATCGTCACGTGTCAAATTAGCGTCAGTGATGGAAGCGTCTAATAGCGTTTTAATGCTTGCTCTCGGATCAGTTGACAAGCGTTTAAGCCTCCACGCGCAACGGCAACATCTTCAAATCAGCGCGGTAACACAGCGTTTTGTCACCTTTTGGAATTATCTCCATGTTTTCTACTTCGTGGGGGCTTCCGTTGTAGATGATTTGGTCTCCGTCGTTTATGGTGTAAGCTGTGCTTATGATGCTGCTTTTAGATGCGTAAATACCGACACCTAATATTCGCGTGGACGCGCCTTTAGGTGTGATTATGGCTTCAATTTCAACGTCGCTTAAATATTCCTTGTCATACCACCCTGTAGTTGCGTCTGTTTGGGTTGACAGTGTTAGTCTGCGGAGTACAACAGTAGAAAGCATCTTGCTATTGCTAAAGGTTCTTTTGACATCATTCCAAGTCTGATTCCAGCCTTCAGGAAGGTCTAGGTAGTATTTGCCGGGCAAAGGCCCTATGTACGCCGCGTTTAACACAGTGTTGTAGTCTTCGCTGAAATACACTTCGTAAACTCCGTCGCGTGGGAAATAGTGGTCTACGTTTGTGCTGCCATACATAAACGTCAAGTTGCCACTAAACACAGCTATACGGATCTTCTTGTTTGTGCCATCCCAGCGAAAACTCTTAGGACCAACCATGAACATGCTGCCAAGCATTTGAGTATAGAGCGGTATGGCTAAAGTGCCAACGGGTCTAGTTGTACTTGGACACATCCCTAACAAGAATAGGAGTGTCGCGCCTGATGCTGTGCCTACGTCGCTTGTGGCGCCGTCGGTGCTGTCTAGTTTAAACGCGTTTGTTTCAGTGTTGTATAAGCCTGCGGTTGCGGATAGAAGGGTTTGGTAGGCTTGTGTTACTGTTGTGCCTTTCAGCATGTCACGGTAATTGTCTTTCTGCGTATCGGTCATGTGATTCCAAATTTGATGTAAAAACACATGCGCTTGAAAAGTGCCTTGCATACGCCTCTCACTGTTTGCGTCATTATGGTGAACACATACTTCGTACTGTGTGCCTCCGTCTATAATCCAGTGGCGGCTCGCCCATTTAGCGTCTAAGTATCCAGCAGCCGCGTGAGTGTAGATTCTCTTAAAGTTAGTCACTGGGTAGCCTAATGCAACTTGCATACGACCAAAAACCTCCAAGATTTCTGGAGTATCCCAAACCCAACCATCATAACCTGTGTCTTTCGCGTAGTCGTAACGGTCTGGAGGGTTTAAGCCCGATTCGTTCCAGTGAGTCTGCAAATATGTCCAACACTGCAACAAGTCAGTCTTAGCAGAGGCAACGCCAGCGCTTTCCCACAAATCAAAAAACGTGCACCCTGTCTGGTTCTTCTCGTAAATACGTCCTCCCTTATCTTGACTACCTGTTCCAGCATCTATGTTGGCTCGGTAAAACGTGTCCGCTTCATTTACAAGAACCGCGTGGATTCCAGTGAAAGCGTCGTCAGCATCCCATTTTACAGTTTGATAGTTTAACTCCTTAGCCCAGCGATAACCGTGCATAGCAGGATGCCCTATGGTGAAAGTGTTTAATGTCATTTCAGGCACTGCATAATTGTCAAACATATCCATATTCAAAAGAAAGCTTTTAACGTGAGTATTCACAGTGCTGCTTTCCCAACCACAAATCTCACAGAACCGCTTAACCTTCGCCACATCTTTCCAGTCAGATGCCCCTGCTTCAGCAGCAATCAACGTGTCAAAGTCGCTGAGGCTTTTCTGACTTAGGATAATACCTTGAAAGATGCCTTCTAAATAAGAAGTGAAGTCGCTGACCGCAGCAATTGAATTGTCTATGTACTCGTAAAGCTCCGTCATCGGAAGTCAAGACCACAAAACAGTAGGAATGTTCTTTCGTTCTCAGTGAATTTTGGGAATTTCTTTTTTAGCTGCTGCTTCCTCTCATCTAGGCTTAAGTGGTCATCATCCATCTTTTTTAGGCAGCGAAGCACATCTGTGAAGTTGGCGGCGTACTTGTCTCTTAAAGCGTTGAACTTTTCTCGGTCATGTTCTGTCATAACACTATGTCCTCAGAAACGTAAATAGGCGGCGACTTCAACCGACCAATAATCTTGTCCAACAGTTGCATGCTTAATTTAAAGTCAGGATCACTCAGCAAATACGTGACACTCATGCCTGCAATGCCTACTTGCACGCCTTTTTCTTTGTAGGCCCGCAATTCTAGGTTAATGAGTTGTTTTACAGCTACGTTCTGCGGCGCTGTGTAGGTGAGGGTTTTGGATTCTGCTTCACCAGTGAGTGCTGCTATGGTTAGTCCTGCCTGCGCGTTTATGTAGTCGATTGCGTCGTCTATTTTGTTTTCGAGGATTGTTAAAGTTAAATTTTCGAAATCTTCTATGGCGTAGCCGTTTTCGTCTAGTATTGTCTGGGCAATGTTTGACACTGTAGCCATGTTTTAGTCTCCTTTTAATGCTTGTAACAGGTTTTTAATTTGGAGGAACAGTTCTTTCTTGTCTCTTTTGAGTTGTTGAGGCTGCATGTAGTAGTATCTTGAGCTGTCACCGCCTGTCACTGCTCCAGCGTGATAGCCTTGTGTGATGTATTTATTACTAACTAAACCATGCACTATGATGTTTGTCAAATTGGAGTCCTCACGGTAGGTGAGGTTCCGCTGTCAAGTGTGAATGAATAAAGCGTGGAAGTGCCGTCATCGTCATAAATAGTGAGGGTTGTTCCGCTTATTCCCCATTTGTTCTTTCCAATCTTTAACAAGTTGTCAACTGCTAAGCCTGCGCTGTCGCTTGTTGCGTGGCCTGACATTAATTCGTCCCATATTGCATCGGCGATTGCAGCAAGCGTTAAAGTATCTGTGATTGTTTTTATTGCGTCTACGAGAAGGTCTAAGCGTCCGCCATTTGCCCAGTCAGTTTGCAGTTCACCTGTATCTGCTACAATCGCGTCAATAATTAAATCTAAGCGCCCACCGTTCGTCCAGTCTGTTTGAAGTTCATTTGTGTCTGCTAAGGCAGCGTCTAAGTCGGCGGGTATGTTTGCCGCTGCTAACTCGTCAAGGTAGCCTGCACGCGTTGCAGTGTAAGCATCATCCATTGTTGCTACTCTTTCGTTGACGCTGTTAGCTGTTGGAGAGCCTGGGATTGCCGTGTTTAAGGCGTTGTCGACTTCTGTGTTGATGCTTGCTTTCATGGTTGCGCCGAAGTCTATGTTGGCTAATTCTGCAGTGTTCACGTCTAGTTTGTCTGCTCCACAGAGGCTATCCCAAACGTTTGCAGTTACTACCATGTACTCATGCCATACGGGAAGCGCGCCGCTTGAGTGAACCCAAAGCTGCAGCCTACCCAACGTGCCTGTGTCTGTGGTGTCTAAGGGGCAGCCGTAGATGCCTAGTTCGTCGTGTGTGCAGCTTGTTGCCTCAGTTTTCTGCGCTATGTCCCCACCATTCTTGCTGAGTCGCACATCGGCTTGAGCTATAGTTAAGCCTGTCTCAGCAGTTTTCCCGTCAGTTTCGTCTATGAATGGACCTATCTTTGCGGTTATGGCTGTTGACTGTTTTAAGATTTGCATCTTTTTACACTCTCGCGGTTAGTGGTGTGAATTTTGGAAGTGTGAGGGTTGGTCGGGGTTTTGTTATTGCGGTTCGTAGGTTGCGGTAGTGACGCATTATAGCGGGGATGTTTGCACCATCGGAAGGCGTGTAAGTAGCGTAAATGCTAATTTCCTCATCAGCTGACAAGCTAGAACTGAAAGGGTTAGGCGCGCCATTCCAAGCAGCACCCACACCGTTAAACTGGTCTGATGCTCCAGCAGCATAAGCAGCCCATTGACCCCCCTCAGTTTGCCAACCCAAATGCAAAACAACACCACTACTCATCACATAGCTAATAGGTAAATCCTTCCAGCTTTCAGTAGCATCATCCGTAATGTTAGAACCTGACGCTAAAAGCGCAGCAGGCTTATTGTCGCCACCATTAGCACAGATAACGCCGCGTAATTCATGACCATCAGTTCCTAACTTACTGTGAACAGTTAATTTTGTGATTGTTCCTGCTTCGGGAGTAGTGAATCGACAAGCCTTACAGCCCGTCCAACCACAATCTCGCCACGAGCCTCCTATGTCTGTTTTTCCGAAAGTCGCCATTACCTCGTCAACTCCAACTTACATCTGCCTCAACACTCTCTCCAACTCCTGCAACACACCATCCACACGCTTAATCATAAGACGCTGCTTCGCCTCAAACACATCAAGGCGACTGCTAACTTGCTTCTGAATCTGCTCTCGCAACTCAGCCTGCACACCGTCAATCTTCTTAAGATTCAAGTCAAGCCGCGCCGTCAACGACTTCACATCAGATGCAAAGCTGTCAAGCAAAGTCTGATCGCGTTGTTGCTTATCAATGTAGACGAGGATTTCGTCGCACATGCGGAACAACGTAAATAGGGATGGGTCAAGCTGCTTTAAAGCGTCCACTTTCGCGCGGAAAGCCACATAGTCTGGTTTAGTAGGTTTCTTAACTGGCTTCTCCAACGTGTCTGAAATCTTCTTCAAAATGCCTTCAGGAGTCGTCATTTTATCGCCTTCTATATGTCGTGTTAAGTTCTACGGTGATTTCTAGGGGGATAACGAAGAATTGGCTATAATAAATCTCGGTGTTTGGAAACCATTCTTGTAAGGGTATAAACCACGTTTTTGTGAAACTCCATAAATGGGGGCTTTTCCCCGCGCTTACAAGTGATTTGAAATAGCTAAAATTGATGTTTCGATAAGGAGTTTTAATCGTGATCTTGCCATGCGTCACTCTGACAATTTCCTTGATTAGAAGCAACGGCGTTTTAACGTGTTCAATCACATGGATACATGTTGTTTCATTGAATGCTTTGTTTCTAAATGGCAAGTAGCAGCCGCTTGCTTTTATGAAATTGGCGGAATAATGAGAGAACGTGTCAAAGATGTCTATGTTAACGTTCCCTCTTGGATTATGACCCGCGCCTACATCTAAGTTAGACACGCAATCACCATGTTGGGTAGTTAGCGAAAAACTCGCAGAACTCAAGCAACGGCTTCTTAATGTGCAGATACCCTATCATACAGTCTAACCAGACGATGATAGCACACCGTAAACCCGTGAAGTGCCCACGAGGATTAATAAATAATACTCGGTGCTTTGTAACTTTCATCATTGACCCGTTAGACGCTTCAATGATTAAACCATCGTCTCGAACATGCTGTTTCAAATAGACGACGTAAAAGAAACTTTTGTAAGTGTACTCTATCCAAAAGGGAGGATTATGGTAACGTCCGTAGAAGCGTCGTCGCCAACGACATGAGAGACAGGTGAACCTGAAACGAGTGAGGTTTTTTGGGCAGTTGCCTAGTTTTCCAGCACACTTTAGCTTTGTCCAGTTGAACATTGAAAGTTACTCGATGATTTGGTAGTATTGTGGGCCAACACTCTTCAAGTCTTCCTTAGAGATTTCGAAGATTTCACCCTTCTCATAGGTGCCTTCTGAGCAACTAAGAGTTCCAGCTAGTACTTTCACTTTTACAAAGCCCTTCTTAAGCGTTTTCTTTAGCTCCTCATCGGCTGGTGGCATGCTTGCATGTGGTATTTCCTTAGTCACCACTATCACAGGTTCTTCTGTTACTATTGGTTCAATTTGAGGCTTTTTCACTCGTCTAGGCGTGGTTTTCTCTTTCAAAACGTCACCTCCATAAGTTTAACAAATAAAAAAAGGGGAAAAGAGGCATTTAAACAGGTTTAGCTAGATGCCTGTTATTGTGCAGATTGCGTTTGCATCGTAGACGACGGGTAAGCCGCGCAAGTAGACTCTGCCGAACAAGTTGTTGCCTTGCTGCTTGTTGAGAATCTCTGTTTCAGTGGTTAAGTCTTCAGCCATCACGTACTCGAACATGCCGTCGGGGTTAGCTTTAGTCATCATGCCTGTGCCAGCGGTTATGGAAGGTGTAACGTAGACGCTGCCGCCTTGCATGGACTCTGTAATCCACTGTAAGTAGGAGACTGCGGTGTTGGCTACGAATACTAGTGTTTCAGCGTATTGGTCAGGATGCAAAGTCAAATTGTAGGGTGGCATAATGTTGTCCGCCAACAGCAATGCGATGGCTCCGTTTATTGATAGGGGAATGTTGGTGCCTGTAGCCCAAGTTGCGCCTGCCTTTGTGTTGACTGAAGCCGTATTATATAAGCCAGCGATGTCGTAGGTTGTGCCGTCAGCCGCGTAGCCTAGGATAAGCAGTGTGTCTTCAAGCAAGGCTACTTTGTATGCAGAAGATTCAGCGGATGAAGTGTTCAGAGGAGTGCCTGTTTGGTTACTAGCTGCTAGGTCAAGCTTGTTGATTTCAAACTCTTTATGCAACACAGGAATGCCTACGGTTTCTCGTGCAAGATTCACTATGTCTTGGCTTTCACGTCCAGGCCATTGGAAGTCTAACGCAGCGTTGGATACTTCTGTTAGCGTGTCATACCCGAAGGTTTGCGATCCAGCGTCAATTTTGCGAATGGCAGTGCCGAACAGCTTCCTAGCGACAAAAGCTCTACGAGCGGCGAAGACAGCGCGTTGTTTAATGAATAGTCCTTGCTCAGTTGTAAGGGGTTCATCTGCGCCGACGTATCTAAGTTTGTTCATGTTAGAACAAGCTCCTCACCAATATGTTAGCTGCTGCTGCTGACGCGTCCACGGTTTCTTCTGCGATTGCGTAGATGTGATGTGTTCCCGCCGTTCCACCTGATAAGCCTCCGTCTGCCGCATCTGTTAGAAGCCCACCTTTAGTGACGCTTGCCCCTTTGTTAAGTTTTGCGAGCAGTATAATGCCTGGACCGTTGATAATGCCAACTTGATCGTCTGCCGCATGAAGTGTGGCGATTGTGGCAGGGCGATATTTTTTCGCTGTGTTAAGGTAGCCTACCCAGCCGCTTGGTGATCCTGCCGCAGTGTTCACAACAACGTCGTCGTCGTTTGTTCCTCGCTTCACGAGTCTCCCGGGGTAAACGTTTGTTTCTGTTTCAACCTTCTTGGTTTGTACGTGAAGCCCTTTGCTGTCTAACACGATTTTGTTAGTTGGTTGTACCATAGCGGTTTCGCTTGCCAAACTAGGTGCCTCCTACCCACTGCTTCTTCTGGCTATCCCATGCGCCTGCAGTGAGGTAAGGTTCTCGTTTGCGACCTGCTTCATCTATTTCTGCTGCGACGCTGGCAAAGGTTTTTTCAATGCTCTTGTCCAAGGTAAGACGCATAGTCTGCAATTCGCCAAGAGTTTTCTTGTCTAATTCGTCTTTGCTGAAGTGGCTGTCCATCTGGATGCTGCTGATTAACTGTTCTTTTTCAGCGTGGTCTTTAGCTTTACGTTCATCGTTAGCGCGGTTAGCAATCTCTATGGCTTGTCTAAGCTGGGTTTCACGAGTTTTCACCCTTGAACGTAGCATCTCATTCTCTCTAACTAGGTCTCCCATAGTTGGGGCTCCTGTGGATGCAGGGCTTTCCGCTGCCGGGGGTACTGTGGGGCTAACTTCGTGAGCAGCTTTCCATCGTGCGTCGCAGACTTCTTCTGCTGTTCCGTCTGCTTTACATGCAACCATAAACTCTTTTTTAGTTAATTGCGTTTGCGTTCCCGTTGCTTCTACATTTGATGCTTCTTCTATTGACAATTTGTGTTTTCTCCTTTTGGGTTTCAGTTTGTTTAGTCTCGCCTTGTACGAGAACCGTTTAGTTTAGTCACCTCTGACGAGGTGAACCCACTTCATCCGGCGGGAGACTCTGTTACGTTTTGGGTAACTGAAAAAGGACGTTGGACAAGTTTGTGAAGTTCTAGCATTACTTCCGGGGGTAACGTGCATCTAACTCGGCAAAGGCAACTTTGAACTCCCTATCTAAATCTTCCACAGTCTTACGTTTAGCAGGGGGTTTGTAGGTGCCACTAATAACGCGGAGTACTTCACTGCCATACTTGGTAAATAGACGTTTCCCAGCGTTCTCAAGACCTACATCTGCAATGTGACGGCAAACAGGACACTTCTTAAGCGTAGCCTCGTCTAGCCCGTACTTCAAGTTGCTGTCAAAGCCAATACCGCAAACAGGTCCGGGGCATCTTCCTTTTTCTATGGGCGCGGCTAAATGGTTTAGGAATATGTTGCGTTGCACATAATCATAGTTGCTGCCGTTCCAAGTGCCAGGAGTATAGTCATGGTCGAAGGTGAAGCCTATGCTTACGTCGCGGAGAGTAGTATTGCGAATCTGCGTTAATACTTTCTCTGGAACCCGTTTTTTTAACCATTTAATGTCGGCTCTCACGCCTCGACGCATAGGTCTGCCTGTCTTGTCTTTTAGGTTTTTGACAAATTGGAAGTTTTCTGCTCTACCAAACACATCGTGCTGCTTCACTAAAAGATAGTTAGTGGCTGAACCTGGATGTTCCAGAATCTTCACTGGAACCGCTCCTATGTCGCTGGCTACTTTTGCCATTTTCTCCAGTTCATCAGCAGGCTTGTACGCCCATCCATCTTCATATTGATGCACAATCTCCGACGCTATGACTGCGGGCATAACTAGGTAATCATCATCGTCTACGAGGATTTTGTCATCTAACGTAGTGGTGTCGAAGCCTATTTTCCTCTGACTATCAACCATATCTTTTCCGTAGCAGAATGCTTCCGGGTCTTCTACTTTTCCCGTCATTTTTGATACGCATTCTTCTCCGCTGGCGAATCCTTGTTTTTCCCATCTACATGGCATTTTCAAATCACCATAATTATGTTACAATTTTTGGCATAAACTTAGGTTCTGCAGGTCTAAACGTTCTCACAAGCTTGCATCTGCAAGTTGGTTTACCCCACAACACAAGATGTAAGTTAACGTCAATCACGTTAGCACTTCTAATCACCAAGTCGGGAAAAAAACTGCGAAGCTCGTCGCCGTAGTAATCGTGTCCATCAAGTTTTTCGCAGTACTCACATCTTCTACCGTCGCTTATGCTGATGTAGTGCCAAACGTCAAACTCGCTGAAGAAGCCTTCTTCACTTAGCTCTTCAGGAATCCACTTCTTGTCCTTTACTATCTGAACTGCTTGAACTGCTCTTAGCATTTTGTTTTCGCTTCCGCTTCAAATCAACCACGAGAAACTTGTCAGATTCAGCAAGCTCTTCATTACCTTCCTTACCTTGCTCTTCGCCAAACAAGCCAAAACTAGATTTCTTAAGCGAAGCACCTTCACCATTAGGCAGCGGGTCAAGATTCTCTTCGGCGCGTACCTCATCAATCGTCATATAGTCTAACTTACCTTGGTTAGCTTGGGTGTGTAGCTGTTCAACTTGGGCTTCTGAGAGTTCGCTGAGTTCAAACGCGCTGTTCCATTCAATAACGTAGTTTTCCGCAGTCTTATGCCTGTAATCACGTCGAATAACCTTTCTAAGCATCCTCTTAAGAAGATTTACTTCGTAGTTGTCGCTTTTCTTGTCCACGGCAGCTTTAACTATTGAGAGTTGCCCACTCTCCGCTAAATGGTCTATAACCCACTTGACGACAGATTCAATTTTAGATTGTTCTCGGCTTATAACTTTGAAGTAGTCTTGCATGTTTACTTCGCTGCCTGTTACCGCGCCTGCCTGCGCACCCACAAGTTTAGCTTGTGGAATACCTGTTGCTATGGCAATTTGCTCAACATTCGTCTGGAAGAATGGTATAGGATCAAGCGCGTGGCCTGCTGCGCCTTTGAAGTCAAAAGTCATACCGTCGTTTTCGTTTGTGCTGTTCTGAGCGATGAAGATGGCTGTGCGACTCATTAGGTTGCTGAAGGCATTTGTGTTGTGGTAGGCTTCTAGTTGCTCAGCGGTTGTTCCTGCTGGAAACCCAATGGTGGCGAATCCTCCTCCTGTACGGTACATCCACTGACTAGCGCCCCACCTAATGTTTCTGCCACAGGTTAAATCGTCCCAAACAGGGTCTAACACGCTTGTAGCACTGCTTCTAGTTTTTACTTCACACACACGAGTATAATGCACAAGAAGATAATTGCCACTACCACGATCTAGTTTGTAGATGATAGGTTCACCAAAGCGACGGCTATTCTTCTCTTGATCTTTACTGTCAACCCAAAACTCTTTAATTTTCTGATTATCCTTTGTGCTGGGATACACCGCTAACTGTAAAAGTTCACTGCCTTTCTTCAATGGTTTCTTCAACTGGTCAACGTCTTTAGCGTCGCTAAACGCGCCTACTAACAGGCTTTTGCCGTAAATGCGCTCTGACTCCAAAGCTTCCGTCAAATGCTTCTTAAACTCCAGCTTTGATAGTGCAGATTGCACGGTTCGATCTAACGCAGGGTCAGCTTCTTCAGTGTCAGGGTCGTTGATTAAGAACCATTTTTCCGTGATGTCAGCAGCTACGCCATACGTTAAGAAGTGAGCGACAGGTTCACGCTCCGCAGCAAAAGCACGATCCTTGTCTTGTATAGTGTCGCCGAAGCCTGCGCCTTCAGCAGTATCCGTTTGGGGAATTTGGATGCTATCTCCTATAGCTTGGTCGCTGCCTATGTCAGGGTGTATTATCATTGTGCCGTCTTTCATAACTTTATATCCTTTAGTTCTTGGCATTATCTTGTTTCTCCAATTAAGTAGTAACTAGGCTTTCTTGGCTTCTTAGCGACAGTACGAGTTACAACCATCTCTGTCGCGTCTAAAGCGTCATCATGTTGCCCACGCGGAAACTGCACCCATTCAGTCCAAAACTCGCTACGACGCAACAACAGTGGATTAACGAGAACTCTGCCACTTTCAAAATGGCTACTCATGCTAATGAACCGTTGTGTTTTATCTCGTACAGTTTTGATGGGAGTAATAGGCATGCCTTTAAGCTCAGGCATGTTAAGCAGGAGTTTCTGCCAAAAGTTGATTTCCATATACATTTTAACATACTTGTACTGCGCGTGTAAGAGAGGAATCTTATTTTGCATGATGTCGGGGAAAGGTAACTGTTCAGCCCACACATCAACTAAGTAGCTTTGGTTGTTTTTCCGGTCATAAGCTAACGTAGCGATGCCAAAATAGTCATGTTCACCTAGCGACGGGTCTAACGCCGCGTAGTATTCACACCAATGAGGCGGCGGCTGTTCCCAAGGTTGTAGCCATTCTGCTTTTAGTAGGCTGCCTTCCATGCCTGTTGGGTCGTTTTGGTATTGGCAGTTGAATATGATTGTGCCTATTTCTTTGCGGCGTTCCTCTAGTTTGCTGACTGGCCAGTAGTTAGGCCACAGTGCTGAGCCGTCTTTTTGGATTGCAGGTTTGATGTCGTAAGGCCACTTCTCCAGCAACTCGGCGTATATGTCAGCATAGCTCCACCTTGTGCCGATGACGATGATGCCACCCCAAGGATACAGAGTAGGATAAAGAACCTTGTTAAACCACGTGCTGACCTTCTCGACTTGTAGGCGTGTCCTTACGTTTTCTTCGTCTATGATGTCGTCGCAGATTATGAGGTCGTTTCTGCCGCCCGTGATAGGACCCATTAAGCCTGTGGCTTTGAGTGTGGGGTTCTTGCTGATTTCTGTTCTGTCTATTATTAGTTGTTGGTTTGTCCATTTGCGCGGTTGTCGGGGTTTTAGTTCTCCAAAGATTTCCCTATATTTTTCGTCGCTTTCAATATACGTCATAATAGCCGTAAGTATAGATTCTGATAGAGTAGCCGTTTTGCTAACGATGTTAATGTGAATGTTTTGGTAGTTTCCAATAAGCCATAAAATGTATAGGATCATGCTTGTGGTTTTGCCGTGTCCACGAGGCCAGAGTAATAGATATTTCTTTTCTTTTGGAGTGTTGGTTTTGAGAGGGCTGAATTTGTGTTGTAGATAATTGCACCATTCTTCTTGAAATGGTGCGTTTGTAAAGCCTAAGTGTTTAGTGAACTGCACCAAATCTTCGCTTTCGGGTAAGTATTGCAGCAGCTCTGGATAGTATCTTGTCTTCGTCTTCTGTTGCATCTATCTTCACGGTTTG
>Ga0224506_10001144_pt1 | contig 19356 bp, 24 predicted proteins | sample SF_Jan12_sed_USG_2_FD_169108 | JGI IMG/M metagenome (GOLD analysis project Ga0224506, IMG submission 169108) | Sediment microbial communities from San Francisco Bay, California, United States - SF_Jan12_sed_USGS_8_1 | ecosystem: Environmental > Aquatic > Marine > Sediment | place: USA... | reverse complement strand
TGATTCGCGCCTTTTTCTATATTCTTTTTTAGCCCCTCATTTTGTCGCCGTTTTTTTTATATCCTGATAACCGTCGAAAGTCATCAGCTTTTTAGCTGAGGTGGAGTACGGTTTTGAACACAGCACGAATCTATTGCCTGGAGGCTGGACGGCACCAAGGCGCTAAACGATTAATCTGTGATCGCGTGGATGCGAGATCACTGGCCGAAGGTAAAACGATCACTCTCACAGTGACACGAACCGGCACGTTTTATGATCCGCGCTATGGCGAATTTGAAATTACCAAAGACATGTTGTTATCAATGGTCAAAAACTTCGATGCCGATGTTTATGGCCAGGCAATTATGCTGGATGTGGCTCACAAGCCCGAGGATGGATCTGCAGCCATCTTTAAACGGGTGTTTGTTGACGGTCACAAGCTAAGAGCTGAAGTTAAATTATCTGCTTACGGTATTGATGCAATAAAGAATAAAAACTTTATTTATGTGTCAGCTGAATTTCATGATGATTATGTTGATAACGAAAAACGTCAATCTCATGGCCCCACTTTATTAGGTGCCGGCCTAACAACTCGCCCCGTAATCAAACACCTGGACCCCATTCAATTATCCGAATCTACTTCTGGTGATACGCCTACTTATTTTAGTGAAAAGGTCATCAGATTATTGTCAGAGGACATATCGAAAATGAAACATTTACTAGAGAAGTTAAAGAAAAAATTAGCTGAATTAAAGCTGTCAGCAAAAATGATAAAGATTTTATGTGAGTCATTTGAAAAGGTGGGCACACCAATGGCGAATGATGACATGCGCCGTGAGCTGATGGAAAGCTTTGTATTACAAGGTGCTGAGTTAGTTAAGCAATTAGCTGAACTGGGTTCAAATGGTGAAGATACTGTAATTAATTTATCGTTTGATGCTCCTGCTGGTGATGGCGGACTTGATGCCGAAGCTGTTCAGAAACTACTGGCTGAACATACAGATAATCTAGCGGCTGCCACTAAGAAATTATCGGACGACGTGGCTGCAAACGTTAAACTTTTCAACGAGGCCATCGACGGTGCTGAGTCACTGAAAACATTGGCTGAGGATCAGATTAAGTTGCTTAAATCAGCCGCTGACTTGATCACCGCCGATATGACGGCAGACCAGATCACCAAGCTGGCTGAAACCCAGATTGCCATCGGCAGCAATATGGCCACTCAAAAACAATTATCGAGCATTGGCTTCCCTGTTAGTGGTGCTGTTCATGTGTCGGTTGATGACTCTAATGGCATTCGCTCGCTGGATGAAACCGTATTAAAAGGGCTGCGTGGCTCATCACTTCACAGTAATGGTCGTTTAAAACTGTCTGAAAAAGTCCCGGCCTTTGTTGACCAGGTGCTGGCTGTTTTTGACAGCATGCACGCGCCTCGTTTGCTGGCAGAATCAAAACTGCTGGCCGGTGGCACTACCAGTACCGCTGATACCAGCCTGCCTGTTAGTTCACAGCGCATGGTTATTCGTGAGGCCTTGTCGGACTTGCGAGTGCTTGAGCTGGTTCAAACCTTAACGGATCCGGGCGCTACTGCGACCACTCAAATCCCTTATGAAACGCGTGATTCGTCTGCGGTTAAAAATGGCGGCATTGTTTATGAAGGTAACGGCATTCACCGTGCCTCCATTAAACAGGAAATGGACCTGGCTTATATCCTGCCAATGAAACTGGCCATGCTGTTGTCTAATGAAGTGATTCATTTTTCACAGTCGGCCGCTATCGACTGGAATGCGATGGCACGAAGCCTTGAAAGCAATTCACGTTTGGTGCGTGAGTTAATGGTGGCGCGTATCTGTAACGAGTTGCAGCGCTCGGCTGATTCTTATGGTGCAGTTGATGTTGCAAACGAGGCGATTGATGCTCAGCTGAATGGTGCCAAGTCAATTGTTAAGACCGCACAGTTCCCGATTGTTCGTGCTCATCAACTGACTGATATCAAGGGCAGTGCGATTGGTTCGGTTGAAAACGCGATTACCGTTGTACTGAATGACGTAGCCATTGGTGAATATGACGGCTCGGGCACTCAAGCAGTAGCGACTTATTACCGCGTAACAAATTACAACCTGGGATACATCCAGTTTGTTGATGAAGCCGGTGCGCCAGTTACGCCTGCTAACGCAGCGGGCTCAGATAACATCAGTTATAGCTACGCAACCAATGTTGTGAAGTTTGATCTGGATAACGGTGGTACAGACCTTGATTTACATTTGAATGGTCTGTTACGTGCGATTAGCTCTCGACAGGCAGTAATGGACGCTGATCGTTTTGTTCGCCCTGACTTCAACTTGATGTCACCTATCCTGATGGATACCGTCACTAATGCTCGCCAGTTTGAGGCGCAGTCAAAACGTGATGGCAGCGATACCACGGCGACGGGTGATTTAGGCATTGTGAAAGGTGTCGGTTCCTGGAAGACAAACGCCCCCGGCATTGATCTGGGTGATGAGCGCCTGGTGATGGGGCAGCGTGGCACCTTGTCTTATGTGGTTGCTAAACCATTTATGACCGGCCAGCCCTTTGAAGCGGTTGACGGCAATGGCTTACCAACGGGCGAGAAACAGGCCTACGGTGAAGAGTACAGCGCCATTAAAGTGCCTGTGCCTATCCGTAATCGTTTGACTTCGATTATTGCTTACAGCGCCACTGCACGCGCTGCGGTTTAAGCACTGATTGTCTCTTTCCTGGTTAAACGGGAAAGAGACAGCCCTAAAATTTACTGGAGACGATTATGCCTAAAGTTCCATTTTATAATGACAAAGACCACGCCGAACATATTGGTCCTGTCACCATCATGCCTGGTGGCACTCGTGATGTTGACCCGCGTGATATTCCTAATTATAAAGCCGAAGAACCCGCTGCTGCTCATCAACCATCGGCGCTTGATCTTCTTGATTTATCGGTACCAAAAATTACTGGTTTTATTCCTCAGCTTGGTGATGACGAACTTCGTCAGCTTAAGAAAGCTGAAGAGGACGGCAAAGCTCGTACTGGTGTGATAAGTGCGCTCGATGCTGAAATTTTGAAACGCTCATCAAGTGAACTGGATAAACTCGATCTGGCTTCATTCGTTGACTCTTTACCTGGCAAACTGATTGATGAACTCGGTGAGCTGGCTGATTTGCATGCTAACGATCAGGCCGTGGCAGCTGTTATACAGGCTGAGTTTGATCGTCGTAATGGTGAGCTGGTTGATTTTATCAGTGAACTGCCAACGTTTGACCCGCAAGGTCTGACCGGTTTGCTGGAGACTTATGCAGATCACCCTGCTTATGTTGATGCGATTAAGGCAGAAATTGCAAAACAGGATACTGCTGACTAATGGCTGAGTTCAATCAAGCCATAGAAACCACTCTCATGCATGAGGGTGGTTTTTCTGATGACCCTGCCGACCGTGGCGGGGCCACTCGCTATGGTATCTCATTGCGTTTTTTAACGGCTCAAGGTTATGACATTGACGGTGATGGTGATGTGGATGCTGATGATATCCGTTCGCTGACGCTCGATGGCGCGATTGATATCTACCGTGAAAAATTCTGGAATATAAACCATTACGATCAAATCAAAAGCCAGGCCGTGGCCACTAAGGTTTTTGATTTTACCGTGAACATGGGCGCTAAAAGAGCGGCTATTTTGTTACAGCGTGCCTTGCAGTCGTGTGGTTTTGCATTGAAGCAAGACGGCAAAATTGGCCCGGCTACTTTTTCGGCGATTAATTCAGCCAGCAGTGAGACATTGCTGGCAGCCTATCGCAGCGAGGCCGCTGGTTATTACCGTTTAATTACACAAAAAACGCCTGATTTTGAACGCTTTATAAATGGCTGGTTGAGAAGGGCTTATTCATGACGTTAAAAAATATTATTTTATCGGTGATTGTTCTGGCTGTTGTTGCTGTTCATGGCGGTTTATTTTTTGATGGTTTTTCTTTGACTAAAGATGAATGCCTGGCCGATAAAAACGCGAGCTTAAACCGCTCGATGAGCGCCCAGGTTAAGGTCGATGACAGTGTTGATCGCGTTGCTGAACAGCACCGGCAAAAAGAAATTAAAACGGCTTCTATCAGGCAAGAAATTAAACGAGAGGTAGCGCGTAATGAACGAGCAAACAAGAATGGAATTCGGCCCCATCATGATGAGTGCAATCTTAATATTGGCACTGTGCAGCTGCTCAACAGCTCCCGTGCAGAGTCATTGCCCTCGGTTGAATATACCGGGCAAACTGCTAAACAAAAGCTTGCCGCTTCCACCATTACCCGTGATGCCCTTATTGATATCACCTTTGACTGCCAGGACGCTTATAACCGGCTGAGGCATGAAAAAGATAGCCTGATTGCTATTGTTGAAAATTATCAGTCCGATATCAGGGATTTTAATAATGAAAAATGAACAGCAGACAGACAAGATGGCAGGAATTCGTCCGGGACTGGCTAAGCTGGGCGTTTATTTTGCTTTCGCTTATTTAATTATTTTTGAGTTACTGCGTGCTTATGCTGAATTTAAGGGCTTGAGTGTTGATTCAAAAATTATATTTTCAGGTCCTTCTTTTGAGGTTGCTAGTTTGTTTTTGTCGCCGGCTGGTCTCTGGATGACTGGCCGTACGGTTGATGGTTTTTCTTCAAAAGGTAAAACAACAAGCATTGGACCTGATTGATAATGACTTCAGATGTTGTCGCACAAAAAGTAGATAGGCTTTCTGATGATTTTCAGGAAGTTAAAGACGAATTAAAAACAGTCAATAAATCACTGATTAAGTTGGTTGAGATTGATATGGATAATAAGCGTCGTGATGAAAAATCAGATCGTCATGAAACGTGGCTGATCAGCGTTGAAAAACGGCTTCAGGCTTTGTTGAGCAACCAGGCTATTAACAATACTAAATTAAATATTAGTGGTCATGTTGGTTATCTATTATTTGCAGCGGGTTGCTCCCTTACTACAGGCCTTATCGTTGTTATGGTGAAAACGTAAATGCCAGGCACAATGAGCAAAACGGATTTATCCACTGACCTTAGGGGCATGCTGGGTAAGAGTGCCGGAAGTTTCGATATTGAAGGCCGCAGTGATTTAGACCGTTTATTAAATACTGCCGCGTTGGCACTGTCTCGTGATAAGCCACAGAACCTGAGTGATTCATTGTCACTGGTTGCGGGCCAGTCGGACTATGACGCCCCGGCATTGATTATTAAAGCAGTGTATTCCGACTGGGGCAAAACGGCCTTAAAAGAGCGCATGCCATGGGAAAAAGGTTTTCCCAAAACATTCCCCACCTTAAACACCATTAAAACCGCGACGGGTAAAAAGATACGGCTTACCCCGGCCCCGACTGCAGCACAGGTTGTCGATTTTGGCAGTGATTATGCTTATTACTACACGGCCAGTTATAAGATCGGCAGCAAAGCGATTGATACCACGGTTGATGAAAGTGACCGTGATTTGCTGTTATTGCGTGCGGTGATTGCAGCCATGCAAGATTTAGCCGCATCACATGCCAGCGTGCCGGTGTCACTGGGTAAAGGAGTGGTCAGCATGGCCAAAACGGGCACACCAGCTGTGCTGGCGGCCAGTTTGTTAGCGCAGTATGAGGCCATGCTATGAGCCGGCTATCAATGACGGTTGACCCGGGTGCATTGCCGTTTACCTTACGCAATGCATTACCGACGTTTAAAAAGCATGTGGGCCCGCCGGTATCTCGCACCGTGTTAATGATGCAGCGATCAGCCAGGCGCAAAGCCCCGAAAGCAATGTCTGTTTTGACTAATTCAATATTCGCAACCATGGCGCTTGATGGTTTAGGTGGTGAGGTGACGCCGGGTGTCGACTACGCCGAAGCGGTTGAAGATGGCACCGGTTTATGGGGCCCTGACAAAACCGCCAGCGGCAAAATGCCACCGATTGAAAGCATTGAGGACTGGATTAAGGTACGCCGCGTGGTACCGGATCAGCCGCACATGGATACGCGTGATCTGGCGTTTGTTATTGCCCGAGCAATAGCCGCCAGAGGCACCGCCCCTCAGCCTTATTTACAACCGGCTTTTGATGAAGAACGCCCGGCCGGTGAAAAACGTATTTACCGTGGCATTAAAAAAGCCGTGAGGGAGCTGGAGTCGTGATCACCGCTGCCATATCCCGGATGGATGATCGCATGGACGCGATTTATGAAGCGATAAAGTCAGCACAATCACTGGAGCCTTATGTTAAAAGCCGCAGTTATGTGCCGCATGCTTCTCAGCAGAAAGATGCCGATTTAAAAAAAGGCGTGCTGATGCTGATCTCAAATGGTGAAGGCGGGTATTCACGAGAGAAAGGGCAGGTTGCGAACAAAGGCGCTCATGAATTTATGCTGATTTGCCATTTTAAAGTGGCTGATACTGACAAACCGGAAACCACCGAAGCCTTTGAGCTGGACATGGCCGAAGATATAAAAACATTTGTGCGTGCCGGTGTGCCAGGCATGACATTGTATTTAGATAATATTCAAAATTCATGGCAACAGGACCATCCTTACGGCTGGCTTGCGGTCAAATTAACGGCCGGATCCCCTGGTCATTCTATAAATTGAGGTAGTTAAAAAATGGAAACATTTGAATCGAAATATTTTTCAGGCCAGGGGGCGGTTTATGTGGCTCCAAGAGATGTGAACGGCAAACCACAAGGCTTAATGTTTATTGGTGATGCCTCGGCTGTTGATATGACACCGAACATTGACACCAAAGAAAAGCTGGAAAATGTGAGCGGGGCCCGAGGTGTGGCGGCGTCATGGATCAGTCGCTCAGACTTTGGTCTAGCCATCACCATGGACTCGATTAAAGCCGAGCATTTAGCCATTGCCTTACATGGTGTGGTAACGGTTAAGGCGGCGGGTTCTGTGACCGATGAAGCGCACACGGCTTATCTGGATAAATTTACACCACTTGAAAATAACAACGTGAGTACTGTGGTGGTGACCGGCGCAGGTGGTACGCCGACTTACGTTGAAGCGACTGATTATATTGTCCATGCCGAGGCAGGGCTTATCGAGTTTATCAGTGGCGGCACCATTACCGATGCGACGCCAGTGCTGATTGATTATGATTTTGGTGCGCAGAAGCACATCAAAATTGAGCCCAACAATGATGAGTTGTATATGGTCTTTGCCGGCATTAATACCGCCGACAACAACAAGCAAACCCGCTGCGAGTTGTACAAGGTTAAGTTAACACCGGGCGCACTCAGCATGATATCTGATGACAGCTCGCCGATTCCTATTACCGGCAAAGTCATACTGGATTCTTTACGCCCAGCCGGTGATCAGTTTTATTCATGGAAAACACAAGACTGATTTTAAAGCGTTTTAATTTGTAACAAATAAAGGTATTTAATTATGGACCCTACAGCAGAAAACAAAGCACCAACTTCCGGCGATAAAAAGCCCAAGCTTGTTAACTTTGCGTTAACCGCTGGCCACACTCACCGAGGCGTGGACTGTGGCAAAGGTGATGTGATTGAGCTGCGTGAAGACCAGGCTACGCGTTTAAAAGCTCAGAACAAAGGCAATGTTACCAGCGAGAAAGTGACGCGTGAGTTCGAGTGATAAAACCGCCGATGAGGGCGGTATATTATTTGATGAGCAAGTATTGCTGATTGGTGGCCAGACGGTCAGTGTGAAAGAGATCAGCTTTATTGACGGCATGAAAGTGGCCGGCTTGATTGAACCGATGATTGATCAACTGGCTGATGATCTGCTTAAAACGTCTGATGGTGGTCTGGGCTTATCACTGCTTGAAAAAGTGTTTGCTGATTATGTCGATACTTTTAAGGCATTGATTGTGATGTGCTCGAATATTGAAAGCGCTGAATTTATTGATGGCTTAGGTGATGAAGACGGGCAGCAGCTGTTGCTAATATTCTGGACGGTGAACAGCCGTTTTTTTATCAGCAGGCTGCAAAGACGCAGCCTGGAAAAAAGCCGCGCCATGATGGAAGAAACAAAAGCGCAGGACAAAACAATACAGTAAGCATTGGTGAAGTGTTCAGCCTGCTGATTGAGCACGGCCACAATATTGAGCAATTAAAAAAATACAGCGAGAGAAAATTGTTGATGTTTTTTAAGTATGCACAGCGATCGCGCAACCTGACCAGGGCAGATGAGCTTGATAATTTAAGCATTGTCTTTGCCGGCAAAGAACACCCCATGAGCAAGAAACTGAGAGCATGAGCAGAAAAAGCGACAAAGAGTTTTTGATTCGCGTTCGGGCTGACATTAAGCAAGCTGTGGGCGAATTAAAAAACGTCGGTGGTCAGATGAAAAAAACCGGTACCGACGGTAAGAAAGCAGCCGGCGGTGTGTCGAAGCTCGAAAAAAGCATGAATCAATTAGTGCTGGTCACTAAGGTTTATGTGGCGTTACGGGTTGCTCGTGGCCTCATTTTGCAGGCCGATGCTTTTAAGGTATTAAGTGTGCGTATTAAAACCGCCACCAAAGATACTGGCGATTATGTGCGTGTGTCAAAACAACTTTATGATATTTCACAGAGCAATGGTCAGACTGTTAAAACCAGTGTTGCGTTATTTCAGTCAATTGGCCGTGCGGCTCCTGAATTGGATGCTACCAATCAAGAGATTTTAAAAGTCATTAATTCTGTCGAGCAGCTGGGTGTTATTTCTGGTGTCGCCAGTGCTAATCAAAAGGCGGGTTTGCTGCAGCTGTCGCAGGGTTTTTCAAGCTCAATTTTTCGTGCTGAAGAATTCAATAGTTTGCTTGAAAACATACCTGAGGTTGCAAAGCGTATTGCCAAGGGCATGAACTTAACGACTGGTGAGTTACGGCAGCTAATTGTTGATGGCCAGGTTTTGTCAAAAGATGTCTTTGAATCACTAAAAAGTCAGGCCGCTGACATTGCTGCTGATTTTGCTGATATTCCTGATTCCGTTGAGCGTTCTGAAAGTCGTTTTGTTAATGCCTGGAGTCGCATGCTTTCTGCAGTTGATGATAAGCTGCATGTAACCGATTTTTACCGTTACCTGGTTAATAATGAAACAGCTTTGTTTGAGGTGGTCAGTGATTTTCTGACGGATGCGGATGCCTCTGAGTTCAATAAGCAAATTGATGATGCGATTTTTCATGTGTCCGACTTAATTCAAAAGATGGGCGATTTGAAATCGGTGGACATTAAAAATGCGTTTGAATTGATTGCACAGAATATCGAAGCCGCTCAGTCTAAAATGGAAGAAATTTATAATACGACGCCGAATGTTTTAGAGACGGAAGACGAACTAAGACAGCTCGATGAATTATCACAACAAATTGAAGAACTAAAAGCTCAGCGTCAAGTGCTCGCCGATGCGCTTAAAAATGTAAACAGCAATAATAATGATGTGGTAGACCCTAAAGCTGCCACTTCGATTAAAAAAATTATCGATGCGCTTAAATTACAAGCGGACACCTTTGGTCAGAGCAATGAAGCGATTGCAATTCACCGATTACAATTGCTGGGTGCAGCCAATGATGAGCTGAATCTAGCCGGTGCCATTATTAAACGCATTGATGAAATGAAAGAAGCGGCGAGACTGCAGACTGAGGGCAATGCGCTTTTTGAAAAAATGCGCACTGCCTCTGAAAAACTTTATGCCGAAATGGATCGTTTAAATAATTTAGTGACTGAGGGTGCTGTTGACTGGGAAACCTATAACCGCGCCATGAATCAGGTGGATAAAGACCTGGACGATCTGGCGAAAAGCGATGTCTGGAAAGAGCTGACGGCCGCTGTGCAGGGCTGGGGTAAAGAAGCGGCAGCGGCCATGGCTGAAATGACGGTGACGGGTGAGGATCTGTGGAAAGAGTTTGCTAACTCAGTGATCAGGCAGATTTTACGCATTTTGTATTACCAGTCTATTGTTCAGCCATTTATAAATTCACTGGGCATTAACACGGCCACAACAGGTGGGGCAACAGGTGGCATAACGGGGGATGCTGTGGCGGGTATAAGTTCGCATACCGGTGGCGTTGTGGGTGTGGGTGGTGTCTCTCACTCTTTTCCCGCCGCTATTTTTAACGGTGCGCCGCGATATCACCGGGGAGGCATTGCGGGTTTAAGACCGAATGAATTGCCGACTGTGCTTGAGCTGGGTGAAGAGGTGCTAACGGCCAATGACCCGCGCCACCGTAACAATATCGCTGGCCAAAATGGTGGCACGATTAAAGTCGAGGTCAGCAACAAAGGCGGCGCCAAGCAGGCCAGCGATGTAAATGTGAGCCGTAGCGGTAGTGATGTGGTGGTGGGCATTGTGATGGATGATATGCAAACGGGTGGCCCGATCTCGCGCGGTTTTCAAAAAACATTTAATCTCAATCGGAGTGGTCGCTAATGGCTGTTTTTCCTGCCTTTAAGGCGTTGATGTTTGACAGCTTTCAGGAGCAGGCTGAGTCGGCCGTGCTGCGCACTCAAATGGACAGCGGCAGCGTCAAACAAGCGCAACTTTATAGCCAGGGTAGTTTTAATCGCACGGTGACTTATGTGTTTACGGGCACGCAATTTGAGGCTTTTAAAATTTGGTGGCGTGATGATTTGGGTTTGGGTGCTGGCTGGTTTGACTGGGATGATCCGCTCGATGGCGCTACCAAACAAGTGATGATGAACCAGGGCGTGTACAGTGCCAGGCCACTTGATCAAGGCGAAGGCAATACGGTGGATATTGCCGTGAGCTTTCGCCTGGATAGCCGGGGCAGTTAATGCCTAGAGAGTATTCAAAGAGCCGCAATTTAGCCGTTAACCGCACGGCCAGCCGTGATTACCCTGTTATTTTATTAGAGATATCACATGCTGATCTGACCACACCTGTGCGCGTGGTAAAAGACAATGTAGACCTGACCAGTAACGGTGATTTGTTTGTGGCCATGCCGTTTGACATTACCTTGCCCGATGATCCGCAAGGTGGCCTGCCTAAAGCCTCGCTGAGCATTGATAACGTCGGTAAAGAATTAATGGGCTGGCTTGAATCATCGAATGGCGGGCAAGGCTCAAGCTGCCGCATTATGGAAGTGCTTCGATCAGACCCTAATACCATTGAATGGGAGGCGACCATGCAGCTTGATGGTATCTCAGCCACGCCGCTGGTGGTGAGTGGGCGATTGAGTTTTGACGATATTTTAAATAAACCAGCGGTGCTGGCGGTGCATGACCAAAGCACGACACCGGGTATCTTTTAATGGCGGCCCTGAGTCACTGGTCTGAGCAATATGTGGGCCTGCCTTACGCGGTGGCCGACTGCGCGGCACTGGCGGCAAAGGTGCAGCTTGAGGTGTTTGGTGCGGTGATCAAAATACCCGAGGCGCGCGCCGGTAATGTGCGGGCTTTGAGTGAGCAGATTATTGCAGCACAGACCGAAGTGGCGACACCGATCGCACAACCGGTTGAGGGCTGCGCCGTGCTCATGATGGGGCGTGGCCGCTTGAATCACGTCGGGGTTTTTACCTGTATTAATGGCATTGACTATGTGCTGCACGCCATGCGCTCGGCCAAACAAACGGTGCTGCATAAAATCTGTGATTTACCTAAACAGGGCTTAACACTTGAGGGCTATTACCGGTGGAATTAATGAGCACAAGCAGCCTGCACCGTCAGCCGGATCTGGTTTATTTGCCGCACCCGTTAACCGGTGAGGGCAGGCAGCTTGCTTACTCAACAATTTGTGACGGTGAAAGCCTGGCAAATTATTTTGAGCGGCAAGCGGTGGTTCATGATGATGCTGTTCTTTACTTAAATGGTCGCTTAATTCTTGATGAAAACTGGCCAACAACCTTTTTAAAAACCGGTGACTTAATTACGCTGCGCCCACGGCTGCAGGGTGGTGATATGTCAACTGAGCAAACTAAGACATTGCGAACAGTGCTCACTATTGCTGTGCTGGCATGGGCCGGTGATGTGGGTGGTGTTTATGGTGTGCTTATTAGCATTGGTGGTACCTATGCCATTAATGAGCTCTTTCCCTTCCCCGAAATTGAAGATGAAAGTGACAGCAGCCCTAATTATTCACTGCAGGGCGCTGGCAATCGGGCGCGGCCTTATTCGCCTCTGCAGTTGGCTTTGGGAGTGCACCGCGGTTACCCCGATTTGGGCGCGGCCAGTTACACGGAATTTGAAGGTGAAGACCAGTATCTGAACATGGTTTTTCATTTTGGACTTGGCGACGTGCTGCTGTCTGATTTTAAGCTGGGCGAAACCTTATTAACGGATTTTGATGATTACGAAATTGAAGAGTCGGGCGCTGATGGTGCGCTGAGTTTATTCCCCGCTAATGTGGACAGCCTGACCGGCGGTACGCTGGATGAGGCAGCCGGCTGGATCACCCGCACCAGTTCACTGGATGCCACCGCGCTGGTGTTTGATTTGACCGGTTATTTGTACAAGACCGATAGTGATGGCATGGCAGCTCATTCGGTGACGGTTAAGATTCAATACCGGCTGGTGGGTGAGACAATCTGGCTGGGTTTTGGTAATTCAGCTGATGGTCAGTATGTGTTAACCAACAGTGACCGCACGCCTTTGCGCTGGAGTAAACGCCAGGTGGTGGCCAGTGGTCAGTATGAAGTGCAGGCGCAGCGCGTTAGCGCCGATGAAACCAGCAGCAGCAAGGTCAGCAGTATTAACTGGGCCCAGCTCAAAACCTTTCAGCCGGATCTGGCAGACTATAACGGCCAAAAACGGGTAGCGCTGCGCGTGCGTGCCGGTGGCCAGTTTAATGGCCAGGTGGACCAGTTTAATGCCATGGTGTCGGCTCAGGTGCCGGTGTTTAATGACCCGGACTGGAATACGGAAATCAGCTCAAACCCCGGCTTTCAGCTGCTGCAGCTGGCGCGCGGTATTCGTATTAATGGTGATTTGGTGGCCGGTGCCGGGTTGCCTGATTCAAAGATAGACATTGAATCACTTAAAGCTTTTGCCGCCTGGTGCACTGCTTCTGGCCTTGAGTGTAATTTAATCATTGACCAGCAAATGAACTGCCTGCAAATGCTCAACACGGTTGCTCGCTGTGGTCGCGGCGCTGTGACCTGGTCTAATGGCATTTTGGGTGTGATTTGGGATGCACCCAGCTTGCCAGTAACGGCTATTTTTGGCATGAGCAATATTCGTCGCAATAGCTTTAAGGTGAATTACAACACCGGCCCGCTGCCGGACTGGGTGGTGGTGAAGTTTATAAACCCGGACTTGAATTACAAACAGGACTCAGTGCGCGTGGCCGTGTCCGGTGGTTCTGGTGATGGCGGTGAATACACGGTGACCTTATCGGGCTGCACTTCAGCGGTGCAGGCGGGGCGTGAGGCTAATTTAATTACCGCGGCGTTTGCACACCGCCGCCGTCAAACTGAGTTTGATACCGACCTTGAGGGCGCTGTGGTTCAGCGTGGTGACGTGGTGCAACTGAGCCATGATTTAACCAGATGGGATACCTCGGGTCGTTTACTCGCCGGTAGTAACACGGTGATGACGCTTGACCGTAACGTGACTTTTCAAGCCGGTTATCAACACTATATTGGCATTCGATACCCTAACGGTGATTACGATATTTATGACGTGGTGGCACAATTGGGTGAGGCCAGTGTCATCGCCTTAACTAACCCGCTGGTTAAAGCAAAATGGACAGCCAGCACCGCCATGACTTCCGCTGATGAAGTTGAGCCGACGGTGTTTGATGGCTTTTATTATGAAGCGCAAAACACCGCCAGCACAGGCGCCATTGAACCCGCCTGGCCAGCCGTATTAGGTGGCACGGTGGTTGATGGTGGCGTGACCTGGCTTTGCACGGGTGAGGCGCGGCTCTATGCACCGGATGATGATACTGATTCGGATGGTGCTGTTGATTATATCTGGTTTTTTGGTGCTGATGCTTCCCCAGGCAAGCGAGCCAAGGTGCTGGACATAAAGCCAACCGGCATGCACTCACTGCGAATAACGCTGACTGATGATAAGACGGCTTATTATGGAGCTGAGTATGATGGTTATTTGCACACCGTGGTTAATAATGCCAGCAATGCACCCGTGGTGTCTGATCTTAATATTAAAGACACGTTGATTAAATCCGGTGCGGGTTTTGCGGTGGTGCTGGCTTTAAATTGGGAGGTAAGAGGTGATTACAGTGGCGCGATTGTACGCGCAGCCCCCAGTGGTGAAGCGCTAAAGGTTGTGGACAATACCACGGATAGATCTTCTCAGTTTCCCTGGCCCGTGCCGATAGGTAATGTTGACATTGAGGTTACCCTGCTTGATTCAAACGGCATTCCTAACATTGGTGGCAAGGCTTCAACCACTTACAGCATTGTGGGTGCTGATATCCCTATCTCAGATGTAACCAATTTTACAGCTGAACGGGTTGATTTTGGTGTGGAGCTGAGCTGGGACGATGTGCTTGATGCACATTTGTATGATTATGAGATCCGCTTAAAAACAGGTGGCACTGTGCCCACGACGGCCGACTGGGAAACCGCACAAACCGTGACGCGTTTGCTGGGCACCACTCACTCTGTGCCGGTGGTGATGGCTGATGTGTATCACTTTATGATCCGGGCGCGTGATACCAACACCCGCACACTGTCGGTGAATGCGGCGGTGGACAGCCTGACCATTAGTGCACCGAGCCAGCCGCTGGTTAACAATGCGTTTATTGGTGAAAACGTGGTCTTGAACTGGTTAACATCGGTCGGTGACTTTGCGATCAGTGAATACAAAATTTATTACGGTGATGTTTTCGCCAGCGCGGTGCACTTTGATACCCTGGATGCGTTAAGCACCACGCTTAAAGCCGAGTGGCTGGGTGCGCGCACGTTTTGGGTTGAACCGATTGATGTAGCTGGCAATGTGGGTGCGCCCGGCTCTCAGCAGGTGTTGATTAGCCCCGGCGTGCTGGACAGCCTGCAGGCCGAGGTGATTGATAATAATGTGCTGTTTCGCTGGGCGGCCAGCCCGGGCACGTTGCCGATTGTGGCTTATGAATTACGCCGGGGAGCGGTATTTGCCAGTGCTGAGGTGCTGGGGTTATTAAACGGGACGTTTGCCAGCCATTTTGAAAACCAGAGCGGTCAGTACCGTTACTGGATGGTGCCGATAGACTCGGCCGGCAACTATGGCACGGAAAGCTCTGTGCTTGAAAACGTGGATGAACCGCCAGACTTTATTTTGCACAAAGAATGGGTATCTGATTATTCCGGCACGCTGAGCAATGTTTTTCAAATGCAAAACGGCAATTTGATTTTGCCGGTGAATACCACGGAGACCTGGACGGAACATTTTGTTAACAATGGCTGGAGCTCACCGCAGGACCAGATTAATGCCGGCTTTCCGTTTTACATGGAGCCATCGGTTAACACCGCCTTTATTGAGCAGGATTTTGATTACGGCACCAACTTAAGCGGCACGTTAATTACCTTGTTATTAGACAGCACGTTAATTGATGGTGAGGTGAGCATTACCCCAACCATATCGGTTAAAAAACTGATTGGTGATGCCTGGACCGATTACCCGGGCAACTGGCAGCAATATGCGCTGGACTTCCGTTATGCAAAATTCAGGCTCGATTTTGCCGCCACCGGTGGTGATGACCAGCTGCAGGTTAACAACATAAAACTCAAACTGGCGGTAAAACAAAAAACCGAAGCCGGATCCGGCACGGCGGTTTCAACCGATGTGGGCGGCACGGTTTACACCTTTACTAAAAGCTTTGTGGATGTGCAGTCGATTAGTGTGACACCCAAAGGCACCACACCGGTTATCGGCATTTATGATTTTTTAGATGAACCATACCCCACTGACTGCAAAGTTTTATTGTTTGATGAAAACGGTGTGCGCGTGAGTGGTGATTTTTCAATTGCAATCGAGGGCTTTTAAATGGCTGATTTTAGTAAACCCATAGCAGGTGATCCTTTCGCAGCTTTGCTGGCGTCTATTGTTGAAAACAACCAGTCAACATTAAAAATGCTGGACGGCGTGGCGAGCCTGGTGAGTTTGCCGGTTAACGCTAAACGCTGGAATGCCACGAATAAAAACTTTGAAAACTGGAACGGCACGGGCTGGGATGCACTGGCCACGCTGTATGAAATTAAGGTGCGCAACTCAGACCAGTTAAATGGCCAGACCGAAGCCTTTTACCGTAATGCGAATAATTTAAACGCGGGATCATTACCGGCGGCACGGTTTGGTGATAGCTCGCACGGTGCCAGAGCGGGTGGGTCATTGCACGCGGTGGCCACGACATTGCTGGCTGGCTTTATGAGTAGCAGTGATAAATCTAAATTAAACGGCATTGAAAATAATGCCACGGCTGATCAGAGTGCCGCTGAAATACTGGCGTTATTATTAGGCGTGGATGGCGCTGGCTCGGGGCTGGATGCGGATTTGTTAGATGGCTGGCAGCGGACCAGTGTTATTGCCAGGGCAAACCATACCGGCACTCAACTAATGTCTACGATCTCTAATGCAGGTGAACTTGCCACTAAAAATACAACAACAGTGACGCATTCAGGTACGCTTACAGCGGGAATTTTTTTATACGTCCCCTTGAATTCGTATGCTTTTTTGCCAATGATTTATACTTCTGTGGCTAGCAGTAACTCATCTATTCATAGTGACGTAAACGGGGGAGCTGATAGCCCTAAAGTACAATTATATAATGGAAGCACTACTGGTTCGTATACTATTAAGTACAGGAGAATTATTTAATGATTCATTATTGCTATCTTATTGTTAATTTAACGAATCAAGAGATGGAAATGTTAGGTGTTTCTGGTGTTGAGGCTGACTTTTTGCCTGGCGTATCGGTTTCTGTACCAGTTGCTGTGCCTGGTCCAGACGCGGTACCACCGCCGCCACCAGTTGTCCGCTTAGTTAAATATTTCAACTTTGAATATGACGGCGAGATAACAGCCGATCAACTGTTTAACAATCATACTTATGTTAATCCTAACAACATCAGCTTTAATATGCCGGGCATTACTAAACTCACTTTTTCACCTGTTGAGGAAAATTACGGGGATTATATGGTGAGGGTTGGTGCTTAAAAAACTTAACCCTGCCAGCTGCTGACTTTGCCTTGTCGAATATAAACAAACTGGCCCCGGCCTGAGTAGCCTTGCCGGTAAACGTATTGTTTGCTTGAGCCGTGCCTGCTGGCCTGGTTGTTAATTCGGGTGGGTGCGCCCCATGAGCAGACTAATGCCAGTTCACTGATGCCGATTCTTATTTTTTTATTGTCGATGACTTTCCATTCTTCATCGGTTATTTCATTGCGCCGAATAAGTTCGGCCCGCACTCGATCAGAGCGGTTGAGGGCATAAGCATTGCACAGGTTGCCTGATCGTTCGGCTTTGATTTCCTGGTCACTCATAAAGCTGATGCGCATTGGCGAACCCGCGCAGGCAGTAATGAGTGTGGCCGTTAGTAATGAAATGATTCCTTTTTTCATAATTCACCCGTGACTTATTTATTTAAAAGCGAATCCATCAAGTTGATGATGGTTTTTTGGTCGTCATCTTTTAGTGCTCTGAATTTTTCGATGAAATGTTTTTCATCCAGTGTCTGGTAGCTCATTACATTCTCTGAAACGCGTTCAGTTGCCCGTCGTTCTATTATTTTGTACAGGCAGTTTGTGTTATTGATTAATTCTAAAATGCCTCTTGTTCCGACCTGCCCGCGGATGATTCGGGTTAATGTCACCTCGTCTATATCTTCTAAGACGCAAACCTTTTCTACATCTAACAATTTATTGTAGGTTAGCTTGCCAAGTGGCCCGCTCATAACCTCAATGGCGGTGTAGTCGATGATTTTATTGTTGATTTGATATTGAGCGGGCTTGCTCAGCACGATGACACTTTGTTTGGTCTTGCCGTTGAGTATGCTTATTTTCCAGTCTTGATCTAACAGTTCGTTTAGGTGCTCTGCCAGTTCTTCATCATCGATTAAGGTGGTGATCAAATAGGGCGAGGTTTCGCCGGTGACCATCCAGGTGATGGACGCATTTTCATATTTACTGATTGCATTGAGTACTTCGTGCCCTGGAATCTTACCCTGAAACATTCGGCTGACAGTGCCTGTTGACAGGCCTATTTGCTTTCCCCATGGGTGTTTGTCTTGCTTTCCCAATAGAAACTCGATGTTCGATAGAAAATTACAATTATCAGAAGTGGCAATCATGTATTGACCGTTGCCATATTTGGCAATATAGTTATTATCAACAAGCGGCAATCTACCGCAAGTAGCCGCACAAAGCGCAATATTAACAGAAATGAGATAGGCATGGACAAGAAAGTATTAAGCAAAAAGGAAAGAATCGAACAACACAGCGGTCGTTTATATACAACAGCTGAGCCTGATATTTGTGTTGAATTTGAAATGATTGCCGAGGAAGACGGGCGCTCTGCGGCCAGTATGATCCGCAAGATGGTCACCGATAAGGTGGATAAGACCAATGCGAATACGAACACGGCATAAAAACTAATTAAGTGGTTAGCGGGTATTGGCGTACCCGCTAACCGGGTTGAGGTTTCTGGCTTTCTCATTCACCTTTTGCCTCGCGCATGATTTTGCTATTGCGTGAGTCAAATTACCAGAACCTTATTGTTACAACAATGTAAACAAAGGACTGGTGTTCACATGCACAAAAATCATCATTTGTCAGATCTGGATGACGCGAAGTATGCCGTTGTTCACGACCATCCTGGTGGCTCTCGGAGCCTTGCCAAACTTGTGGGTATGAATTCAGGCACGTTGAGCAACAAGGTGAATGCCGATGTTGAGACGCATCATTTAACCGTCGATGAGGCTGTTGCCATTCAACATGCGACTAATGACCGCCGTATCATCGAGATTGAGGCAAGGATACTAGGCGGTTGTTTTGTTCGCCTCGATGACTTCACTTTTGTAAGTGATGTTGAATTGTTGGATAAATATGCCGAGCTTCATGCCGCCATTGGTAAAACCTCTCAGTCAATCAGACTAGCTCTCGAAGATAACAAAATTACAGGCAATGAATTAAAAGAGATCCGTTTAAATATGAACGATTCCATCAAGGTGTTAATGGAGTTATATCACCGTTTATTTGAGATCAGTGATGTCAAAGCCCGTTAAAAAAGCCATGCGTGTTGAAACCAATTTGCAGCCGGGTCAGGAGTTACGCGTTGACCCGCGTGCATTAGCACATTTTTTAAAGCCGAGCATTGAAAAATTTCTGGCTAAAAAGAAGGCCGAGCAGGATGCCTCAGCAGTTACAAATTCAGGGAACTGAAATCGAGCAGGATGAGCAGGCATTGATTGATGCCTGGGAAAGCCTGCCAAAAAGAAAGCGCCAGACTTTGGGGAAA
>Ga0224506_10001143_pt1 | contig 19356 bp, 17 predicted proteins | sample SF_Jan12_sed_USG_2_FD_169108 | JGI IMG/M metagenome (GOLD analysis project Ga0224506, IMG submission 169108) | Sediment microbial communities from San Francisco Bay, California, United States - SF_Jan12_sed_USGS_8_1 | ecosystem: Environmental > Aquatic > Marine > Sediment | place: USA... | reverse complement strand
TATGACAATTTTTGACTATCACTAATGATGATTTATCCCGACTTAATACAAAATAATATGCATCAGCAGCATCTGGAGTTACATCAAGGCTTGCTACCTAAGTTAAAAAACCAAGGTTTGTTAACCAATAAACAAATCTCATGCGCACCTATGCTTCAATTGCAATTCCCATTGTGCAACACATCACCGAACATCATCGAGAAATTTTTCTAAATATATCCCACTCATGTCATTTCAAAATTTCATGCAAAAGCCGATGTTATTTTTCAATTTAAACTCAGCTTCAATTCACAGTTGATTCATTTTTTCATAACAAACTATTCACACAATAAAAACATATGGGGAACTTTTGTAAAATTACTATTGGAGATTTTTATGAAAAAACATTCGTTGATATTATTTTTTCTATTAGTCGGCTTTTTTATGCTTAGCACCAGCCATGCAGATACACCAAAAAGCCTGGATAGTACACATGGTCATGGAATTAACGTTAGTGGAAAAATCAATTTATTCCGTGTTCAAGAAAAAGGTTTGGAACTCGGTGCCAAGGATAATTTTCTTGACGCAGAAATTCTCGTGACTTTGGATTCTCATCCAGGGCAAGTTTTTGGCATTGCCCTACACGAGATTGACCCAGCTAAACAAGCAATGGTGGAAACTATACGCGCCGCCTATCTCAATGGTGCGCCAGTCACTATTCAACATCGCAGAGATGTTGGCAAAACTAATTTTCGCATAATATGGGTTCAATTGGGTGGAAATTCGGCAGTCGCAAGCAATTAAATCTCAGGCACTGCTTCTCTCACACTTAGGAGAAGCAGTGCTTTATTAAGCATTGTTCTTAAACTCATCTAGTCAACACTCATTTCTACAGTCGTTTTTTCTTCCTGCTTGTTTAAGTTATTGCTGCGTTTGCGCAAAACCATAGGCAAACCATTTTTGGGTCGCAAGGTGATGGCGAGTTTTTCTTCAACTTTTGCGTCTGCGGCTAGTTGCACATCAAAACGTTGCGCAATCATGGCAATTATTAAAGGCCCTTCCATCATAGCCATGGCGCTGCCAATACACGCTCGTGGACCTGCGCCGAAGGGGATATGCGCATAACGCTGGATTGTATTGCGTTGATCGCCAAGAAAACGCTCGGGTTTAAAACTTTCGGCTTGAGGCCACACCGCTGGATGATGCTGTACATTGCGAATATTGCCAATAACAAACGCGCCTTTGGGAATCTCATAACCATTTAAACTTGTAGCTTGCGACACTTTGCGCAATAACACTACGGCTGGTGGATACAAACGAATAGTCTCTTCAAATACAGCGCGGGTATAAACCAGTTTTTCAATATCTTCAATACGTGGTAAACGATCAGTTAACACACTATCAACTTCTTGTTGTAATTTTTGCATAGCCTCGGGATGTTGCGATAATAAATACCACGTCCATGACAGCGCATGTGCGGTGGTTTCATGACCTGCGCTAAAAAAAGTGATGGCTTCATCAATGATGGCCCGCTCACTCATAAATTTCCCAGTCTCGGGGTCCCGTGCATTAATCAGTAAATCCAGCAAATCACCCTGCTTGTCTATTTGCATTCTGCGTTGATAAATAAAACTCGCGATAATAGAACGTAAACGTTTTAATACCTGATTAAATTTTCGATTGGTCCGTGTCGGCACCCACAATGGCAAAGCCAAGGGATTGAAAAATTGTTTTTGGCAATAGGTCAATGCAGTTTCCATATCTTGGCGCAACTGCGGCACGGTTTGTTTAACGCTAGAGCTAAACATGCATTGGGTGATTATTTCCAAAGTGATTTTGGTCATTTCTTCGTTAATATCAACAACAGCATCGCTATCGAAACCTTCCCATTGGGACATCATCTCCCGGGTCGCTTTGAGCATGCTTGGATACATTTGACCAATGCTTTGACGATGAAACATGGGCTGTATGGTGCGGCGTTGTTTCTTCCAGAAACCACCACGGCTGGTCAATAAACCTTGCCCTAACAACAACGCCAGTCCACGTGGATTATCCGGTTCATAGGCTTTTATGAATACATCCTGCTGTTTTACTAATATGTCCTCGATTAAAGAGGGATGACTTAAGAGTATCAAATCTTTCATTCCTAATTTGATATGCACAATATCGCCATATTGCTCAAAACACTGAGTCATAAAGGCATAAAAATCTTGTTTCACTTGCGGCAAATGCCCGAGAAAGCCTTTATAAGGCGGCATAGGAATGGTTTTGTTCATTAACGACTCCTTGTCGTGAACACAGGATTGAAAAAACTACAATTGAAAAAAGAAAACGGCTTGCTTTGTTTGAACACTAGAGAAACAAGTTTAGCAAATTTTTTTCGTTATGTTTATGCATAAACAACGGGGCTCGCTGATGTAATACTCAAGGGATTGATTATTGAACCCAGCATAAAAACTGCTTGAAAAACCTTGATTCAACCAATATTTACACAAGCGGGCAAGCATGTCTTGTAGGAAAAACTCTCACTTTGGCAAATGATTTAAAAAGCGTCAGGTTTTGATATGAAAAAAATGAAATCTTATTAGACATCAACCCAGCAGAATAGAGCATCAATATACTTTTGTATGTTTTAGAATAATATCTATTCACAAAAACCCTTATGACTGGCTAAATCAGTAGGGGTAATTTTTAGGCTTTGTCTATTTATACACAAACCTTGGGTTAGTGACAACACGCAAAAGGTTGCTAACACAAACAATAGCTCTCACGTTATAAAATCAAAACCGTTGCCTCAGATAGGCTTGTGTTTTTGCTTGTTATGAAATCGTAACTTATTAACTATACAAAGACAGGTTTACAAATATAGTTGCAGTGAATCAACTAATTCTCCCGCTGAAACGATGGCCAGGCGGCTTTGAGGTAGAGGATCATGGACCAAAGCGTTAAAGCGGCAGCAACATAAAGCAAGACCATGCCGGTTTCGAAGGTGGGAAATTCATATCCGGATTCTTTGGAAATTACCAAGGGATCGCGGTAGAGTAAAAGTAATAAAGCTAGCATTTGCACCGTGGTTTTAATTTTACCCATGGTTGATACAGCAACCGCACCGCGTTCACCGAGTTCGGCCATCCATTCACGCAAAGAAGAAACGGCAATTTCACGTCCGACAATAATAATCGCAGGAATCGCCATGTAGAGTTTAGGGTTAAATTCCACCAACATAATTAATGCCGCTGCAACCATGAGTTTATCCGCCACCGGATCGAGAAACGCACCAAACGCGGAGGTTTGATTCCATTTGCGCGCCAAATATCCGTCGAGCCAGTCGGTCAAAGCAGCGAGAAGAAATACGAATGCGGTCAATTCATTTGCCCAGCGAAACGGCAAATAAAACAAAACCACAAATACGGGAATCAAGCCAATGCGGCCCCATGTGAGGATATTAGGTATATTCATGCTCATTCTGCGTGAAAATAATCGTATATTTTCTGTGCAAGCTCCTTACTTATGCCTTTGGTGCGTGCAATGTCTTCAACACCTGCACGACTTATTCCTTGTAAACCGCCAAATTGGCGTAATAATTCCTGCCGACGCTTTGGCCCAAGCCCGGGAATTTCTTCCAGTGTCGAGGTTTCGCGTTTTTTGCCTCGACGGGTACGATGGCCGGTAATTGCAAAGCGATGAGCTTCATCGCGTACTTGCTGTATCAAATGTAATGCCGGAGAACTAGCAGGCAGTATAAAGGCCTGGGGCTGACCACTCAAGAACAAGGTTTCCATACCGGGTTTACGATCTGGGCCTTTGGCCACTCCCACCATGAGCACGCCTTCCACTTGCAACTCGCGTAATACATTCTCGGCTTGTTTTAATTGGCCTTTACCGCCATCAATCAGCAAAATATCCGGCAATTTACCTTCACCTTGTTTGATTTTTTTATAACGTCGCGTAAGCGCCTGATACATGGCTGCATAGTCATCGCCGGGCGTGATGTCTTTAATATTAAAACGGCGATAATCGGATTTTACCGCTCCGCTTTGATCGAACACCACACACGAAGCTACGGTTTCTTCGCCCATAGTATGGCTGATATCAAAACATTCCAAGCGCATCGGTGGCTCATCCAGATTCAATGCATCTTGTAGCGCTTCAAAACGGGCGAGCAAGGTTGCTTTACCTTGTAAATGAATTTGTAAGGCAATATTCGCATTGTTCTGCGCCATGGCTATCCAACGTGCGCGCTCACCGCGTAATTTGTCACTAATGGCAATTTTTCGCCCGGCTTGTTCAGTCAGTACCGAACACAACCAGTCTTTGTCATCGGGTTCAATATTCACTAATAATTCATCCGGCAACATTTGTGAATTGTTTTTTCCTAGATAATGTTGCGCAATAAACGCGGACAATAATTCATGGCTGGTTTCAGCATTCCCGGCTTTGGGATAAAATACTTTATTCCCCAGATTGTGACCACCACGAATCATGAATAATTGCACACACACCACTTCACCTTGATTCACAACGGCGATCACGTCCAGATTATTTTGCTGATCGCCACTGACGTATTGACGTTCTTGCACTTTTCGTAATGCCGCAATTTGATCGCGAAACACCGCCGCTTTTTCATAATCCATTTGATCCGAAGCGTGCTGCATTTGATCGGCCAATTCATTGAGCACATCATTATTTTTTCCGCTCAAAAACATAATGGCATGACGCACTTGTTCGGCATAATCTTTTTCACTAATCAGTTCAACACAAGGCGCGGAACAGCGTTTGATTTGATATTGCAAACAAGGTCGTGAACGATTCTTAAAAAAACTATCCTCGCATTGGCGCACCGGAAATATTTTTTGCAACAAGTTTAAACTTTCACGAGCCGAGCTAGAATTGGGGTATGGTCCAAAAAACTGCCCTTCTTCACGTCTTGCGCCTCGATAATAAGATAAGCGCGGATAGGTTTGCTGAGAGGACAAATAAATATAAGGATAACTTTTGTCATCACGGTAGGTGATATTGTAAAATGGTTTCAGTGATTTGATTAAATTTGCTTCGAGAATTAACGCTTCGTTTTCCGTGTGTGTTACTGTAGTTTCAATGGCACGAATTTGCGTTACCATAACTTGAGTTTTTGTTGTTTGATCGCTACGGGCAAAATAACTGGAGACACGTTTTTTTAAATTTTTCGCCTTGCCTACATAAATCACATCGCCTTTTTCATTCAGCATGCGATACACGCCAGGCATACCGGTTAATGTCGCGAGAAAGGTTTTGTAGTCGAAAGGATGTTTTGTATCTGTCATAAAAAAGAGTTACCGCAGTACCCATGTAAATGCTGCATCTCGCCTAGCAAGGCCACCTATGTTTGTTAACACGAGCAAAGAAACATATTCAACAATAAAACTCTCGGTTGTTTGCTGCAAAAAACGCAAGTCCCCAATCTCTGATCTTTTTCAGAACACTCAAGCAAGTTTGCGATAACAGGCTTCGCCTTGACATAGGTAACTGCGCGTCCCGGCTGCCCATAGGGGTTTAACAACACGTTGTTTCCTGATCTCCGATTGCGTTAATCACACCTCGATCTCCGCCAAACAATCCACCACTGAGTCAAACACATCATGAAACATTTTTTCGGTTAAGCGTTTGGTTTGGGTGTTATAGCGACTGCAATGATAGGAGTCCACGAGTTTTAAACCATTGGGCAATTCGTGCAATACATTATGCGCAAATTTATATTGGCTAAGTTTCAAACCCAAAGTTCGTAACACGGCATTATGCGCAATACTGCCTAAAGCCAATAACACACTACCCTGTTTCAAATCAGCTAGTTCTTTTTGTAAATAGGGATTACAGGTGCGCGCTTCTTCCGTTGTCGGTTTGTTTTCCGGGGGTAAACATTTCACCGCATTGGTAATACGACAGTTTTTGAGTTTTAAACCATCGTCTGCGGAAATTGATTCCGCGCGGTTGCTAAATCCGTAAGCATAAAGTGTCTCATACAATAATACGCCAGCATAATCGCCAGTGAAAGGCCGCCCAGTGCGGTTGGCGCCATGCATACCCGGCGCTAAGCCAATTATTAGAAATGTCGCCTTGGGATCACCAAAAGGCAAAACTGGGCGTGCATGATAATCGGGATGAGTTTTGCGTACTTGTTTTAAAAAATCACGCAAACGTGGACATTTTTTACATTCTAAAAGTTGTTGCGACATTAATGCTTACTACCTGTGTTTCAAATTGATCAGCGACGGTCTTTGTCTTCAACACTTAGCTCGTCATCATTGGATAAGTCGGCGAGTTGCGCCGCGTTTTGTTCCCAGTTTTTCCCATCAAAGGCTTCGATTTCCACGGCTTTTATTGTGCCCTCGTCTAAACAACGTAGATTAACACTGAATCCATCGGGATTGGATCGAGGGATGTAATAGGATTTTATGCCGCAGTGTTTACAAAAAAGATGTTTTGCTTCGCCTGTATCGAAAGTATAACAGTTTAAGTCTTGATCACCGCAAAGCAAATGGAAGCGTGAAGCAGGCACGATTAAATGCAAATAGCCGCTTTTGCTGCAAATCGAGCAATTACATTCTTGAACCACCACCCGCGTCGGTGCCCGCAATTCAAATCGTACCGCACCACAATGGCAACCACCACTATGTTTAACTAATTGTTGCATAGGCAATGTTTCCTTGAGTTCTGCCATGATTCCATGACAAAGATTGAATTTCTGTTATGATACCTAGCAAATTGATCAGTGTAAAAAAGTGATCAAATTAGTCAGGAACAGAACCAAGCAGCACCAACGCGTGGAGGGCGTTATGAGCGAGAATATAGATTCCATTCTACACGAAGATCGTCAGTTTCCCCCATCGGATACGTTTGTCAAACAAGCGGAAATAAAAGCCGCAGATTTACAGGCTTTATATGATTTTGCAGAAAAAGATTATGAAGGCTTTTGGGAACAGCAAGCCCGAGATTATTTAGACTGGCATGTACCATTTAAATCGGTTTTAGACAGCAGTAATGCCCCGCATTTCAAATGGTTTAAAGATGGCGAAATCAACGTCAGTTATAACTGCATTGATCGTCACCTCACCTTACACGCCGATAAAACCGCGATTATATTTGAAGGCGAGAACGGCGATGTGATGGAAATCACCTACGATGTTTTGCATAAAGCCGTCTGTCAATTCGCCAATGCATTAAAAGCCAATGGTATTAGAAAAGGTGATCGTGTCGTAATATACATGCCCATGACAGCCGAAGCCGTGGTTGCTATGCAGGCCTGCGCACGTATCGGTGCGGTGCATTCCGTGGTGTTTGGTGGTTTCTCAGCTGAATCTTTAAAAGATCGTATCGAAGACGCTGGTGCAAAAATGTTGATAACTGCTGATGGTGGTTTTCGTGGCGGGAAAATTGTCGAACTCAAAGCCGCCGCCGATAAAGCACTTGCCTCCGGTTGTCCGACGATTGAAAAAGTTGTCGTGCTTATGCGCACCAACCATGGCGTGAAAATGAAAACCGGACGTGATGCCTGGTGGCACGAAATGATTGTTGGTTGCGATATTGTTTGCGAACCCGAGTGGGTCGAATCAGAACATCCATTGTTTTTGCTTTACACCTCCGGCTCCACGGGCAAACCCAAAGGCATTCAGCATTCATCAGGTGGTTATTTGCTCGGTGCGGCTACCACCATGAATTGGGTCTTTGATATTCGTGAAGATGATGTGTATTGGTGTACCGCCGATGTCGGTTGGATCACTGGCCATAGTTATGTCACTTATGGACCACTGGCCGCAGGTGGCACTATGTTAATTTACGAAGGCGCACCAACTGTGCCTGATGGTGGTCGTTTTTGGAAACTGATTCAAGACCATAAGGTCACTACGTTTTACACCGCGCCTACAGCGATTCGTGCCTTAATGAAACTTGGTGATGACATTCCTAATAAATATGATCTTTCAAGTCTACGTTTACTCGGCACCGTCGGTGAACCGATTAATCCTGAAGCATGGATGTGGTATCACAAAGTGATTGGCCAGGAGAAATGCCCTATTGTCGATACCTGGTGGCAAACCGAAACTGGCGCAAATATGATTGCACCCGTGCCGGGCGTGGTAGCGACAAAACCCGGTTCATGCACTCGCGCATTACCCGGCATCGACGCTGATGTGGTCGATAAAGCCGGTAATCCTATAACCCAAGCAAATGCCGGTGGTTTTCTTGTTATTAAAAAACCATGGCCATCCATGTTGCGTACGATTTGGGGTGATGACAAACGTTATGTCGACACCTATTGGGGTGAATTTAATAATCGTTATTACGTCGCTGGTGATAGCGTGCGTAAAGATGCCGATGGTTATTTTTGGATTATGGGTCGTATTGACGATGTATTGAATGTATCCGGCCATCGTTTGGGTACCATGGAAGTTGAGTCTGCCTTAGTTGCCCATGAACGTGTGGCCGAAGCAGCTGTGGTCGGTCGTCCTGACGAGATTAAAGGCGAAGCTATATTTGCTTATGTAGTGTTACGCGGCGCACGGCCTAAAGGCGGTGTCGATGAAACGTTAACTAAAGAGTTACGCGCTTGGGTAAGCGAGCAAATTGGACCAATTGCCAAACCCGATGATATTCGTTATGCGGATAACTTGCCCAAAACCCGCTCGGGCAAAATCATGCGACGTTTATTGCGTTCGATAGCCAAAGGTGAAGCGATAACTTCAGATACCTCCACTTTAGAAAATGAATCCATATTGGAGCAACTGCAAGGTAAGGCCTAAATTGAAATTATTTGTGGGCAGGTTATGTACTTGCCCACACTTATCTCGCTCATGAGTTTGTGCAAATGTTTAAACAATTGATCAAACCACTTTTTCTATTATTCATTAGTCTTTTCACGGCCTGCTCGTTTAATATTACCAAGTATACTTTCCATGACGCTTTGGAACGCGACTATCGCACGCATACCATTGTTCAAGATCTACAAAGATATCACCAACTTGACAGTGAACCCACCGTTATCATTGTACAAAAAATTCCAGATCGTTATGCCGATTTTGTGCGCCAACTTAGTTTATTTGAACAAATCGATCATCGACAACATCAAATCCTTGTGGTCGCCTCGGATAGTAACGAGACTGTGACTGACAGTTACCATTTACAAGTCGCCGATGCTCACGCCATGCTTGAAGCATTCCCACAAACCTTAATTTTGTTTTTGTCCGCCAAGGGAAAAGTCATTTTTCAATCAAAACAATTATTACTTCCAGAACAAATTATTCAACAACTCCCTAAATAACTTAAATGTAATTACAGTGTTTCAGCATAATTTCTAATCGTGTAATTTGTTGCAACTGTGCAATTGACAGCTGAGTTTTGAATGGTGCCGTTCTAAACAAGAACGGCACCGCAAACCGGTTACTCCGCCAAGTTTAAACCACTGGGTAAATATTTTGGAACGCCATAACGCATATCAATCATATTTTTATCCGTTAGCGCATGTAAAAAATCGACAAGTTGTTTGATTTCGTTATCATTCAACTCAACACTTGGCAATTGATTGGCTTGCAATAATTCTTGAACTCGACTGTTGTCGTTTTGCACCAAGCAATCAAGTGCGTCGAGATCCGGTCTCGATACAAGAACGGGGTCACGATTACAATCATAAGCCATGACGCTTTCAGTCGTTTTCAAATGATGTTCAACTACCGCTTGCAAGGTATCATACGCTCCATCGTGGCCATACGGCGCAGTTAATGCGACGTTACGTAATGTGGGCGTACGAAAACGATACCTGTCCGCAGGATTTGCTGTAACTCGCTCACGACCATAATCTTCGTGTCCATCAAATCCATCGCCTTTGCCGGGCCCGATTTGCGGTATGGCGATGGCATGAAACTGCATATCGGTTTGAAACTTTCCACTGTGACAGTTTGCGCATTTTGCTTTTCCATAAAAAAGTTTCAATCCTTTAAATTGCGAAATAGTTAATGCTAATTTATCCCCACGGAGAAAGTGATCAAAGGGACTATTGTCGGCACGACACGCCGCCGCTTCATATTCGGCTATTGCATTGGCCGCGTGGGCAAACGTAATTTGCTCAGCACTAATACCATACACTTGATTGAACATATACACATACTCGGGAATGTTCCGCAAACGATCAGCAAGTAATTGCCACACTCCATTAGGCCCCGCCAGGTTGCCTGCGTGTGCAGCGTCCGCAATTGCATTTTCGCCTGCTTGCCCCGCCATTTCTGTGCCGGAGGTTACAGGAAACATGGCTTGCGCCGCCAAAACATTTTCAAGTGTTAATGGTAAATCATTTCCTGCGGGTGTGCTAAAACCGCTTGATTGATTGACATCAACTTCAACTCGTCCATCATGAAACATTTTAGTAAACGATTTTGCGCCTAAATTAAATAGTGGTGGAGCATTACGCGGCACTCGTTCATGGATGGCATCTGCACCCGCGCCTGTATTTCGTGTTACACCTAATCCGGTACCACCTTCACCAATTGGTAGCGACAAGCCATCGCCGGTATCTGTCAGGAAATGATGACAGCTTGCACAAGAAATATTGCGATTACCACTCAACTCTTTTTCATAAAACAAATGTTTTCCAAGTGCAACTTTAGCATCATTGAAAACACCATTATTATAGAAATCGCTATCAACCACAGGGTCAGGTAAACCGGTATTCTCAAACATTGGAACTTTAGAAAAACTGTTCGCCTGTAGTGAAAAAGTGACAATAGATAACATAACTAAGCATACAAACGAATTCAATTGAATATATTTCATAAAAAACTCCTTTTAAAAACAAAACACAAAATATATTTTGATTATGAATGACTGAAAATGAATTCATGCCAATGGTTTGAGTATAACAAGATCCGCACAATAGTCAGCTCAATTTTTTTTAGTAAATTTTCTGTGATGCAGCAATGGTAAGTAACAAGACCTAGCAAACTAATCTGTCTCCCTGAATAATAGGAAAGCGGCAACGCTGTCGCGCTAGTTTGTTCGATTCAAGCGAAAATGATTTATTGTAAGTGATATTTATTGTAGATAGTTGATGCGCGGATTATTACAAGTATTGAAATAAGAAATAACTAAAATCCTGCTGTTGCTTGGATGGCGTAATGTGGACTTCGGAACAAATTTCCAATAAGCGAAATTCGTCACCAAGGACAGCTTTAATCTTTGACTCGTCATATTGAACAATAGGCAATCCACTGCATTTTTCTGGACCACCGACTGAGAAACTAGCGATTATGACAAAACCATCTTTCGCCATGCTTTGTTTTAATACATTGACGTAAGCTTTTTGCTCGGACGCTTGAGTAAGAAAATGAAACACGGCGCGGTCATGCCATAGGTCATATTTTTCGATGGGTTGAAACTGGGTAATATCTGCTTCAATCCAATTTACTTTTTCTGCTTGACCTGCCAATCGCTGTTTGGCTGCATCTAAGGCATTGGCGGCAATATCCAACACGCTTAACTGATTGAATCCCAATTGCAATAAATGATCAACCAATACTGAAGCACCACCACCCACATCAATTATTCTTGAGTGTTTGCTTATTTTAGTTTGTTCAATCATTCGCAAAGAAATTGCCGGATAGGACTGAAACCAACTGACCTCATTGCTTTGTCGATCGCTATAAATTTTCTGCCAGTGATTTCTACGATCAAGTGTCATGGGCTTTACTAATGTAATAGGTAATTTTTGACTTCCGGATTTTTAAATCGCCACAATACGTTATCAATAAAATAATGGTGTATATTTATAAATCCCAGAAATGCAATCATAAAGAAACTTGCTTTCATTATTTGTGCCGATTGGTTGGCACTATCCAATGAATTAGGAAAAAAATCAAAAAACAAATAACCAATAATGACCATCAAAAGAAAAAACAGAAACAGACGTTTTTTTGCTTCCCGATTTTGCTTATGCTCATAACGAGTTTTTTCCACTTTAGCTACAAAAGGAAAATACTGCAGCGAATGAAAAAAAGCAAAAAAATAGAAGAATTGTGGATTAGAGAACATTGGAATATGCCACGTTAATAAAGCCAACATAGGCACGATGAAATTTAAACTGGGTTTTTCGCCGTTTTTGAAATATTTTCGTAACAATACAGCAATTACTAAAACCATTAAAATAACAAACACCACTACAGCCAACTGGTATAACCAATAAGGCAGATTTACTCGATACACTTGCAAGCCATAATAACCATAGCTACCACTGGCGCAATTCGCATTTAACCAAGTTAACCACCAAGTGCTCAGTAAGCCATAACGAATAATATTTCTTTCGACATTACTCAAGGCATAATTATCCAGCTTGGCGTAAACCATCATGCAACCAAAGGTCTGTTTGGAATAATGCCATCCTACCGTAAAAAACATGAACACCGTCATCCAACCAACAACTTCGGCGCCCAAATTGGGATATAAACCGAAACGTGTACCCAATCCGATAATCTTAAAAAAATCATTAAACTCTAAAACAAAAAAACTGTTACGAATATCATCATGCCAGTTACCAAACGCAACAATAATAGTGATCAGTAAAACCACAGGCACCAATAGTAATTGAAACCAGTTTTTTAAAACAAACCCCTGACCTTGTGTGTATGCAAGCTTGTAAGAGGCCATGAAATGGGGATAATTAACAAAATAAGCTAAATAAAATGCAATCCAGGAAATCGTATAAACCGAGGTACTAAACCAACTAACCCGACCACTTAATAGATAAAATGGTATCCAGCAAACAATGCTCAATCCACCGATTAGCCAGAAATCCAAACGCCGTGATATCCACAAATAATTTCTTGGTTGTGCTTGTTCGACTTGATCACTATTTACATGAACTTCCTGCGTCATAAATACTCCGACCCATTTAAAATCTGTATGCTACCCTCCCACTGGGTAAACATCGGCAATGCGTTCAGCACGATAAACCCGCCAACCGTTTTCGACTTTATCGGTTTCATCGGTGACCGTGAGTTCAAATACTTCTTGTTTCGGCTCATCATACGTCACTTCAATGATGCGCGCCCATTGTTTACCACGATCATCTTTTAAACTGCCATGGGTGATTAAGACATTTCTTTTGTTAGGTAAAAAATCAGCATCACCTAAGGCGCCCGAAAAATAGCTTTGTTCTGCATCTTGCCCGTATTCCCAAACTAACTCCGCTGTACGCTCGGATTCATTTATCTTATACTCGACCGCACGACTGAATGCTTTATCTGGCAAGGTTTTCTTATGAAACGGACTGGAACGAAAACTACCATTATCATAAATCATCAAGTTGCCATTAGGCATAATTTCTGGCGAGTGTTGATGATAAGGATAAAAATAAGGCTGAGGGTTGACTGCTTTTAGCCGGTAGGCTCCAAACCTTTCTTCATTCCAATTTTCTGGCGGACTCAGAATCCAAATTAGTTTTCCTGTTAGTCTATCAATTTTTATGGTCGCATCCTGAGTACGCAAAGATAGTATCAAGGAATCATCTCGTGGATCATGAATCACTGCATTACCATGCGTCCAATCCTTGGTTGGTTTGCGCAAGGTTTTATCCCAATGGCCGACAAGTGAACCGTAGCCGATTCGATAAGGATCTAAAATATCCAATAAGCGCCACTGATATAACATGTCACCTTGAGGCGTGATTTCAATGACCACATCACCGGCTACATTAGCGGTTTTGCGTGGAGCATTTATGTCCTTCTCGTCATCAAAATAATTTTCAAAAACTCGCGACTCAATACTCAAGGTGATTAAATTGCCGTTATCCATGGGAAACACTTCATGATGAAATGCATTTGTTAATACCTGCTCGGCTATTAATTTGCGACTGTTTTCTCCCATAGCAACATGCTTGCGGATTTGATTGCCTAACATATCATGAATATAAAGTTGGTTACCTTGTTGCGATAAAATATTTCCATTATCTAATTTACGCACATCACGATAATGTTTAGTCAATGTGTACCACACCACTTCACCATCATGATCAACAATAACAGCCATGGCACCAAGCTGCGTATTATCACCATGAGGCATAATGTTAAACAGGGTATAACCCGGTTCCATCCTATCCACTTGTGATTTTACTTGAATATGCGGGAAACCTTTGGGTAAAGCTGGTGCTTGAAATTGAATGACATTGTGATATGTCATCTCAGCACCCTCAGGTGTTCGTAGGGTAATATGTAACTTATGTTCCCGTCCGGCTCGCAAGCCCAGAATTGGTATTTGATGCGTTTGCTTAAACTCATCAAATTTCATATGCGTGCTTCTATTTTTCCCATATGACATCTCAATTTCTACACGCGTTTTTATATTCGAATGTAGTGTTACAATAGCAGCCAAAGGAAATTTCTCATTTGGCGATACTTGAATGTTTGGTTCGCCAATTAATTGCGGTTGAAGCAAAGGTTGAGTCGGTAATTGTTGACATGCACTCATTAGAATCAACAGTATGACTATAACACCCCATCGCTCCATCTTGCGTCCATGCAAGTGAATATATTTTTGCATCGTTTCCCCCACCCCTTAGGTTTATCGAATTCAAATTTCTTACTAGTTTTGTTTTTTGTTGAGATCTGTTTTAAATAATAGAACCTGAATTTTATTTTGCCAATTTAATCTTCCTTTTTATAATTGATGAACAACCAGGAATAAATACATCACAATACTGCTGCAAAACCTTCGAATTGTGGAGGCCCCAAATAAATGTCTTTTTTCGCGCCACCGGCATTCGCATGGGCTTTACGAAAAGCCTCTGATTTTGTCCAGTCTTGGAAGGCTTGTTCTGACGCCCAAATCGAATGGGAAGCGAATAGGGTATATTCTTCATTGCTCGGTCCTTGCAGCAAATGAAAAGACTTAAAGCCTGGCACTTCATCGAGATAAGTTTCACGGTTTTTCCAAATTTGGATAAATTCATCTTCGTGTCCCAACCCGATTTTAAACCGATTCATGGCAACAAACATATTTTTTCCTTTCTAAATTTTATTCACTGACTTGAGTAATCAATACCTGTCCTGCTTGAATATTTTTGTAACTCAGTGCAGCTTGAATGCAGTTGATATTGTCTGCCGTTGCCGCCAAATAAATATCAGTAGCAGCAAAATCCACCAGCGCTTGTTTAAATAACTGTTTGCAGCTCTTTTGCAAATCGTCAACTGCTTGTGTGTATAAAGCCTGATACGATAACTGGTCAAATGCATCGGCCCAAGAACGACAAATATTATCATAATAATGGGGATAGTTTTCACTAGCAATCCATATTAATTGAATTTTATGCGGTAACTCGAGTGCTAGAACATGTTCCAACATACTACGTATAGGCGCAAAACCATTATCGACTGCGATAAATAACAAATCGCGCTCTGGGTTTTCATTAATGTGATAAGCGCCGAACGGTCCCCTCAGTTTTATGCTTTGGCCACTGACGATACTAGAGATCAAGGCCGTAACCGCAGGATGCTTGGATAAAACATCTAAATGAAACTCGATAATCATACCATTACAAGGACAACTCGCCACGGGTACTCGAATGGCATCAAAGTCTTCAAAAAACAAATCAACAAACTGCCCTGCTAGAAAGCGCAAGGTTTTGGAACGTGGTGCACGAGCGGTTAAAATGGCAATGCGATTTTCGACGATCTTCAATTTTGAGAATTTTAATTGTATCTCCTGTTGTGGAATTGTTTCGGCGGAATTTGTTTCCTGAATTTCAATGGTGCAATCGCTGGTTGGTGCATAACTACATAATAAAAACCAATCCTGATTTTTCTCCGATTCTTTGAATCTAAAATCCGTATGTTGGATGGCTTGCGTCGAACCCATGAGCAAACGCGCTTTGCAATCGCCACAGCTGCCATTGGCACAACTATAGGCTGTATTAATGCCACATCGCAAAGAAGCCTCAAGCAAGGATTCGTGTGCGCTGCATTCCACTTGTTTACCCTGAGGTAGGAAGGTAACTTGATAGCTCATTTTAATTTATCATGCGAATCTTGAATGGCATGGGCTAACCATTCGGTGATTTCGTTTAATAAATTCACTTGATCATCGGCAACGGATAAACGCTTGTCGGTCATGAATTGCAGTAAATCTTCTAGCACATGTTCATACATATGCGCTTTTTGTTTTTCGACCAATAATTGCACGCGATATTTATCAAACAGTTCTTCAGTTAATTCCATTTTTCCAAGAAATCGCTTTTGGGTGCGGTTGGAATATGAAGCTTTTTGAATTAAATGGATGTCGGTTTGTTGGTCGTGAAGTTTGATATTCAGACTAGGGAAAAGTTTAATCAGATCATCAAGTAATACTTCGCCTTCAAAAGTCGGTAATTCACCTGCTTTGATTAATCGCTGTAAATCCGTACGTTTAATCCCTGCCAAACGTGCCGCTTTGGTCAGGGCGATGCGCTTTTCCATTGCTCATCCTTGCAGTGATTGGTTGGGCCGCATGTGCTCCAGTGTAATCCAATTCAAATGCAAGAGACAGCCCGAATTTTGAGGGGTTTCGGGCTGTCAATAATGATTATTCAGGCACGCCTTGCCACAACATCTCGTAACCGATTTCGTAAGTGTCGGTACAAAATTGTGCTAGTGCATCAAATTTTTCCTTAAACACATGGTCGGCGTGGGACTTTTCATGTTGCTCAAAGCTTTTCCAAAAAGTCACAATTGCCAAATGATCTTCGGTTTTTTTACTTTCATCGAAAGAGCCTTCTTCAGAAATAAAACCACCGAATTTGTACACCTGACCGCCAATAAAACCACCAGCTTCATCACCATAAGTGTTTTTCACGGTATTACACATCTCACCCATAATCAGTTCGACGTCTTCTATTGTGACTTCAGGCTTTAGCTTCACCACGTTGTATAACATTACACAACCAAAAGGGATATTAATCGGATGAAACATCATATTCTCCTTATATCTCTATTTACATCTAACAACTCTAAATAGACCAAACTAAACAATTAGTTACTGTCGTCATTGATCTATTTAATTATTTCATTAAATACTTATATTATATTCTTTACTATTTATGTCAAGATTTATTTGGATTAAGTCTTGGTTTTGCCAAACCGGTCACAGTTGTTGCCAACTGCCGGTGTTCAGACGCTTGAGTGGTGCTGTTTATACAATTACCATGGATAAGCTCATGGATTAATTCACCTTGTAGAAGTGACTTATTGAATTAATTAAGGAATTAAGAATGGGCATAACTATTGTTATTTCTAGGCCGTCACCGCTGGTCGTCTTGCCAAATCAGCAATTAGCGGTGACCGATTTTGCGATATCATCAATGCATAAATGCTTGGGTTTGATTAGTCGTTCTAAGACTTGATAGATTGCTCGGGTGCAAGCGTCCAGCAGCGCGGATTGTGACTAAAACCAATGGATTGATAATAATCGTTAGCCGCGGGAGCCGCGATTAAAATGAGTTTGCAGTGTGGTCCTAGTTGCTTTTGTGTGATTATTAGCAATTCTTTGCCCACACCTTGGCCCTGATAATCCTTGGCAACGGCAAGATCCGACAAGTAACATGCATAATGAAAGTCAGTCATAGATCGAGCAACACCAATTAATTGATTATTGTCCCAAGCAGTCACACATAAATTGTTATGTTCAAGCATACCACGCACGCATTCAATATCATCGACGGGACGTCGTTCACCTAGGCCAGATTCGTTGAGTACAGCAATGAATTGCTCAACACTAATCGCTTGATTGATTTTATAGTCGATGGCCATGATCTTATTTAATTCCCCGAACTGCGTGCTTCAAGCGCATCCCAACGCGCAAAAGCTTTTTCCAATTGCTGTTCGCAATTAGCCAATTGAGCCATCAGTGCACTAACGGTTTCATTATCCTGTTTATAGAAATCTGGATGACTGCTTTGCTCATGCATGGTTTCAATATCGGTCTCGAGTTTTTCAATTAAAGCAGGCAAACTATCCAGTTCGCGCTGTTCTTTATAACTCAACTTATTGGCTTTAGGCTTATTGGTGGCTTGTGGTTTCTTCGTGTTAGCAGATTGTGTCTTGTCTGGTTTTAATAATAATTGCTGACGTGCAATATAATCAGCATAACCACCGACGGACTCTTCGATTTCCCCATTCCCTTTAAACACCCAACAACTGGTCACAACATTATCCAAAAACGCACGGTCATGACTCACAATTAGAATTGTGCCATCATAATTGATCAACAAGTCTTCCAACAATTCCAAGGTCTCTAAATCCAAATCATTTGTCGGTTCATCGAGCACTAATAAGTTAGCTGGCTTGGTGAATAGTTTGGCTAATAGCAAACGATTGCATTCGCCACCAGATAGACTTTTGACCGGCGAATGCAGACGTTCTGTATCGAATAAAAAACTTTTTAAATAGCCAATAATATGTTTTGACTGACCTTGTACCTCAACTCGTTCACGGCCTTCGCTAATATTATCAATTACACTCTTTTCTGGATCAAGTTGAGAACGCTGCTGATCAAAATAAGCCACTTCCAATTGCGTGCCGCGTTGGATGCTGCCGCTTCTCGGAGTTAAATCGCCAAGTAATAAATGCAATAAGGAGCTTTTTCCTGCACCATTAGGACCAATTAAACCAATACGATCACCGCGTAAAACCGTGGTCGAAAAATCGGTTATTAGAGATTCGCCGTCGTAATCAAAACTAACATTTTCAGCTTTAAATACAATCTTCCCACTCGCTTTTCCAGTATCGACTTGCATATCAACAAGACCGGATTGTGACTGGCGTCGAGCACGTTGTTCCCGCATGGATTCAAGTGCTCTAACACGTCCTTCATTGCGTGTACGCCGAGCCTTAATGCCCTGGCGTATCCACACTTCTTCTTTCGCTAATTTTTTGTCAAACTCAGCGTTGTGTTTTTCTTCAGCGGCAAGTAATTCTTCTTTGCGGCGCAAAAAGTTTTGATAATCGCCAGGCCAGGACGTTAGGATGCCACGATCAAGCTCAATAATACGCGTGGCTAAACGTTGTAAAAACGCCCGGTCATGGGTGATCAATATAAGCGCGACTTGTTGGCTAATGAGTAGATCTTCCAACCATTGAATAGCAGAAATATCGAGATGGTTGGTGGGTTCATCTAACAATAAAACATCGGGCTGATTCACCAGCGCTTTAGCCAGTAGCACTCGCCGACGCCAACCGCCAGATAACTCGCTCATGCTTTTATTCATGGGCAGATCGAGTTTAGTAATAATGCTTTCGACTTGTTGCTGCAAATTCCAGGCTTGCTTAGCTTCCAATTGATGTTGCAAGGATTCCAAACGTTTTAAATTAGATTCACTTAAATCATTAACGACTT
>Ga0224506_10001142_pt1 | contig 19359 bp, 19 predicted proteins | sample SF_Jan12_sed_USG_2_FD_169108 | JGI IMG/M metagenome (GOLD analysis project Ga0224506, IMG submission 169108) | Sediment microbial communities from San Francisco Bay, California, United States - SF_Jan12_sed_USGS_8_1 | ecosystem: Environmental > Aquatic > Marine > Sediment | place: USA... | reverse complement strand
ATCAGAGATTTTATTATTATCAGATAAATTAAAACCTGCCGACAGGCTTGGCGTTCTGCTGTTTTCAGGCTCAAGCCATCTGTTGTTTCCGCCAACGGCTGACAGGCAGGCAATCGATTTCTTTGTGCAACAGATCCGGGGGAATTTACTGCCTGTTGCCGGCACGAACATTATTTCAGCCCTGGCTGAAACCAGGTCACAGCTGGCTTTATTTGATGACACAATGGCTAAATACGTGATACTGATATCAGACGGTGACATTGACAATGAAGAGATCGTTTTGGAAAAAATATCCGGGCTGAAATTAAACCTGGCTGTTAACACGATAGCCGTCGGCAAATACCAAAACTCACCGGTGCCTGCCTATAACGAAGACGAACTATGGCAACGACATGCCGATGGCCGAATTGTTGTCTCCAACAGAAATGACCGCTTCCTTCAGCAGCTGGCCGAAATCACCCGGGGACGACATCGTGTTATATCGCCGTCCGCTCCTGAACTTGATTTCATTAATTCAAATAAAAATACAAACAATACACACTCTGACAGTGACAGAAGCAATAACAACTGGATACAGCTTTACCACGGCTTTCTTCTGCTCGCCATCATGCTGTTTTTTTACAAGCGCTTATTAAAAGGTGCAGCGATATAATGGCGCTCAGGCAGCATATTAATATTTTACTGATGGCCTTGTGTTTGGCTGCAGGCCATGCACGTGCCGGCGAGCAGTTTGAAGCGCTGTATCGGTCTGCACTAATTCATTTTAATGCTGAAAGATACACCGAGGCCGAGTCACTATTTTCACAGACAACAGGTTATAAAGCGCGTATGGGCCAGGCTGTGTCAGCTTACCGTCTTGACCAGGTTGATAAAGCCATGTCTTTGTTCATGCAATCTGTGCTTTTAGCCGATGATGATGAACAGCGCTACCGCGCCTTATATAACGCAGCAAGCTGTCGTTTTCTCAGCGGTGACTATTCTTCAGCGCTGACATTATATACTGATGCGATTAAATATAAGCCAGATGATACGTTAGCGGCTCAGTTTATTGAATTATCGGCCTATCTTGACCGTCTTGTGCTGGCGGATATAGCACGAAAAAATGCTAAATCTGATAAAAAGAAATCCTCTGAGGGAAAGAAAACGGTTTCAGCGATTGAGTTTGTCTTTGATGAAGACATTAACCTCAGACTTGAGGACAATGAAAGCACAGAAAATATCACAATAAATACGCAACAGGCATTTAAGTCTGATCGTCAACTGCTGAAAAACCTGATACAGCGTGGCATTGATGCCATTGAGCTGGATACGTCATCCCCATCTCATGCGCTGTCTTATGTCGATCTGAATATTATTAACGAATTTAGCTCACTGCAACAGCTGCCATATACGTCACCGGCTTCGGTATCACAGTTATGGAAACGCCTGTTTGAACTGGAACAAGGTTACCCTGCAAGTTTGCAGCAGGTCGAAATACTGCCGGGTTTAAGGCCATGGTAAAAGCCGGCTTATACTGCCTGCTGACTTTTTTCTGTTTTTCTTTACAGGCTAAAAACAGTTTAGATAAGGCAACAAGTATCACGTTTTATCAGTCGGGTACTGAAGTGGCGCAGTCAAAAATTGATTTATGGCAACGAGAGTTGCTGACCATTAAAATTGAATTAAGCAGCGCTGAAGAGTTTTCATATTTAAAACCGGAAGCGGTTTATAATCAGCATTATATTACTGAACATGCGATTTTAAAAACGCCATCAATCAATAACAAACCACCGTTTGTTAAAACAATCCTGATTTATATCTGGCCCTTAGAGCATGGCTACCAGCAGATGCCATTGCCAGCCGTTGATCTTATGTTATCTGGCAGGGTCTTAAAACATATCAAGCTGCTGCCCTTAGCTATAAAGGTAAAGTCCTTGCCGGCCTATCTGCCGCCAGGTTTTCCGGTCGGTAAGCTTGCACTTGACAGCCAGTACCGCTCGGAATCATTGCTGCCATTTATCATAAGCCCCGGTAATTTGTTTAACTATAGCCTTAACGTTAGTAGCAAAGGATTGCACAGGTCGCTGTTGCCTGACTATTCCAACTACCTGACAAGCCATAATATTCAGCGCCTTGGCGTGAGCGAAACATTTGAGACGTTTACTGCAGATAGCTATTATTCTTACAATACAAGCCTGCGCCTGCCGGCGGTTACAACATCCAGCGGTTTGCAACGCTTTGATAGCTTCAAAATACAGTCTTTTGACCCGGCCAGCGGCAAGATCGTTAGTGCTGATTTTAATGCACGGTGGTTAATCTCAGTGCCTATAATCCTTCAGCTTTCACTGTTCTTAATCGTCCTGAGTGCAATATATAAGCTGTTTTTTTTCTTCAAAGCCGTCAATAACAAGATTTTATATCGGCGTCATTTATGGGCCGATGTGTTTAACAGCCAGGATGCCGCCTCTCTTTCGCATGCCATAAGAAAACTGCAGCCTGATTACCGCTGGCTTAATACGCAAACTCATGATCATGGCGCTCATCAGAGTTTAAGTCAGTGGGCGCGCAGCTGGCATAACCCGGCATTGTCATTATCTGCTGTAGGGCTAGATAAGCTGCGTTTTTCAAATTCAACGGCTGGCGACTTTTTAGAGATAAAAGCCGGCCTGATCAAACACTTAAAATCTGATGAGCAATGCATTTTTTACGGCTTTATTTCAGCTAGTAACGGGCATTGAGCTCAAATATAACACCATTTAGGCTGATTATTTCAGCGTGATACGATCAGCTGATGTATAATGTGAAACTGTTTATTTAGCCTGATATAGATAAATATATTCGTTATTTCATCCGCTTATACTGATAGTCACCGCTTTATCCAAATGACCCAAAACACTAATAACTTATTGCAGATTGCATTACCTGAAAACAACAAACCCATCGGGCTGGCACGGCTCTATGGCAGCGCGGCCAGCCTTTCAATTGCTGAAATGAGTGCCCGCCATAACGGCCCGGTAGTTGTTATCACAAACGATATGCACAGCAGTTATGTATTGGGTGATGAGGTCAGTTTTTACATAGACAATGCGAAACAACGGCTCATGTATTTCCCTGACTGGGAAACCTTGCCTTACGATACGTTTTCCCCGCATCAGGATATTATTTCTGATCGCTTGCGTGCACTTTACCATCTGGATGAGCTAGACCATCAGCAAATACTGATACTGCCGGTGTCGACTTTACTTCAACGCCTGACACCGAAGTCTTATATCGATAAACATGTTCTCATTATTAAAAATAAGCAGAAACTAGAGAGCACATCATTCCGTACTCTATTGGAAAGCTCTGGCTACAACTGCGTGTCTCAGGTAATGGAGCACGGAGAATTTGCCGTCAGGGGTTCAATCATTGACCTGTTTCCAGCGGGCAGTAAACAACCCTTCCGCATTGACCTGTTTGATGATGAAGTCGACTCCATTCGATATTTTGATATCGAGTCTCAGCGTTCTAGCGATGCCGTTGATCAGATAGAGGTTTTACCGGCCAGAGAATATCCGCTAGATGAATCAGCCATAAAATTATTCCGCACACAATATCGTGAGCGTTTTGAAGGCGATCCGTCAGCCAGCAGTATTTATACCGATGTTAGCCAGGCAATATCACCGGCAGGTATTGAATATTACCTCTCGCTTTTTTATGAGAAGCTGGTAACTATTTTTGATTACCTGCCTAAAAACTCACTGTTTATTTATCCGGATAATATTAAACAGGAAGCCGAAAGTTTCTGGCATTCATTAGATGAGCGCTATGAACAGCGCCGGCATGACACCTCCCGGCCGGTGCTGTCTCCGCAAGAAATTTATATCGAATACGATGATCTCATCAGCCGTATTAGTAATTATCAGCGCATTAGCCTCAGTCAATATGAGTCAGCCGGATCATCAGATTTGACGACGAACCTTGCAGTCAGTGCCCCGACTCAGTTACTGGTGCAATCGCAAACAGACGATCCCTACAAAACATTAATCAATTATCTAAAGACCAACACAGGCCGAACGTTATTAGTTGCTGAGTCAACAGGCCGCCGGGAAACCCTGCTGGAACTTCTGCGTTCACATCATGTTTCAGCTAACCATGTTAATAACTGGTCAGATTTTCTCTCAAAAGACGAGGCCAGACTTTGTATTACCGTTGGCTCACTGAGCCAGGGCTTATCGCTTGCAGATCATCATATTACCGTTATTACCGAGCCTCAGATATTTGGCGAGCGGGTTCAGCAAAAGCGCCTCAGACGGCGTCAAAAAAGAGATGCTGATGCCGTCATAAATAACCTGACGGAACTTAATATCGGCTCGCCGGTGGTACACATTGACCATGGTGTGGGGCGTTTTCTGGGTTTGCAAACACTGACAATCGATGACATTGAACATGAGTTTCTGACCATTGAATACGCATCAAACGACAAACTGTATGTGCCGGTTTCCTGCTTACAGCTGATCAGCCGTTACACGGGTGGCGATGCCGATACGGCCCCATTGCACCGACTTGGATCTGAAACCTGGCAAAAAGCCAAACGAAAAGCGGCAGAGCAAGTTAATGACATCGCAATAGAAATACTCGATATACATGCACGACGTGCGGCTAAAAAAGGCCTGAGTTTTAATATTCAGACCGATGAATACAATCTGTTTTCCAGCTCATTTCCTTTTGAAGAAACACCCGATCAGCAGCAAGCTATCGATGATGTCATCGCTGATATGGGCTCGTCAAAACCAATGGACCGTGTTATTTGTGGCGATGTCGGTTTTGGCAAGACCGAGGTGGCGATGCGGGCCGCCTTTATTGCAGCCAATAGTGGCAAACAGGTTGTTATGCTGGTCCCCACTACCCTGCTCGCTCAGCAGCACTTCCAGAATTTTAAAGACCGCTTTTCTGACTGGCCCTTTGTTATTGAGTCATTGTCACGATTTCGCAGCAAAAAACAACAGGATGAGGTTCTGCAAGGTCTGAACGATGGCAAGGTAGATATTTTAATCGGCACACACAAGGTCTTATCGGACAATGTCAACTTCAAACAGCTGGGCTTAGCGATCATTGATGAAGAGCACCGCTTCGGTGTCAGACATAAAGAAAAATTAAAATCTCTGCGCGCTGAAATTGATATCCTGACCTTAACGGCAACGCCGATACCAAGGACATTAAATATGTCTTTATCAGGCTTGCGTGATCTGTCAATTATCGCGACGGCGCCGACACAGCGTCATGCGATTAAAACCTTTGTCACCGAATGGAACAGTGTCTTAATTAAAGAGGCGATTCAGCGCGAAATCAAACGCGGTGGCCAGGTTTATATACTGCATAACGATGTCAAAACCATTGAGAAATTCACCCATGATATTGCTCAACTGATCCCTGAAGCAAGGGCTGAATACGCACACGGTCAGATGCGTGAAAAAGAACTGGAACAGGTGATGCTGGCGTTTTACCACCACCGCTTCAACATTCTGGTGGCCACTACCATCATTGAAAGCGGTATCGATATTCCATCGGCTAATACCATAATAATTAATCGGGCTGATAAGCTTGGGCTGGCTCAGTTACACCAGTTACGAGGCCGTGTTGGCCGCTCCCATCACCGCGCCTATGCCTATTTGATCACACCGGATATGAAATCAATCAGCAAAGATGCGGTTAAACGCCTTAATGCAATTGAATCAATGGAAGAGCTTGGTATAGGCTTCACCCTGGCAACCCACGACCTCGAAATCCGTGGTGCCGGTGAATTATTGGGCGATGGCCAGAGCGGACAAATCCATGAAATTGGCTTTACACTCTACAGTGAGCTGCTGGAGCGCGCTGTCAAGGCATTAAAGTCTGGCAAGCATCCGAACCTGGATAAACCCTACCATACTGGTGCGGAGATAGAACTGGGCCTGCCAGCGCTTATCCCGGAAAAGTATATCCCAGATGTGCAACATAGACTGATACAATACAAGAGGATTTCTAACGCCAGAGATGCACAAGAACTGAAAGACTTACGGGTTGAATTGATAGACCGCTATGGCCTGTTACCCGAGCAGTTAGTTAACCTGTTCACCGTTGTCGAGTTAAAACTTGCGATTGCTGATATCGGTATTCGCAAGATAGATATCCACAATGAAGGTGCCAGAATAGTCTTTGATGAAGAGCCAAACATTGATCCCGCTAAACTGATACAGCTGATACAATCAACCAATAAATATAAATTTAATGGTAAAGATACTTTATACATAAGCTGCGCGATGACAGACCATGTTCAAAGAAAAGAAGTTATACAATCGACGTTATTATCATTGAAAGATAAAATCATTTGAGTTTTTATATGAAAAAGACAATTATTGCAGCACTGTCTCTACTAATCTTTTCATTTTCAGTCAGAAGTTATGCGCTTGACTATACAGATCTGAACGCTTACGAGATTGAAGTGATTATATTCAAGTTTAACGATACTCAGGCCGCTGGCAGTGAAATCTGGCCGGACCTGGTTACCACCGAAGCCGTTGAAAACAGCATTGAATTGCACAATAATTATTCGATGACCCTGACCCCGGGACTCGATAATATGGCTTATTATTACTCAAAGATTCCTGTTGAAAAATTTCGTTTAAGTAAAGAAGCCGAACAATTAAATAAATCAGATGAATACGAAATTCTCTATCACTCAGCGTGGATACAGCCCGGGCTTGATAAAGAAAAAGCAGAGTTTATTCATATAAAATCACAGCAAGCAGACTCAGTTATATCGGCAGTAGATAGCTTGTCAGCGGGCGATAATCCGGTTTTAGCCGAGATGCAGTCATTCTTAAACCCCGGCAAAGATACAGCAGCTGAAAATACAAGGCTGGATGGTGTTGTAAAAGTTGAACTTGGACGCTACCTGCATATTTATTTTGATTTGAAATATCAAAGAGATCTGGCGGCAAACCAGAGCGTGTTAAATACAAAATCGCTGAACAATTACAAAGATATCAAATACTATCCCATTCAAAATCACCGAAGAATGCGAAGTAAAGAAGTGCATTTTATCGACCATCCGCTGATTGGCATACTGGTGCTTGCAACCCCCTTCGTTTTACCTGAGAAAAACGAAACCACTGAACAGCCATTAATGAAGTTGCATGAGTTACCTGTTAAACATTAAAGCACGTGACGCGGTAATGACCGGCGCAGAGCACCAGTGCTGCTTTAAAGTGATAGTATCAGCAGCACTGATTTGAGTTTATTCTAGGCTGACTTTACAAAGCATGATTCGCATTGATGCAGGTGTGCTAATTTTTTAGGGAATATTAAAGTCCGATCCCATGATGTCCAGTATGGCCTGGACTCTTGCCAGCCGTTCAAGCGGATCATGCAGCTCTAGCAGGGATTGCTTATCTTCTATATTAAAGGGCAGCAATTCACTTAAGCGGCAGCTGACATCGCTGGCGCTGTTATAATCAATATTCAGGTTGAGATTCTGTATAACAGGGTTAGACTTTATTGACTTGAGCGTGTCAACAAGGTGTTTGTAGCCATCAGGAACAGAGGCATTTTTTTCAGCATCAATAGTCTCAATAGTTGCCGTCAGTAATTTATCTTTTTGCTCGCAAATATCACTCAGTTTTACACGATGGCGACCTTCAACGGTTATTCCAAGCAGTCCACTGGGCAATAATTCCCAGTCTACGATATCAGCATAGGTACCGACATCGTATATTTCCGGTCGTTTACCGGTCTCCTGACCGGCTTTAATTGAAACCACGGTGAACCCCTGCTCTGCTTTCATGCAGCCTTTAACCATATCGATATAACGTGTTTCAAAAATTTGCAGTGGTAAACGTCCCCCAGGGAAAAGGGTCATATTAAGAGGGAATACAGAACGATGTTTCATCTGAAGTTTACCATTAGACTATTGATTATGACTGCTGTATTGATGATTCAATAGAGTCTGTCATGCGTTTTTTATAAGCCTCGATCATATCCGCGGGTAATCGTTGTATCAGCTTACGCAGTTCTTCTTCGGCTTTTTTATGGCCGTTTAAATTGGCAAGGCTCAGCCACTGGAACGCCATCTCATCGTTGGCTTCAATATCAACACCTTTTAGAATAATCTTGGCTAAGGCATATTGAGCCCGTGCATAGTGTTGTTGTGCTGACTGGTAATACCAATGTATCATCTTTTTACTGTCCGCTGTCATGCCATAAACGCCGGTTTGATACAGACTGGCCAAAAAATACTGATCCTTTGCATCACCCAGTTCGGCCAGTTTATAACAACACTGCTGCGCTTTCTCATCATTTTGATCAGTGCCGAAACCATTGGCATATAACCAGGCTAATGTGCGCATAGATTGAGGGTGGTTATGGCTAGCAGCCTTCTCTATCCATAAAAAGGCTTTGCTGTAATTTAACTCAACGCCATTACCATTGGCATAGACCATACCCAGCTGGTGCTGCGCTTCGATATTGCCTGCCTCAGCTGACTGCGTTAAGTTTTCAATATCAGCTGCTGTCATTACTGTGGCCGATGAGGCTTGATTATTCACAATAGGGCCTTTGCTATTTAAAAGGGGCTATAGTATATCACTGATCACTAATGTGTTATTCCAGATACTTTGTCTGCTTTTTGCGGTAAAAGTCCTGCATATAAGCTGAGAATTCGTATTTGTCTTTAAATTTGTCTGGCTCGATAACATCGTACTGAAAGATTTCCACATTCTTGTTGCGGCTGGTCAAAAAGTGCCAGATTTTATCCATCAATTGGTACGGAGGTTGCCACTCGAAATCCTGCTGGGCCTGATAATAGATCAATATCGGTAACACAGGAACGCCTGAGCGCATCGATAATTCAAACGCACCCCGTTTAAACTCTTTTGTAATGCGCCGCCCTGTGCAGCCCCCTTCCGGGTATAAAGCAATATTTTTGCCTTGCATCACCGCTGCGAGCATGTTCTCAACCGTGTTTTTGCGAGACTCAGGGTCTTCGCGGTCAACATAGAGTGTGCCAGCCACTTTGTTTATTCTGCCGACAATGAACCAGTCTTTGACTTCGATTTTGGCCAGTGAATGAACCGGGTACAGGGCGGGGACTGCAATGTCCTCAACCGCTGAAGGGTGGTTGGAAATCAGCACATACTGTTCGGGGATAGCTTTAATATTTTTTTGATGAATGATTAATTTCAGCCCGAGCGCACGAATAAAGCTGCGACACCATTTTCTAAACAGATAATAATAAAACGGGCTATCCTGCATTTTAGGCAGGTAACTTAAAAAATACATGATGACGGTAAAGACAATAAATTCCGTTATATTAATAATGCGCACGATTAAACCGATCAGGCTTTCAAGCATCTTCCCTACTCTTTATTTCAGTGACAGTCTTTTGCCATTGTTTTGTTTATTGCATAAAGCGTTTCAGTACCGCTAATAAGTCGTTAGCAAAGAGATCATCACCTTGCTGACTCAAGCCTAAATTACCCCGATGAAGCCGAAATAACAGCGCCTCAACAGTGGTTTCTTCAGGCTGCCACTGGCCGCTAAAGTCGAGCTCGGAATCATGGCTGGCATTGACTTCGTATAAACACTGGTTGCTCGAAAACAGGATAAAAGCATAGCCGGCATCGTCTTCTTGATGGTGTGATGCCAGCAGTAGCTCGATGTTATCGAGTTCATTAGTGGTTAAGGCAAACAGCTGTTGAAGCTGGCTGAGATCGGCATCTTGCCAGTCGTTTAACCAAAATGGCGACATTTTATCAACCTAAATTACATTAACTTTAGCTTATAAGTCATTGTTTATGTGATATTTCTTCTGTCTTTAACAGGGTGATAATTAACATTGTTATTAGCCCAGAGAAAATAACAAAAACAGGTATAACGCCCAGTAACCAGGGCTGGTTTGTTAAATACATCGTGCAGGAGTACGCCAGAAGATAGAAACTGATCAGCGCAATATTGAGGAATGTTTTAGCTGAACCCTTAAGGTGTTTGGAATGTTTTAAGATCCAGTAGCTGCCCACAACTAACATCGGCCAGCCTAGTATCAGTGTGATATACGATAAATATTCTTCCATACTGCCCTCATGTTTTTATATTTTTACTACCAATAGCATAGCTGACTGGATAATAACAGTGAGTTAAGAATATAATGCCGCACTTATATATTCAAGCCTACAGAGATATTCATAAATAATGAAGTCAAAAGAAAACAATATCATCGACACACACTATGAAAGCTTTGAAAATGATGTAATGCAACAATCCTACGAAAGACCGGTATTGTTGGATTGTTGGGCCGAATGGTGCTCCCCGTGTTTAATGCTTGCACCGGTGTTGAAACAGCTGGTCGAGCAATATGACGGTAAAATTATGCTTGCTAAAATCGAAGTAGATGAAGGCGAAAATATGAAAGTGGCCGGTCATAATAAGGTGCGGGGATTCCCCACTGTTATTTTTTATCAGAACGGTGAAGAAAAAGCCCGATTCAGTGGCGCAAAGCCAAAGCCGTTTATCCAGCAAATGATTGAAGAGAACTTTGAGTTCTAAGGCTAAATCCTAACGTTTACAGGTTTAACAGTTTTTCGACTTCGTCATAATCCTTAAGAATAGACTCGATCACAGCCGGAAACACTGTCGCATCGAGCCCTGTTTGTTGCCAGGCGTAGTCCTCAACGGCCGGCGCCAGTTCTGGGTCATCTGTGTTTAATTCAGCCAACACAGCGATTGTATTGGCGATATGTATAATACTAACTTGCTGTTTAAAGTCAGGCGCACTGGCCGGGAGATGATGGTAACCGATGCAGTATTTCATATAGGCGGGCAGCTGCCAGTTCTCAGCAATCATCTGGCCCACATCCATATGATTGAAGCCCATTAACAGCTCCTCTGCCTGATACATTTCACACTCCTCAGGACCTTCCATAGTCAGCAGTATGGCCTGCTGCGACTGCTCAGGTAATTGATTAAACTCGATGAGCTGGCCAATATCATGCAATAAGCCGGCAACAAACAAGCCGTCGGCATTTCTTAAACCACAGTATTTTGTTAGCTGATTAGCCGCCAGGCCACACAAAATACTGTGATACCAAAAATCAGCCATCGTCATCAGGCTATTATCAATGCCCTTAAATGTTTCAAATGCTGAAGCGGCAAGCACCAGGTCACGTACCTGCCGCGTGCCAATCAGCGTAATCGCACGCGACACGGTATCAACGCGATGCTCAAAGCCATACATGGCACTGTTTGATAGTTTAAGCACCTTAAGCGTGAGGCTGGGGTCCTGGCTGATGACTTTACCAATGTCATCGGCCGTGGTATCAGGCTCTTCGACCATCTTTGTGACTTTTAAACAGATTTCAGGCAGCGTAACCAGCTCGCTGATATCTGAAATGAGTTCATTTAATTGTGGCTGCATTTTAGATCCTGAAATTTATTACGATAAGTATTGCACAAAATAAAGATTTATTAATATTAAGCCCCCCATTTATCCCCCTATTGATAACGTTTGTCTGTCGGTGCCGGCATATTTTGACAGAGTAATTTGATAAATAGTGTTTTGTTTAATAGTATTTAAATAAAAGGCTTACTAATCATGCACTTAAAAATTGACCGCGTAGCCGTATCATTCATTTATTTAAATTCAAATTTAAGTGGTAAATGCTTATTTCTAAAAAATATAGACTAAACTAGATAAATGCTCTCAAAATATAAGAAACTGTGCTCACCGCGAATTAATAATCTCAGCAGAAGGCTGTGCTTAGCCACTTTATTAATAACACTCTCACAAACACTCAATGCAAAAATACCAGATACGGCTGCAGAGCAAGAAATTCTCAATCAGCAAAGAGTTGTCTACAAAAAGGCACTGAAGGCTTACCGCCAGAAACACTATAAACGGTTTGAGAATTATACCGAGTTGCTGCAATCATATCCATTGTATCCCTACTTAAGATATAAGACGCTGAGAAGAAAGCTTAACACTGAAAACCTGACAGCTATTAATGACTTTATTTACACCTATAGTGACTCCCCGATCAGTGACACCTTAAGAACCAGGCTATTGACGTCGCTTGCTAGAAAGGGCTTATGGAAAGATTACCTGAAATCATATGAATCGCAAAACTCCGAAAAACTGCAATGCCTTTATTTAAAAGCACTGCACAAAGAGGGTTTTGTTGAAGCCGCTTTTCAACAGGTGCCATCACTGTGGCAGGTTGCCAAATCACAAAATAAAAGCTGTAATTATATTTTTAAACATTTCAAACAAGCCGGCAAACTAACAGACGAGATGCTATGGCAAAGGATTGAACTGTCAATCACAAAAGGCCGCATTTCATTAGCAAAATATTTAGCCAAGGAAATGAATGCAGAGGATCAAAAATGGATTGATCTGTGGACTCGTTCTCACTATCAACCCGCTACTCTTATTAATAATCGCTTATTAAAAATAAGCCACCCAAAACGCTATGCCATTATTACACATGCTGTAAAACGGCAAATACGAAAAGATCCTGAAAAAGCCATCGCGTTATTGACCCATTTGCAGAGCACTACCGGCATACCTTACGAAAATAAAATTGATATCTACAAAAAAATGGCGCTGACTCTTGTTCAGAGACACGATGAAAGCGCTGCTGTCTGGCTCAATAAGATACCTGACGAATACGCCACTGATGAAGTCAAGGTCTGGAAAATTCAAAATGCAATTCGCCATGAGCAGTGGTCTGAAGTTATCGAACAAATTAATCAACTCACATTATCTGAACAGCAGCATATCAGGTGGCAATTTTGGTGGGGCTACGCTCATAAAGAGCTTGGCAATGAAGTGGAATCTGAAGAGATACTGAAACGTGTTGCCAGCAGAAGAGATTATTACGGCTTTCTTGCTGCCGATATAACTGACCAGCCTTACCGTTTCGAAGATGCTCCGATCATATCCAATCAGTTGCTGACAGATGAAATAACCGAGCTACCCGGTATTCAGCGAGCCAGAGAGTTTCATCATTTTAAACAGCACGCCAGAGCACGCCGCGAATGGAATAATGCAATAAGCAGTTTCTCTGATGACTACCTGCTGAGTGCAGCCAAGATTGCTCATTCATGGAAATGGTATGACCGTGCTATTTCAGCCATTGGAAAAACAGAGAATTTAAATGATGTCGAAATTCGTTTTCCACTAGTCTATAAAGACATTGTGGATAATTTTTCTAATAAACAAGAGATAGATTCAGCATGGACTTATGCCATTATCAGAAGAGAAAGCATATTTATCAATGATGCCAAATCGTCTAAAGGAGCACTTGGTCTGATGCAAATTATGCCGCGTACCGCTCGTGCAACGGCCAGATCGATTAAAACCAGGTACAAAGGCAAACACCAGTTAATAAAAACGAAACGTAATATTCAGCTAGGTACTCATTATTTAAAACAATTATTCAAACGCCATAACCAGCAAACTGTACTGGCCACTGCCGCTTATAATGCCGGCCCCAGAAATGTTAAAAAATGGTTACCCGTTAATAAACCCATGGATGCTATTCGCTGGATTGAATCAATCCCTTACCAGGAAACAAGGGAATACGTTATCAATGTACTGGCATATAAAATTATATATCAACACCGAATGGGCCAGGGCAAGCTGTCTCAGCTGAGCCAGCTTATGCCACCTATTATTCCAGCAAAAATATAAACGATTAAGTGCCCGTCAACTAGCCGATTCAACCGCCGCTGTGGTTTGAGAGTGACACAGCGGTTTAAATATTGGGCCTCAGTACAGCAATGCAGCAGCCCTTTCATACCATGCAAGCTGTTTAATCAGGCTGTTGCTGCTCGCTAAAAATTTCCCTGGCAGGCAATTAATAGGCTCTCTAGTTAAAACAAAGCTGAATGTTTTTATTATGCAATTTTAAAGATAATGCCGCGCCATCAATAGCACAGGAAACAAAGCAATCAACCAGCAGGTTTTACTGGCGCTATAAATACGGCTTAAAACAAGAGCTACCAGTTAGAGTCTTTAAAGCATTGTAACTGACCAACCATTTTATCAACCTGCTCGCCGGCCCAATAAATGCGTTTACAGCTTGGGCATGCGTGTGAGGTTTCTGTTTTTTCATGGATACTGGCAGGCAGCTCCAGCCACATATTGATATTAAGCTTTTTTAATTGTGTATTACAGATCATACAACGGCTAAGAGGCTTATATAACCAGTCGATAGACAGGTGTTCACCAATCTGCCGGATCTGATCATACAAAAATGTCGATTCTAGCGCCACAACGACGGCATGCTCACCGGAAATAGACTGAATATCATTCTTATTAATCAGCAGAACCCGGCTATCCTCTAGTGCCATTTTAAACATCTGCTTATCTGTTAACTTGGCAAACGGCACATAGACATCATAGCCTGCAGCCCTTAACCAGTGTGCGGTATGTTCCAGACTCGTGTCGCAGAGAATTCTTGGAATACCACTATAATGTGCAAATTGAATCATACCTTTTATAAACCTTGTATTTAGGATTTTCACTCTGAGTTAACGCTGACAATAACTACTATTTAGACAATAAACTCTATAAAATGGCCAATTCAGAAAATTGTAACGATTCTTTTACATTTACCTATGATCTATAACCATAAGCTAATAAATGACCTTGCCTGGGTGATTGGTTCGCCTTCTCTGATCGGCACAGCCGATTACAACGACCAGAGATTGCTTACTGATAGCTGGTTTAATAATCAACTGAAAAACAGCGCAAATATACTTTCAGAAGAAGATAAAAATCCTCAGCGGATACAAGCTTATCTTTCAACAATGCCCGAGTTTAAACTCGGGCTGTATTTTGAGAAACTCATTCATTACTGGCTGAGCATCAATCCACAGTTTGACATTATGCGGAATAATTTAATTGTTAGTTCAGAAAAAATAACACTGGGTGAATTTGATTTTATTATTAAAGATCATCAGACCGGCCGAACCGTACACCTGGAAGTAGCGGTTAAATTTTTTCTTGAAATAATTAATGACAAAAAGTCCTGCTGGGTTGGTCCTAATACCCGTGACCGCTTAGACCTGAAAGTAGATAAACTGTTAAATCAGCAGATTGAACTCTCCAATAGCAGCCTGGTTAAAAGCCAGCTAAAACAACAGAATATAAACATAGATGATCACTGGGTGATACTAAAAGGCAGGCTTTTTAAAAACAGTAATAAGCTGGAGTCGGGCTGCTGCTGGTTAAGCATCAGCGATTTCATGCACTCACAAAACAGTGACTCGTTATGGCTGATTTTAGACAAGCCACACTGGTTATCAGCCATCAGCAATGTCAGCGAACACTTCTTAGCGGCCCAGCTGTATCAGAAAAAAGAGCTGCTAGCAGTGCTACATGAAACCATTGATGAAAGACCGGTTTGCATTGCAAAAATAGATGATGACAAGGAGACAAAACGGTTTTTTATTACAGCCAATGACTGGCAAAAAAAGGCACTCAACTCACTCGGCTAACGACTCGATAAAAAACACTTCAGCCTGGCCTTTTTCTACTGTCCACTTAATATTTAAATCATATAAATTAAGACCGTAGACTTTATCCTCGCTATCGACATAGCCCGGTCTCGGGTCCAGGCTTATTGTCTCTCTAATCACTTTTTCAAGCAGGGGGTACTGTTCTTTAACATTACAGATGAAGCCTTTTGCCTGCTGAGAGAGTTTAACCGCTAACACAGGCTCTGGCCGCTGCTGTGCATATGCCGCATGGCTGTTAGTGACTGAGTCGGCGTAACCAATATAGGGTTTAATATCAATCACCGGTGTGCCGTCAACTAAATCAGCACCTGACACAGACAGTTCTATTTTATTATTTTGTTTACGAATAGACTGTAACTTAACAACCGATAAACCCACCGGGTTAGGCCTGAATGATGAGCGACTTGCAAACACCCCTACCCGTTTATTACCACCCAGCCGCGGCGGCCTGACGGTAGCTTTTGCCTGTCTGCCGAGGTGTTTATGAAAAACAAAAATCAGCCAAAGATGAGAGAAGCCTTCCAGCTCGCGAATATAGTCTTCATGGTTATACGGCGCCACCAGCTCTATGATGGCTTCAGCATGATCAGATAAACCTGACTGGCGGGGAATTCCAAATTTCTCCTTGTAACAGCTGCGAACAATGGCCACTTTTTTAAAGTTAAAGTCGTTCATGCGTTTTAGTGGCTGAGCCGGTTAAATACAATGTTTCTAATTTCATCATCAGTCAAAACGATCGGGTTGGTAAGCATGCTACTACCGCGACTGTTACCAACAATATGCTCAAGATGATCGATGCGGATGCCGTATTCTTTTAAATAAGGCAGCTCAAGTTGCTCAGTCCAGCGATACAAAATTGTTAATAATTGCTCATGAGATTCATCGACTGACAACGCCGAATTGTTTGACAGTAAACGTCCCAACACAGCATATTTGTGTAAGGCTTTGTTATCAGGTTCCCTGAGTTTCATCGCGCTTATATTAACCGCTGTGGCTTCAGCAACTAATGCGCCGCAAACCGTTCCATGGGGTATCGGAAAAAAGGCCCCCAGCGGCGACGCTAAGCCATGTACTGAACCTAAACCTGTCTGCGCCAGGTTAATGCCTGATAACAGTGAGGCATAAGCCATCCTGGTGCGGTTATCATTGTTATTCTCACCCTGATACCAGCCTAATAAAGACTCACTCAGAGCCTTAATGCCGCTCAAGGCTAACGCATCAGTCATTTCATTGGCGCGGATTGAGACATAGGACTCCATCAGCTGTGTCAGTGCATCCATGCCATTGGCTGCAATCAGAGATGGCGGGCAGCTTGTTAATAAATCAGGATCAACGACTGCAAATTCGGCTACCAGCTGATCATGGCGAAATGATTTTTTAAAGCCATCAAAAGCCTGCACGCTCAATACGGCGTTTTTAGTCGCCTCACTACCCGTGCCGGCTGTTGTCGGAACCGCAATAAAAGGAACGGCAGGACCTGAATAGTTTAGTTCAGGTCCGACACCTTCCAGAAAATCCAGTACCGAATTATCCAGCTTAAGTAAACCGGCGATAGCTTTACCGGCATCTAAGGCACTGCCGCCACCAATAGCGACAACGGCATCGATAGAATGCTGTTTATACTCAGTAACCAGTCGATCAATCAAGTCTGGTGATGGTTCGGTCAGCACCTGGCAAAGATAATAATCAACCTGACTGTCTGATAACGCCTTATCAAGCTTTTTCCAGCTAGCTGAGTCTGTAAAACTCTTTGCGCCCGTCACGATGAGTATATTCTTGCCATATTGCTCTAAGATAGATGGCAGCTTTGTAATACAGCCAGAACCGAATTCAATTCTAGGTAATCGGCTAATTGAAAAACAATTCAAGTTAAACATAACAGTCCCAACAATTTTCTGTGCCGGAATTATACTGAATTCATTGCCTGAAATGTGTTTAGTTTACGATCAAAATATAAAAGACAGGGATTTGGAAATTTAACAGGAAAAAAATCACCTCTAAAGAGACTTTTCAAATAGACACTCGGCTGGATCCAAAGCTCAGAGCGCTCAGTTCGTAGCCTTAATCTCTAGTCGAGCAGATCCGGCTATTATGCACTAAACCATTGTTTATTATACGTATATGAGAGTATTTTATTTGCGGCGACAACAAATAAATTCGTATTTCAGTCCAGTTTCTTTGCAAAGAAAACGGCGGCCTTTTTAAGGATTTCATTCTCCTCTTGAACGCGCTTCAATTCTTGCTTTACTTTTGAAAGCTCAGTCTGATCTGCTTTCTTAGGCCTGCATTTCTTAGCTGATGCTACATCACCTTTCTTGTCCAATTGTTCTTTCCACTTATAAAGTTGATTTCGTCTAATGCCTAATTTCATGGCTATTTCGCTGGCTGGTCGATCTGATTCATCCATCATGCGAAGCGCTTCTAGCTTAAACTCTTTTGTATAAGTATTATAGGGCTTGCGTTTACTGCTCATTGAGACACTCCATTAGAGATTTTTGTCACTTATTAAAAGTATCCGTTAAATCGGGGGAGGTTCAGTCTGCCCCCATTTTCCTGTAGTGTTTTTTTTGGGTAAAGACTGGTAGACATGCATTAAATTGGGTATGCTGAGGTAACCTATAATAAAAGCTTATAAAGATATTGTTAATTATTGATAGCGATATGATAAGAGCTTACTTTTATTGTGTTATTCTACTGTCTCGCTATGTAAATAAACCAGAGTAAATCAAAACTAAGTAAAGGAATACCTATGTATAAAATAACATCACTACTATTTCTGTCTGTATTATTAACAGGCTGTCAATTGCCAGAGTCAGATGATGATATAGATTATCTGACTAGCCTAATTATTGGCAGGTGGAAGTCATCTTGTTTGGTTTCTGGGAGTGGAGCTCAACCTGAGTATAAAATCAATACATTAGAATTTAAAGATGGTGGTGATTATGGTAGTTATTATCGTAGCACTGAAGTGTATTCTGACGAACTATGTAATGATTTTGTTTCGTCTGATGAAATCACTGGTAGCTATACTTACGAAGTTAATAGGCCGGTTAATGTAACTTCAGGTTTAGTAATATATTCTAATGTATTAGAAATTACGATTGTTGATCCAATAACTACATTAGTAACTCCGTCAATTCACTATATTACAATTACCACTCAAGAATACGCTGATCCGGGATTGTATTTTTGGTTAACACAAATCGAACCTTTTGATCTTATTCTTACAGAGACTTATCAACCTGTTCCGTAATCAAATTTATGAATCATTATCAAATGATAGGTCGCGAATTTAACTTGCTGATGATGCCGTTGGTTTAATACCGAAAAACATCTCATTTAAAATCAATAGAATGACGAGGTTCAGGTTGAACCTCCACCGGTTTAACGGATACTTTTAATCAGAGGCAAAAGTCTCTAATGGAGTGTCCCAATGAGCAGTAAACGTAAGCCCTTGTAGTGGCATAGTGAATTTGGCCACCTAACAAGAGGTGGTATTATACACCTCATCAACATTAGGTGATCAAATGAACAGACGTACAAGACCAACTTTTACCCCTGAATTTCGATTAGAAGCAGCCCAGCTTGTTACAGAAAAAGGCTATTCAATACGACAAGCGGCTGAAGCCATGGGTGTTGGTAAATCTTCCATGGATAAATGGGTTAGGCAACTCAGGAATGAACACAAAGGTATTACTAGTTCAGCTACGCCATTAACTGAAGACCAGCGAAAGATACGAGAACTAGAAAAGAAAATTCGTGATATTGAGATGGAGAAAGAAATCCTAAAAAAGGCTACCGCTCTCTTGATGTCAGACTCGATGAACAATTTGCGCTGATCAAACG
>Ga0224506_10001141_pt1 | contig 19360 bp, 16 predicted proteins | sample SF_Jan12_sed_USG_2_FD_169108 | JGI IMG/M metagenome (GOLD analysis project Ga0224506, IMG submission 169108) | Sediment microbial communities from San Francisco Bay, California, United States - SF_Jan12_sed_USGS_8_1 | ecosystem: Environmental > Aquatic > Marine > Sediment | place: USA... | reverse complement strand
CTCCCACCATTTCAGGAAGCGATCAAGCTCAGGAAAACGGGAGAAATAAAATACACAGATGATGCCTGCGAGACATACACTCCCATCTTTTTCTGTCACTCTCTTTGGCGTAGCAGCAACATTATGCGCGTGCAACTGTGTCCGTACTGCAAGTCTACCGGCGGTGATGAAAGAAGCAATTTTTGCAGTGTGCGGGGCTTGTCCTATTTAGTTGCGGATATTATAAGTCAGAGTGTTGTCAAAGGATTGTTTGGAGAGTCGTTTCATTAAAACCAGAGGGCATATTGCTTGAAGAAGGAGCTGAGCGTAGCAGTTTTTAATACACAACCTCCACATTTGTACTTCGGAGGCGTGGCGCGCGCGCGTTATTCCCCTGAGAAAATTAGGACTTTGAAATTATAATCTTTGTCGGATCTGTTGCGCGCGCAAACTCTTGCATGCATGTTCTACTTAGGTTTTAGCTAGTCGCAAAAACAGACGACTTAAAAATTCCTGTAGTATTCTTTGGTTGTTTGTTTGATGCGCACGGACGCGATGAGAGTTTGCTGAGGCTTTGGGAAGAACTGAAGAGAAAGAGAAACGGAAACGTCAAATCTGACGCTGCCTTAGCTATGCTTTATGTTTGGGCTCCCAAAGCTTTTTCAGCCCTTGCCTTGAACCTGCACGTTTTCTTGCTTTTATTTTGAGACCTAAAAAAAAGAGGGGGGAGGGAGGCTATTTTTTGCCTCTCTTCATGTAGGCGTATGCCGCAATTGCGATTATGATTATGGCTATGACTGCAACGATGGCGTAGATGTATTCTGTTGGTATGCCTTCTTCTGGCGGAGGCTGCACGCCTCCGTTTGAGGTCGTCGGCGAAGTGACAGTCACCTCATTCCACGTCCCATAGGCCATGTTATAGATGAGTCCTGTTGTTCTTTCGCCTTCGTAATAGACTACCCAGCCCCATTTGCCCACCTCAGTCGGGCTGTAAGAGAAGCTGAAGTAGCCTTCGTTGTCGGTAGTCGTTGTTAATGGCACATCGGTATTATCAGGTTTAGTTAAAGACGCCTTTATCTCTGCGTTGGGCATGCCTGGGTGTAGATCACTCGCGACAGGCACGTATGCATCGCCATCCCAAACCATTTGGGTAGGATTACTTATTAGTCGTCCTTCGATCACTGTGGTTTCGTTTGACCACATTTTTGCGCCTTTGTTAGACGCTGCACTGATGCTAAAGTCTACCGTTGGGGAATCATCGAAGCAGTAGACGTTCCTATCACCCGAGCCAATGTACAGTTTTCCTTCCCAAATGGTCGGAGAACTCTCGATATTTGCGCCCGTCTGGTACGCAGAGATAGGAGCCCCAGTCTCGACGTCGAGGCATGAGACGCTGCCCACGTCGCTACCAACGTAAAGTTTTGGACCCCTTATGTCGTCAGCGATGGCGACTGAAGATAAGATTTGATAGCCAATCCACTGCGTCCATGTACGATTTCCAGCTGGCTGACCAGCGAATCCTATCGGTTGTGCAGGTCCAGAATTTGGATTAGCAGCGTCCATTCGCGATATGCGCATATGCTCTGGAATGTAGAGACTGCCCTCGAAGTATGTTGGCACCCAAACGCTGCCAGAGTTTCCTGCAAGTGTTTGGTTCCAAATGATAGCGCCTGTAGTCGCATTAAATGCCGCCATTCTCTGGGCACCACCAAAAACCCATCCAGGAGGCCACGGGCCCCATGCATATTTTTCAACGGGGAGTAATGTGCCGTGGGTGGCACCGGCTGCAATGTAGACTACGCCATCGGCTACAACTGGGGTGCCAGTGATAGCATAGTAATAAGTGGGATTAATTATTACATCTATGTTGATCCCTATGCTCTTCCATTTGAGGGTTCCACTTGTCGCGTCTAAAGCGTACATATACGTGTCTGTGGATGCAATGTATATTACGCCATCAGAGTAGGCCGGCGAGCCGCCGATCGGGTCTCCAGTTGTGTAAGTCCACAACTCGTGCCCGTCAGACGTCCTAAGACAGTAGACTTTGCCGTCCAAAGCGCCCACATAAAGCCTGTCGCCAACAACTATCGGTGAAGAACGTGATTGAAGTTCTTGTGGCATCATTATGTGGTTGAAGAGACCGCCAGCATAGGCTTCCCATATTTTTGTGCCATTGTTAGCGTCTAGACAGTAGATGTTGCCATCGTCAGCGCCAGTGTAGACTCTGCCGGCAACCACTGCAGCTGAAGCTCCGACTTTGTATTCAGTTGGGAAACTCCAGATCTTCTCGCCAGTGTAGGCATCGAGACAGTACCAATTATAGTCCTCTGAGCCAATGTACACTTTGCCGTCTACAACTGCAGGTGAACTAGCAACCTTACCGCCTGTTGCGAACACCCATTTCGGAGTAGAAAGGTCTGTGGGACCCGACTGGCCAACAGCCACTCTAGGCTGCTCGAGGTTACCCAAATATCCGAAGGACCAAGGCTTCGCAGGTGTTGATTCACCAATGCAATATAAGTACCCACCGGTGACAAAGTAGACCTTTCCATAGGCAACTGAAGGAGTTGCAACGTTAAGACCCTCAATAGCCCATAGTTCTGTGCCTGTAAACGCATCAAAACATGCAAACGCGTATCCGGGCATTACTAATCCGGCAGTTACTGCCCCAGCTGGTTGGTCACATTTGCTTGCATAGACTTTGCCATCAGCCACCGCCACAGTGTTATAAGCAATGTTATAGTAACCTGGCTGCTTCCATAGCAGTTCTCCTGTTTCAGCGTCCCAGCAGCAGACCCAACCGTGAGGATCATTGGGTATGGCACAATCATAGTATCTTCCGTAGGCTGCAGCGCCTCTGTAAGCGAAGTAGGATCTTTCGCCCAGTTGACTTGAGTCATATTCCCATTGGACTTCGCCATCATCTCCATCCCAGCAGGTCACGCTCTGGGATGCTGCAGCGTGGTAGAAATTGCCATTGTAATATAAGCCATGCTGCTGTACCACTCCAGTCTTAGGTGCTTCCCATAGAAAGTCCCCGGTTGTAGCGTTTAAGGCATACAAAGTACATGCTGTGGTTCCCAGAAAGACCTTTCCATCGCCATATCCCTGTATCTCGGATATCGACTCAGCTACATAGGTCCAAGCTAACTTTGGATTCGTCGGATCCGATACGTCGATAGCATTAACCAAACCTAATTGTTGGACCGTGTCGTAGGATAGCACATATTTCATTTTCAAGGTACTAGACCATGTGCCAGGGAAATATTGGGCACTTCCAGGATGGCCGGAGTAATAGGGCACTGTATAGTTCGATACATATGCGCCGTCTGAGATTCTGTGGACCTCTACTCCGGCAGCGTCAACGTAAAGGTATGTATCGTCGATTTTAGTTACACCTCCTGTGGTAGATCCAGCCCCTGCGCCGAGGGGTTGCTGCCATTTGAGTTCACCAGTGAAGGCATCATATGCGTAGAGAGTGCTGGTTCCCATACCAAAGAAAGCCCCACGAACCACGAAAGCTTTTTCGTTGAAAACAGTTACGAAGCCAGACCCAAATGACGGGACTTTCCATAATATTTCTGGCCTGCTAGGTGCTGGTCCAGCAGAGAACCCTGTCTGGTTTTCGTTGGCTCCACCCGTTGTCCATTCGTATTGCAGTAGATCACCGTAATCTTTTGCAGGTGAAAGTGGTGTAGCTTCCATGGACTCCTCAATAATTACTGAATTTCCGAGCAACACTAAAGTCGATGAAACTAACAGTACAGCCAAAACCGCAACTGAAATCCTAGTACTTCTTTTTATTTTCTCCATTTTTTCACACGCGCGTTCTGTTCTATCATACCCTAGATTTATTTTTTTTGGCAAAACCGAGAATTGTGAGAGAGACCTTTCAAGATTGATTTTTCTTCCAGATTCTATTCGTTCTCGTGCCCGCGCGAAATAGATATGTTAGTTCTAATGAAATCTTCATGTGCATGCATGTGGGGTAGAAGTGGAGTAGATTCACTTGGTTGGCGGGCTTAAAATTCAATCCAAACCCAAAGTGGGCGCGCAAGGTGTATTAAATGAAACTATCTCAAGCGTTCAGGAAAATCTGTCTTGTTGAGCATAGAGATGCGATAAACATTGTGGGCAGTAAGCGGTCATCAAAACAGAGAAAATGTGTGCAACCGCGCATAATCATATCACCCCACGCTACTGCGTAGAATATTTTTTAAGCAGATTGAACAAACATAAATTGACGGAATAAATGGAGATTTGCTAATAATGAAAAGAGCTTTTTCAATATTCATGCTTTGTAGTATCCTCTTGCTGATAACCTTGGGAACCACCAAGGCGGGCAACCCAGACTACTCAATCACAGAGTATCCAAGCAACCCTGAATTCTCCAATAATGGAATATGCACCGTTGATGGAAAATGGACCACTGACGATGAATGGACCGACACACCAGTTACAGAAATGTCTGGCAATGCCACAGGAAAATTCGGATATAACATACAGAGCTTTACCACTTATGGCTTAGAGTGGATTATAGAATTTTTCACCGACAACACTACTGATGCGGGTGATTACTGGCAAATCTGTTTCGACGACACCAATACCGGAGGCTCTGCGCCTGATACTGGTGACTTTATGATAGAAATTGTTGGGCACACTACCCTGAGAGCGTATCAAGGAACTGGCTCAGACTGGAGTGAAGTAACCCCAGAAGAAGGCGAACTGACATGGAGTAACACGATTGATGCTTCCCCGTGGAATAGCACACCCCACTGGATTCTGGAAATCGTTGATTCAAGCAAAACAGCAGGCACTGTTCAGATTCCTACTGCACCGCCAACTGGAATGAGAATTGCAGCTTACGACGCAAACACCAGCACAATTGCAGCGTGGGCACCGAACAGTTCCGCGGATGTTCCGGATACGTGGGGATTAATCGCAGGTTTTTCAGAGACACCAATACCAGAGGCCTTGAGCCTAGAAGTTGTTGTGTTACTATCGTCTTTTTCGGTGCTGATTGCCTCCCACTATTTCCGGAAGAGGTCAAGCTCAGGAAAACGGGAGAAATAAAATACACACGATAATGCTTGCGAGGTCTGCACTCCAGTCTCCCATCTTTTTTCTGTCACTCTCTTTGACGTAGCAACAATATTATGCGCGCGCAACTGTGTCCATACTGCAAGTCTACCGGCGGTGGTGAAAGAAGCAATTTCTGTAGTGTGCGGGCTTTTCCTATTCAGTTGCGGATGTTATAAGTTAGAGTGTTGTCAAAGGATTGTTTGGAGAGTCGTTTCACTAGAACCAGAGGGCGTATTGGATGGAGAAGAAGCTGAGCTTGGCAGTTTTTAACACGCAACCTCCACATTTGTACTTCGGAGGAGTGGAACGCAGGATAGTTGAAACGGCTAAAAGATTGGTGAATAAAGTTGGCACGAGGGTTTACTGTGGCACGAAAGCAGGGTTCAACAAGATCGCTTCAGTTAACGGGGCGATTTTCGTTCCATGTTTTTCCACAGACGTAATCTTTCCTCTGGATAACTGGTTTTTTAACAGAACCATCTCCAGAATGTCTGATGTGATCAAAGCGGATGTTTATGAGGCTCACACTGTTAGTGGCTACGGAATTTTGAAAGCCCTGAAAAAGCGAGGCATCTTGAAGCCTTTTATACATACGGTTCACGGGGTTCTCGCGGATGAATATATGCAATCATCTCAAAGTGCATTTCCAACACCTCGGACAAAGCTTTCTAACTTTTTTATGTGGCGCCTCTCAAAGATTGAAGAGGAATCAGCCAGAAATGCAACCTTGATCGTCACCGTTAGTAAGTATTCGTCCAAAAAGATTGTCGAATTTTACAACGTGGACGAAACAAAGATAAGAATAGTGCCTAACGGCGTTGATCCACAAAAGTTTCGACCAGCCAAAGATTATGAGAAGCTCAAGCATAGAATTGGAATAGGCAATAGACAATGCGTACTCTTCGTTGGCAGGCTTATTCCTAGAAAAGGTTTGCATTTCCTGGTAGACGCTGCCAAATATGTTGCCAAAGAAAGTAAGGAAACAGTTTTTCTGGTTGTTGGAGACGGGCCACTCAAAAATTCTCTAATCTCAGATTCGGAAAAAAAGGGGCTTTCAGACAATTTTGTTTTTCTAGGCGACGTTAACGATGAAGTACTTCCAATGTTGTATAACTGCGCCGACGTATTTGCGTTACCATCAATTCAGGAAGGTCAAGGCTTAGCCTTATTAGAGGCTCAAGCCACAGCCAAACCATCTGTTGCCTTCAACGTGGGCGGAATCAGTGAGTCTCTCTTGGACAAGAAAACTGGCCTGCTAGTTAATCCGGATAGCTACGAACTAGCAAACGCTGTTTTGAATCTCCTCTCCAATAGTTCTTTGAGGGAGAAGATGGGGCGGCTTGGTCGAGAATTCGTCTGCAAAAACCTTACTTGGGATATTTGCGCTGAAAAGATGCTCCAGGTTTACTGTGAAGCGTTACAATATGGCAAGTCTAAATAGTTGCCAATGTTTGATTAGGCGGTTATTCCATAAATATCAACTTGCACGGTTGCGTTTGTCCACATAAAACTTGTTTTGGCGTCTACTAAGATAGCCCAAATTAAATTCTGCGACGGAAGAAGTCTCAGCATGTCGTCGTCATCTAGCCACAATGTAGCAGTTTGATTGAAAGATTTTTCAACACTCTTTGAAATCGTGTTATCTACGAGTTCCAGCCTAAACCTAATTGTGAGATTTTCGCCGTAACGAAATGTGCCTCCAACTCGTATTCTGGCCTTGAACCCTGCAATTTTCTGACGGTAAGCGTCAATACTCTGACTTGAGCCATATATGTTGTTTTGACCAAGTGGAATGCTTATGTTTTCTCTTCTGAAGGCTCCGCCTAATCCGAAAATCCACTTGTCAAACGGATTGTAGACTCTAGCTGTCCAGTTACCTATGAAGCTTACTCCTCCCCCGAGAATTGGAGGTTCTGCGGCCTGACCTATTTGTATGCCATAGAAATTGCTTGGTGTTGCAGCAAATGACTCGAAAACCACGTTTTGTATCAGCGTTTGAAGCATGGATCCCTCTACCGAAATTCCAGTTTGGTCCTTTTGGCTGAACTCCGCCGTCCATATTCTGACATTTTGTATTAGACTGTCTGTGAACTCTGCGTCTGGTTCAATCTTTATGCCCACTGAATTATCGTGGTAAAAATTGAAGTAGCAACGGCTGATTTCGGTGTTCGCATAGGATCCTGTTGCGAGGTTGAGGGGTGTTCTGAAAACTATGCCTTCTAGAGAATTGATGAAATGGCAATTTTCTATCTTTGTGCCTTCGCTCCAAGTTTCCGTGTTGGCAAGTTCGATTGCTGTTTTGCAGTTCCTGTAGATCATGTTGGCGATGGTTGTTTTGAATGAGTTTTCAATTCTAACGGTTCCATTGATTATTTCTAGGTCTGAAAGGGTGTTGTGTTGCGAGGTCGTGTAATTGTCCCCTTTGATGATGATTTCCTTGCCGTTACATCTTATGACGGTTCCATCACCGATTAATTTCGCGTTTTTCTTGTTATGCAAGAGAATATCCGAACTTAGTGTGTATTCGCCAAACTTTATGTAAACGTTATTTCCTTGAGCTATTGCTTCGTTCACCACGGTCGAGGCGTTGGTTGAGCTTAGATCAATTGCTCCATTTTTCCCGTTTTTAGCTTTGACTAGATTGTCATCTTGAAAAATTATGTAATCATAGGCTTCGACAGGGTTATATAAGCCTCTTAGGTACGCGGGAAATCCCCAGATGCCAACGATTACCAAGGCTAATATTATGAGCACTATGGGAATCGCTTTGTAGAGTTTTTTCATTTTCTATCGTATTTCAAGATTCTTTTGTATGGGTATAAAACTTCTCCGCATAGAAATAGAGCGCGATCTGCGAGATTAAGTGGCATCTTAAATATTCTTATGCGATAATTTTCCCTTCCAACTGGAGCCAGCTTGAGACTCTATATACTTGAAAAGAGGTTATCGAGACCTGCCAGAGAGCTTTGAGGAACCCTTAATTTAGAGTTTGCTACGTATTCGTTCATCGTGATAGAGATTGCCCCTAGATTTGGCTGGATTTCTAGCTTTCTTGCTGGCGCCTCTGCTGACGCTTCTATTGGCGATAGTGATAGATTTCATTGTTGGGGAGCCCTTTGGACCACCCTATTGGAAGCCTCCTTATACGTACCATCCCAGTTATTGGATCGGCGTGTTAGTAAGTAAAGTCAAGTGGTATTTTAAGAGTAAAAGACCGCGATTCGAGAAAATCGGCGGAACTTTTCTTGCTTTGATTTTGATTGTAGCATTCACGGTACCCATTTATTTTGTGTTGAATCTGCTGAACTTCTTCAATCTTTTTTTGTATGTGGTTGTTGGCGCTTTTCTTTTGAAATTCACCTTTGCTATTAATCAAGAAAAGGAATATGCGTTGAGGGCTGTTCAAATTCTTCGTGAGGGCGACCTTGCTAAAGGGAGGGAAATGACTTCTATGTGGTCGAGAAGGGATGTAAAAAATTTAGACAGCCAACAGATAGTTTCCGCCATAATTGAGTCGATGGCTGAGAATCTCGCGGATTTTAAGATCTCTCCCATATTTTACTTTGGCTTATTCGGAGTGCCAGGAGCCTTCGCCTACAAAGTAATAAACATCTTGGACGGAACCATCGGATTTAAAGATCCTGAAAATGTTAACGTGGGCTGGTTTTCAGCGGTGCTGGACACGATCGTTAACTATATTCCACAGAGATTATGCACTCTTCTCATATTTCTGTCATCAGCTATCCTACGTGAAGACTACAGAAATTCGTGGAACATCGCTCGCAGGGACCAAGCCAAGATTCAGAGTATAAATCATGGATGGCCTGTGGCTGCTATGGCCGGTGCTTTGAGGGTGCAGCTTGAAAAGCCGGGGTATTACGTCGTCGGCGATGAGATTGAGGAGCTGTCAGTTGAGCACATTATTCGAGCGCTTCGGATACGCAACATAGCAATTCTACTATTCTTTCTATTTGCACTGATTCCTCTGATTCTTTTGGCGTGGGTGGGCACTTCCCTCTTCCTTTGATGCCACATATGGGCGCGCCAGCGTTGTGGCAAACATACATAAACTAAATTCACACGATATAAACAACAGAGATAAAAACATGAACATTACGATTGATGGGGCCTCCAGGAAGCTTCGATTGTTATTGGACGAGGCTGTGAGGAGAAATTTAACCGACGGGATTTTGCTCTCTGGAGGTCTCGATACAAGCGTCTTGGCAAAAGTTGCCTCTAAATACGTCTCTTTGAAGGCTTTCACCGTTGCATTCAAGAATACACCCGCGCCCGATGTGGAATATGCGAAGTCTATTGCAGACCATTTAGGATTAAAGCACATAACTCACTATTTTGACGAAAACGAGTTATATCATGCAATTTCGGCGGTTATCAAGACGATGAAGTCGTTTGATCCACACGTGATCCGCAATTCTGCGCCGCTTTTCATCGGATTGAGGTTGGCAAGGGAAGAGGGGTTTAACAGTGTAATGACTGGCGAAGGTTGCGACGAACTTTTCGCAGGATACCCCTACCTGTATGAGTTGGAGAGGGAGCAACTGCGTTTGGAGCTGCACAAATTATGGAAAATAGGGATATTTCCGGAGATAGACCTAGCTAATTCTCTCGGGATGCAAGTTAAGCTTCCCTACCTTGATCCGAAATTGGTGTCCTTCGCTATGGACTTGGATCCTGATCTGAAAGTTCGAGAGGAGAGAGGACGAAAATGGGGAAAATGGATCGTTCGCAAAGCTTTCGAAGATATGCTGCCGAAGAGGATTGTTTGGAGGAAAAAGATGGGTGCAGAGTTTGGTTCGGGAACAGCCAGTCTCACCAGCATTCTCAATTCAAGGATATCGAACATGGAATTTGAGAGGAATAAAAAAAAGTACCTTGATGAGGATGGAGTGGTCATTAGAGCCAAGGAACAACTATTCTATTATGAGGTTTTCAAGTCAGAGGTAGGCACTCCTCCCTTGATAGAGCAAGAGGGAAAGACTTGTCCTTACTGTAATTCAAGTGTCTCCATCGACGCAACATATTGCCCAACTTGTGGGGCCTATCCTCTTTAAATAACTTAAACATGAAATTGAAATCTGTGAATTTTGAAGGGAAGGAGATAACGTTTGGTTGAGGATTTGAAGGATATTTGCCTCAAGCTTCGATCGTTGTTAGGAGATGCTGTTAAGAGGAATCTGGCCGAGGGCGTTCTTTTTTCGGGGGGATTGGATACGAGTGTGGTAGCCGCTGTTGCTTCAAAACTTGTTTCTTTGAAGGCTTTCACGGTGGCTCTTCAAGGGGCTCCTGCGCCGGACGTCGAACACGCGATGTTAATGGGTAGGATTCTGAGGCTAAAACATCTTATCTATTACTTCGATGAAAGTCAGGTGTTTGAGACTATTCCAATCGTTGTCAAAACATTGAAAACCTTTGATCCAATGCAGATAAGCGGCAGCATCGGGATTCTTATCGGTCTAGAATTGGCGAAGGATCATGGGGTAGATGGTGTCATGACAGGTGATGGAGCCGACGAGCTCTTCGCTGGGTACAGCTCTCTTTTCGATTTGGAGAAGGATAGACTGGACCTGGAACTGCAAAGATGGTGGAGCACCATGACTTTTGAGTCTGTTCCATTGGGAAAAGCCGTCGGCGTGGAAGTGAAGACCCCATTTCTTGATCCAGAGTTCAAGTCCTTCGCCATGAAGTTGGATTCTCGATATAAGGTTCGGGTTGAAGGGGGTCAGAAAAGGGGTAAATGGATACTACGCAAGGCCTTTGAGGACACGCTGACCAAAGAAGTCGCGTGGAGGGCTAAAGTGCCCGGGGCAATCGGTATGGGACTATGGGAGTCTCTTCCAAAGATTTTTGAGTCGAAAATTTCTAGCGAGGAATTTGAGGATAAAAAGAGAGAATACCTTGAAAGGGATGGGGTGACAATTCAAGACAAGGAGCGATTGTTCTATTATGAGATTTACCGATCAGCGGTGGGGGTGCCCCATCCAATTGATTCCGAGGCTAAAACGTGTCCACACTGCAACTCAAATGTTTTACCCGCTTCATCTTCCTACTGCCGAACCTGCGGGGCGTATCCAATCTGAAAACCTTCACAACTCAGCAATGCTTAAATAGCGATTAATTGTTTCTGTCACATCTTTCTACAAAAAAATGTCGTGGGACCGAGATGAATCGGAAATGGCAGCAGATGATAGAGCATCATTGACCCGAGAGCTTAAGAAGGTGGCTTTTCGCAATCACGTTGACTTGATAGGGATCTCTGATCCTAAGATTTTTGATGACGTGCCAATAGAGGACAGGCCCACGGATATAACCTCTGATGCCAAAGCCGTTGTGGTCTACGGAATAAAATTCAACGAGACCGGCGACCTTTTCAAAGAAAGTTGGCATCGAAAAATGGACAAATTGGTTGGTCGAATCGACAAAAAACTGAGAGAATTTCTAGCCGAAAAAGGATACAAGGCCTATTCGATTTCAAGGGAATTCGACGTTGCTGAAGAAATCCAGGGGCGCCCCTTCGGTGAAACTACACTAGCACGTCGCCGTCAATGGCGCGGGGCCTATCGTAAGCTTCAGGAGGCAGCTGTATCAGCCGGACTCGGGTGGCTCGGCAAGAACAGAATCATAATCACTCCCCAATATGGAACTTACGTCTCACTTTCCATGATAGTAACGAATGCGCCACTGGTTCCGGATGAGCCATTTGAAGAGGACCTCTGCGGTAACTGCGATCTATGTCTAAAGACGTGCCCCACAGGGGCGATATTGGCAAAAAAGCACCCTGATACGTCTCTATGCAAACCATGGGACTGCCAGTTCGCTTGTGTGCGAGTGTGCCATGAGAAATGGCTCAAACAACAGAAGTAACTTGATAATTAACAAAAATGCGTACGTGCACAGACTGCTTACCTAAGACGACACAAAGTTCTAGCTGTTTGCTTTATACCGGTATGACTCCCATACTGGCTTTTGGCTTGCCAGCAGCTTGGATAGAAACTACTGCATGCATACATACATCCAATTCAGGTTGTGGCGTTTAATATGCTGATGGAAGAGTCCTTGAATTTCCATGGTATTCTAACATCTCTAACTTCATACGTTATATGTATATTATGTTCGATATTGATCAGGTCTATCTCTTCTATCATTAGATTAACCATTCTGCCAACAACGAGTACGAGTACGTTTGACCCTCTAAAAGCGGCTAGAGTAGCTGCCTTACTGCTGCTAAATTCTAGGTTGGCTTTGAGGCCTAACTTGTTTAGAACAGCTATTCCAACAGCTCCCATGACACCTATTCTGTCTGGTTTGAATTTCTCATGAAGCTTTTTAACCTTAGTCAGGTCAACGGCTCTTGATCCGCCCTCTTTTATGCTAGGTAGTTTAACTAGCAAGATCTTTCCTAGTTTTAATTTCACCTTACCTATCAAGTTCTTTAAGCATACGTCTTCTCCGAGGTCGGCATCTGTGGCAGCAATTCCGAACGCCCCAGCGTCGGGATGCTCCGGGGATACAGCCAATAGAACGCCATCCCTCATTATTAATCCTGCTTTATCTCCTACCTTTATTGGCTGTGTTGCCATGGCTGGCCAAACACTTTCGATCTTGAGATCGTTCTTAATCCTGATGACATACCTCTCCAGATTCTCCAAGTCTTCACTCAATTTTTCAATCGCTTTAGGAGTTAGTCTGTAGTCCGCTCTCTCCGATCCAGCTTCCAGTAATCCTTCTCTCATCAATCTTTGAAAGTATTTTGAGACAGCTTGTACGGTGATTCCGATTGTTTCACTTATGTCCTTCTGTTTCACATGTGGTTGGTTTCTCATTACCTCCAAAAGAATTTGGAATTTAGTGAATTCACCCTTTTTTCCTAAGAGGTTCGTTTGCTCCATTCTGCCCAATTTATTCAACCTAACTTCAATTTTAGTTAAACAAATATTTATAAATTTAGATGAATTACCTGCCTAATAGGGTGGGCTTTGGAGAACTCACGGTTAGATTTGTTCCTCGCGCGTTCTTGGGATAAGTTCAGCAAGATCAGGTCGGTTGCCATCGATACCCAACGAGATTGCATCACATTCGGACTAGTAGAGCAGATATGGGCTGAGAATGGTGAAAAAAATTTGGAGCTGGAGGAGCCGAGCGTTGCACCTATGACTTCAGCCGTCTGTTCTAGCCTACCTTATGATCAGGGGATGATGTTCATAAACAGAGGAGGTGAGAGAGTATGAAGAAAAGAACTGTTGTCCTCAGCGTAGCTATAATTGTATTGGTTATAGCCGCTTTGGCCTACGCAACCCTTGTATACGTTCCCTCTGAGACTGCTCCCGAAAAAGAGACAATTACTGTCGTAGATGTATTAGGAGTTGCTGTGGAAGTGGAAGTTCCTGTGGAGCGCATCATTAGTCTTGCATCTGATCTGAGCGAGATCATCTGCGCCTTAGGGAGTGAAGATAAAATCGTGGGGCGTGATGCAACTTCTATCTTTCCACCTTCGATTTTGGAAAAGCCTGTTGTGGGAGAATCGTCGTATAACCCCAATTTGGAGGTGTTGCTGGAATTGAATCCCGACTTGGTAGTTTCTGATTCGATGTTAACCAGCGAGACTAGGCAGATGATCGAAGGCGCTGGCGTGCCAGTGTTCATCAGCACAACAGGCGAACTGGACCCGAGGTCGACGGTGACCGCCATAAACCTTACAGGACAGTTGGTAACAAAATTTGGTTTAATCTTAGGTGAAGAGGAAAAGGCTAATGAAATCGTCGATTACATGGAGTCTTACGAGGACCTAGTCAACGAGCGCATCAAAAACCTAACGCCGAGCGAGAAACCCTTGGTCTACTATGAATGGTATACGCCATGGTACAGCTGTGTTACAGCGAGTGTAACTCATTCCGGCGGAATAAACATCGCTGCTAACGAAACAGTTTCTTTTCCTACATTGAGCCCTGAATACGTAGTAGAGAAGAATCCCGACGTAATTATTCGAATGATAAGCAGCTCGGACCACGATGTAGCAGATTTCCAAACTATGAGAGAGGAAATACTAAACCGACCGGGATTGAGTGGAGTGAAGGCCGTCAAGGAGGGAAGGGTCTATATTTATGATTACGCAGTCAGGACTGGAATAAGAATCCCAGCTGGGTTGCTCTACTGGGCAAAGTGGTTCCACCCCAGTCTCTTTGAAGATATAGACCCTGCTGCCATACATAAGGAACTGATTCAAAGATTCTTTGGGATAGAGCTAGAAGGTGTGTTTGCGTACCCATGACCACTACTTCGGAAGTCAAAAGACTTTACGTTAAAGGTAAAAAAAGAAAGGTTCTTGTCATCCTCTCCGCCTTAATAGTGCTACTGATAACTATAGTGATTTCAATTAGCCTCGGTTCCGGCTCCCCCAGATTTATGGAAGCCGCTCGAGTCATACTATCCAAGATTTTTCCATTCCTCGAGATTAATCCTGGAGACACAAACACCCAGAATATAATCCTTCAATTTAGGCTCCCTCGCATCGTTCTAGCGATAATCGCTGGAGCAGGGCTTGCTGTCTCTGGGGCTTCCATGCAGGGGGTACTACGAAACCCCCTAGTCTCCCCCTTCATCTTGGGTATTTCCGCAGCAGCAGGCTTCGGCGCAGCTTTGGTCATCGTGCTTGGAATAGGTGTTTTTGGTCCGTATACTGGATACATAAAAGTCGCTAGTGCCTTCATCTTCAGTATGCTCGCCATGTTAATGGTGTATAGTATTGCCCGTCTGCGAGGAATAACCTCAGAAACAGTAATTTTAGCAGGAGTGGCTGTCGGCTACCTCTTTTCTGCCATGCTGTCAATAATTCAATCTATTGCCAGTCAATACGCGGCAACGGAAATAGTTTTCTGGCTCCTAGGAAGTCTTACCAAAGTAACGTGGGAGGCCGTCTTAATCATCCTCCCCCTAGTTCTGGTGGCAATAACCCTCATGATAAGGCATTCTTGGGATATGAATGTCATGGGTCTAGGAGAGGAGACAGCAACGAGTCTAGGAGTCAACTCTAGGCGAGTACTCATTGTATGTATCACGTTAGGGACATTAGCAACTGCCAGCATCATCTCTTTTACAGGGATCATCGGCTTCATCGGCTTGGTTTCTCCTCATATAGCTCGAATGATAATTGGCAGTGACCATAGATTCCTCCTACCCTTCAGCATCGTTCTAGGAGCTATTTTGCTTCTATGCTCCGACACCTTGGCAAGGCTAGTACTCATGCATTCAGAACTCCCAGTTGGAATCGTGACCTCTCTGATCGGTGTTCCTTTCTTCATCTATCTCCTGTTGAGTAGAAGGAGGCTGTTCTGGCATTGAAGCTCGTAATCAACGGGCTCTCGTTCAGCTACAATAGTATTACCGCCCTTAAAGATGTAGAATTGGAGTTGGGTTTCGACGAAGTGCTGAGCATCGTTGGTCCGAACGGTTCAGGTAAAAGTACTCTTCTAAAATGTATCGACAGGATTCTGAAGCCCAGTCAGGGTGCGGTATTAATTGATGGTAGAGATGTCGCCAATATAGGGCTCGGCGAATTGGCTAAGATTATAGGCTATGTTCCCCAAAGCTCGACGAGCACCTTCCCATTTACCGTCTTCGACATGGTGCTGATGGGAAGAAAGCCATATATCCGATGGATTGTGAGTGAGAGAGATAAAGAAATAGTCGCCGAAATATTGAAGTTTCTGGGCATCAGTAAGCTGGCAGCGCGCCACTTTAATGAACTCAGCGGTGGCGAGCAACAAAAAGTGATCGTTGCTCGAGCCCTAGCTCAACAACCTCAGATCTTGCTTTTAGATGAGCCAACGAGCAATCTTGACATCAAGCATCAGTTAGAGGTGTTGGGCATAATCAAGGGCCTAACTCGAAGCAGGCACCTCTCTGTCATAATGGCAATGCATGATTTGAACTTGGCAAGTCGATTCTCGGATAGGATGCTCTTGCTCAAACGTGGTTGCGTATTTGCGGTTGGCACTCCAGAATCTGTGTTAACTGAAGAAAATTTAGAGTCGGTCTACGGCGTTAAATCACATGTGACAAACTCGGTTCTGGACATCCCTCAGGTTACGCCCATAGAACCTATAGCCCCGGGAGTTGAGGACTCAGAGGAATCGAAGTAAAGTAAGTAGAGGCATTGATATGAAGAAAAGGAAAATCGCGTTGAAGCTAGAAGGAGCAGAAGCAAAGATAATTTGTCATACGTATAATGGTTTTGAGTTAAAAACTCTGCTTGTCTCTTTTGGAGAAAGACGCCGGGTTCTCTCCACTTGGGATGGATACAAAGAGGTGAGCTTTGTGGCTAACACTTATAATCCTCCTCTCTTGTGGGAGTGTACACATAAGGACTATCAGGAGTTTAAAGAAAGGTTTCCTGCCACCCTAGGAATTTCCCCTAGAGAGATCGCCTTTTTGAGCACGGGGGTCGATATGGATAACGTGGCTGTATGCGAGAAGTCCTATCAAGAGTTCGTAGTATGTTGTCTGACTACTGCAGGGGTGGAGGGCAATGCTCAGAGGATGGGGGTGGATGAAGCGAGTTGGGTGGAGAAGGATGGGGAGTTCAAAAGTATACTTGGAACGATCAATATAATTCTTCTGACCAATGCTACTCTAAGTGATGGGGCTATGGCGCGGGCTATCATTACCGCTACAGAAGCAAAAGTTGCTGCCCTTCAGGATCTGGATATTAGAAGCACGTTTTCCCCTCAACACCAAGCAACCGGCACAGGAACCGATAACATGATAGTTGTTTCTGGGAAAGGACTTGGCAAGACGTTACGGTGCCCTGGTGGACACACCAAGATGGGTGAATTAATCGGTGTCTCAACGAAGCTAGCAGTAGCTGAGGCAATAAAGAAACAAGAAGGCTGATTCAGATCTATGTTGGCTTGGGGTAGCAGAATGAGACAGGAAGCTTATGAATAAAGCTATAAGGCGAGGAACACCGGAACATTTGATCAATGCTCGATTATTTCGCTGACGAGTCTTAAAATTTTCATCATGGGATTGAGGAGACTTGGAGAAGGCAGTATATGATAAGAGGTTAACCCAAGAGCTTAAGCAGAGCGCGTTTCGAAACCACGTTGACCTGATAGGAGTTACTGACCTTAGGGTTTTCGACGTCATACCGATTGAGGACAGGCCTATGAGGATATTGTCCGATGCCAAAGCCGTTGTGGTGTACGCCGTAAAATACAAAGGGGCTGGTTATCTTTTCGAAGAAAGCTGGTACCGTCAGATGGAAAAGCTACTAACCCACATCGACAAAAAATTGAGAGAACTTCTCACCGAAAAAGGGTACAAAGCGCATTCGTTTTTGAGAGCAAACAAGCCGCGCTATCTCTATGAGGAGATCCATACACGACCTTTCATTGATGTCTCGCGAGTCTGTCCAGGTCGATGGCACAGGGTCTATTATAGACTGCATGATGCTGCGGTCTCAGCCGGACTCGGACGAGTCGGCAAGAACAGTCTCCTCATCATTCCACAGTATGGCCCAAATGTTTACCTATCCATGATTATCACAGACGCGCCACTAGAGCCAGACGACCCATGTGACGAGGACCCATGCGCCGGTTGCAATCTTTGTCTTGAGGCTTGTCCTAGGAGGGCACTGAACGGAGGGGGACATCCTGATAGAGACAAATGTGAACCAATGGAGTGCCACTTCGCTTGCCTAAGCGTGTGCCATGAAAAATTTTCGAAACAACAACATCAAGTCGCTGATCGAAAAAACTCGCCTTGAACGCTACGGTATTCACCTACGTAACGGCAAAGTTTACACTCACGTTGCTCTGGCCTAGGCAATCTTTCTTCCGTCATTCACAGTGCAAGGTACTTCGATGAAGCTAGAATAAAGATCAGGCAGGCTAGCCTAGCTAACTCATTGGTGGCTCCGAAGACGTCACCAGTTACGCCCTTGAAATGCCTATTCGCGATCCAAGCTATGATGAAACCGGCCAAGACTCCTACAAGCGGTACGAGCAAGGCAAGAAGATTCAAACTTGAGAGGCAAATCAATGCGGACAAGACAAAGGAGACCGCCAAGAAACTTCTCCTTTTCATGGCTCTGACGAAAGGCGCTCCCGAACTTTTGTCAACTACTTCCCCGAAGGTTGCGGCCGCTACCATCGCTAGTTTCGCCGAAACCTCGGTGGATAAGATCGAAAAGAAGAGGATTTGACTGGGAATGTAGGCGATACCTGCGCCAGTCAATGTGATTACCAGCAATCCTAGGGTTGCACCTCCGACCCCTGTGTTTACGTCGTGCATGGCTCGAATTTTTTCTTCTGCCGACCCATAAATCATGATGCCGTCTCCAAAGTCGAGAAGCCCGTCCATGTGGTGGAGCCCAGTTAATAGCAACGTGAATGAGAGGGTTAGAAAAGCAGCAACTAAATCCGGCAAGCATTGAAATAAGGCGATTGCCGCAAGACCGGACAATACACCAATGACTCCGCCTACCAACGGAAAGAGGTACATGAATTTAGCCGCGTTAACAAGCGTATCTTGATCCATTTTTATAGGAAGAATTGTTAGAAACGATAGGAGATCCTTGAGGATTCTCGACGTAGCCATCAAACACCCTTCGTATCAGTCTTTTCTCGAAGATATTTCTCCGCCGCCTCCAAATCTCGCCTCGTGTTCACATTGATCGCGACTTCTACTCTATCCGAAATCAAAACTTCCTGCTCTTGCTCCCCCTCTAAGATTTTTTGACCGTCCACGACATTTAATCCTGAAACAGCGTAATTTTTTCCCTCGAATGGGTAGAGGGAGGTTGGCTCTACGCCATGCCTCCTGCACGCTTCGATAGGAACCAGCACTGTTAGAGCGGGCTTACCCGCCTTCCAATAGTGGGAGATCACCTGATCTAGATACCTTCCGGTTAGGAGCGGCATATCGGCTGAAATCGTCAAAACCGGGTATTTCAAGTCAGAATCTAGGATCGCCTGCTGAAGGTCCATGTGATAACCTTTTCCATCCGTCTTGACGACCTTGACTGGGCTCTTCGAGACCTCCTCTAGAGTCTTGGGAGTTCGATTCGTCGCTACCACGTATACTTCCGAGATCCTCTCTGCTGCCATAGTGGCCTCGATAACCCATCGGATCATGGGCTTGCCTAAGAGTTTTAACAAGGGCTTTTCGGTTTTTCCTCCAATCCGTTTCCCTTTGCCACCAGCCATTATTAAGGCAACCATGCTCAACCTTAGAGCACCACCAGAGAGATTAACGAAGCGGCTCTAGCGATCTCGTTCGCAGT
>Ga0224506_10001139_pt1 | contig 19408 bp, 19 predicted proteins | sample SF_Jan12_sed_USG_2_FD_169108 | JGI IMG/M metagenome (GOLD analysis project Ga0224506, IMG submission 169108) | Sediment microbial communities from San Francisco Bay, California, United States - SF_Jan12_sed_USGS_8_1 | ecosystem: Environmental > Aquatic > Marine > Sediment | place: USA... | reverse complement strand
GCATTCTGGCCAGTACTTGCATCCACTACCAGCATGGTTTCATGTGGCGCAGTTGCATCCAGTTTGCCAATAACACGTTTAATTTTTTTCAGTTCTTCCATCAGGTTGGACTGGGTATGCAGACGACCGGCAGTATCAGCAATTAAAACATCTATATTTCTGGCTCTGGCTGATTCAATGGCATCGAAAATAACGGATGCTGAATCAGATTTGCCATGCTGTGCAATGACCGGGATATTATTTCTTTCGCCCCATTTTTCCAGTTGTTCAACTGCAGCGGCACGGAAAGTATCACCGGCAGCCAGCATGACAGATAGCCCCTGTTGTTGCAGGCGACTGGCAAGTTTGCCAATGGTGGTGGTTTTACCGACGCCGTTAATACCAATCATCAGAATGACATAGGGGCGTACATCGTCGGGGATATCAAGCGGCTTATTACTGTCAGCCAGTAATGCGGTCATATCTTCATGTAATGCAGAAAACAACGCATCACTGTCAGCGAGCTGATTACGTTTAATGCGGGCGGTCAGATCATTAATAATGGATTGGGTTGCTTCAATACCGACATCTGCTGTTAATAGCAGGGTCTCAATCTCTTCCAGCAGTTCATCATCAATGGCCTTTTTACCCTTGACGAGTGTTTCCAGACCTTCTGTCAGACTGTTACGGGTTTTGGACAGACCTTCCTTGAGGCGTGCGAATAATCCCGGTTTTTTTTCTGAGGAATCTTTTTTATTTAGACCAAACATGTAGACTTCCAGAAACTATTAAGCCAAGTTACACTCAAAGGGTTTTTCAATTAATACAACTCCGTACGTAGAAAGGGTATTATAAAGGAATGATAGATAATTCCATAAAAAGAAATGGCCTGATAATCGGGGTAGTTGCTGCGATTATTTTAGGTGCTATTGCACTATATCAATGGCAGGGGTCTGTTTCAGGCAAAAAGTCACCTTTTCAGCCGATAAAGGCCAAAGTCAGTGAATTTATGCTGGATAACGGTATGAAGATCATTGTGCGTGAGGATCATCGTGCACCGGTAGTGGTTTCCCAGATTTGGTACAAGGTGGGTGCCAGTTATGAGCATAATGGTATTACCGGAGTGTCGCATGTGCTGGAACATATGATGTTCAAGGGAACGAATACCCATGCTCCCGGTGAATTTTCCAAAATCATTTCCGAGAATGGTGGGCGCGAAAACGCGTTTACCGGACGTGATTACACGGCCTATTTCCAGCAGCTGGAAAAAAGCCGTCTAGAGGTGAGTTTTGAGCTGGAAGCAGATCGTATGCGTAATCTGTTATTACAACCGGATGAATTTGCCAAAGAGGTCAGGGTGGTCATGGAAGAGCGTCGGTTACGAACCGAAGATAACCCACAGTCATTGACTTATGAACGTTTTTCGGCAGCTGCCTTTCAGACCAGTCCATACCACAACCCGATTATTGGCTGGATGAATGATCTGGAAAACATGAATATTGATGATCTGAAAGACTGGTATAAAAAATGGTATGCACCAAATAATGCAACATTGGTTGTTGTCGGTGATGTTAAACCCAATGAAGTGTATTTGATGGCGCAAAAATATTTTGGTCCCGTTCCACGTGGCAGAAATATAAAACTCAAGCCCCGGCTTGAGGTTGAGCAGGAAGGTGAACGTCGTATTGTGGTGAAACGTCCAGCCAAACTGCCTTATCTGTTGATGGGTTATCAGGTTCCGGTTTTAAAAACAGCACAGGAAAATTGGGAGCCTTATGCACTGGAGGTGCTGGCACAAATTCTGGATGGGGACGACAGCGCGCGACTGGCCATCAATCTTGTACGTGGCACACAAATAGCTGCTTCTGCCGGTGCTTCCTATGATATTGCGGCACGTATGCAAAGCCTGTTTATGTTCAGTGCGGTGCCATCACAGGACAAAACGGTGAATGATATTGAACTTGCGCTGAAAACAGAAATTGAACGTATCAAGAATGAGCCAATCACAAAAGAAGAACTTGAGCGAGTAAAAATACAGGTTGTTGCCAGTGATATTTATGAGAAGGATTCTGTTTTTTATCAGGCCATGCAAATAGGCATGTTGGAAACCATTGGTTTAAATTGGAAACTGATGGATGATTATGTTGAACGTATTCGTTCAATCACTGCTGAACAGGTTCAGCAGGTAGCAAAAAAATACCTGACTGATGATCATTTAACTGTCGCAGTACTGGAACCGTTACCACTTGATAATGGTAAGCCAACAGAAATTCCGGGAGGGCCAACAGCTGATGTTCGCCATTAATCGTTTTTTTCTCAGCCTGATACTTGTAATCAGTGTTGTTTTTAATCATCACGCATTAGCATCACCGGATATCCATTTATGGAAGACAAATGACGGTGCCCGCGTTTATTTTGTAGAAGCCGCGGAACTACCAATGGTTGATGTTCATGTGATATTTGATGCCGGCAGTGCACGTGATGGTGAACATGCCGGACTGGCCAGTTTTACTGCAACATTGTTATCAGGTGGCGCAGGCGGTCTGGACAGTGATGCCATTGCCAAACGGTTTTCCGAGATTGGCGCGCGGTTTGGTGCCAGTGCTGACAGGGACATGACAACCGTCACCTTGCGCACATTAACAGGTGATGAATTTTTACAACCGGCATTGGCATTATTTAATACCGTGCTGACTAAGCCGGATTTTCCCGAGCAGGATATAGAGAGAGAGCGCAACCGGATATTAATCGGACTTCAGTATGAGGAACAGTCTCCCGCCAGCATAGTTGAACGCACCTTCTACAGCAGGTTATATGGCAATCATCCGTATGCAATCCCGCCCGGTGGTACGACGGATACTGTCAAGGCTATAACAGCAGAAATGCTTAAGTCATTTCATTCTCAATACTATGTTTCAAAAAATGCAGTCATTGCGATAACCGGTGCTGTTTCAAAAAAAGAGGCAAAGGAAATTGCAGAGCAAATCACAAAAGGGATGACAAAAGGAAAAATAGCCATGCCATTACCGGCTGTTGAGTCACTTGAGCAGGCGAGTGAAGAAAATATTTCTCATCCATCTACCCAGAACCATGTTCGTATTGGACAACCGGGTGTCAAGCGTGGTGATCCGGATTATTTTGCATTGTATGTGGGCAATCATATTCTTGGCGGCAGTGGTCTGGTGTCACGTCTGAATGAAGAGATAAGGGAAAAGCGCGCCATGTCATACAGTGTTTACAGTTATTTTTTCCCGCAGCGTGAGTACGGTGTTTTTACCATCGGATTACAGACCAAGAATACGCAAACAAAAGAAGCAGTAGATGTCGCAAAGAACGTTTTACAAGATTATATTGATCATGGTCCGACACAGGAAGAGCTGGATTCAGCCAAGAAAAATATCACTGGTGGTTTTCCATTAAATATTTCGAGTAATAGCAAGATTATTGGCTATATAAGCATGATTGGTTTTTATGGACTGCCCATCGATTATCTGGATACGTTTAATGCTAATGTAAATGCAGTCACCATTGCCCAGATCAAGGATGCCTTTAAGCGTCGTCTTGATATTAACAAGATGGCAACAGTGACTGTTGGCGGCCAGCCATAGCGGGTATTACATTGCCCGGGAAAAAATCCAAATCGTCTGATAAACAGCAAAACCGTGTTCGTATTATCGGTGGAGAATGGCGCGGACGTAAGCTTGATATAGCCAATGTACCGGCATTAAGACCAACACCGGATCGAATTCGCGAAACCTTGTTTAACTGGTTGCAGATGCAGATACCGGGTTCAGTTTGCCTCGATCTGTTTGCCGGAACCGGTGCCTTGGGGTTAGAGGCATTATCGCGTGGTGCAAAACAGGTTGTCTTTGTTGATGAAAATCCGGATGTTATTCAAAATTTGAAAAATAGTGTTTCCATTCTAAAAACAGCAGCAGCAACTATTATTAAAAAAGATGTTACAAGCTGGTTGAATGATAAACCGGATGCGTTCGATATTGTTTTTATGGATCCCCCCTACCGGCAGGGACTGGTTGAACCTGTATGTCGGAAACTGGAAGCAGGTGACTGGTTGTCAGCAAAGGCATGGGTTTTTATTGAAATGGAAACGGAAACAGCACTTCCAGCATTGCCTGATAACTGGGAAATCTACCGGGAAACCAAAGCCGGCCAGGCGAGTTGTTATTTAATCAAGCGTGAAAAATAGTATTTCATAGGTTACTATTTTCCCAGCCCACATCAGGAACCCTACATGAGCATTACTGTTATTTATCCCGGCACCTTTGATCCCGTTACCAACGGGCATACTGATCTGGTGGAGCGGGCATCGCGTCTGTTCGACAAGGTCATTGTTGCGGTGGCGACCAATTCCCAGAAAGGAACAACCTTTACTCTGGATGAGCGTGTACACCTTGTGCAGACGGCATTGGCGGGACTGGACAATGTCACTATATGCGGGTTTGATAGTCTATTGGTGGATTTTGCCCGTGAAAACAGGGCGCAGGCGATTGTACGTGGTCTGCGTGCTGTATCGGATTTTGAGTATGAATTTCAGTTGGCTGGTATGAATCGGCGATTGGCACCGGATATTGAAACCCTGTTTCTGACCCCGGCTGAAAAATATGCTTATATTTCATCAAGTTTGGTTAAAGAGATTGCCGCGCTGGGCGGTGATGTATCGGAGTTTGTCCATGCGGAAGTCAGGGATGCACTCAAATCCAGATTAAGTTAATATAAGCGTTTCCTAATATCTATGGTTTTATCTGGTTTTCAGTCCAGACAAGGTACCCGCCAGGAGAAACAAAATGGCTTTAATGATTACCGATGAGTGTATTAATTGTGATGTTTGCGAGCCTGAGTGCCCGAACAGTGCGATTACTCAGGGTGATGAAATCTATGAGATTAATCCTGATTTATGTACTGAATGTGTGGGCCACTATGACACCCCGCAATGTGTTGATGTGTGTCCGGTAGACTGTATCCCGAAGAACCCTGATCGTGAGGAATCTGAGGAAGAATTACAGTTGAAGTACAAGAAGTTGATGGCTGCTTCGGCCTGACCTGACAAAGACCATTTCAATATCCCCTGTTTACCGGTATTTCCGTGTCCCAGATCGGTCAAGAAACGGCATGGTGTGCCGATTTATATCAGTAGCCCTGATGTCAGTATCACTGAATCTAGAGAATCTTCAGAATTTCATGGAATAGAATGAATGAAAAAGAAAATTGATGCCAGCGAACTTATGGTAGGCATGTATGTCTGCGAAGTTGATCGCCCCTGGCTTGAGACACCTTTCCTGTTTCAGGGCTTTCCAATCAAAAATTTTGAAGATATCGAAAATGTGCGCAAGGTATGTAAATACGTGTATATCGATACAGCACGTGGCAAGGATTCTCAACATTCAGTATCAGCCGCCAGTCACGCACACAGTATTCAGAAACAGATGGAAAAAATTCCGGTATCGGGAGAAGTACAGCGTTATCCGGTTTCCGTTCCACTGGAACGGGAGACCAAAGAGGCTGGAAAGATACACAATAAAACGAAGGGACTGATAAAGAAATACATGGATGACGTCCGTCTGGGCAAGAGTATTACTACCGATATTGCAAAAGAAGTAGTAAGAGAGGCAGTGGACAGTATTATCAGAAATCCGAATGCACTGGTCTGCTTTACCCAGTTAAAAAATCGCGATCAGTATACTTCTGAACATAGCCTTAATGTTTGCATTATGGCGTTGGCCTTTGGTCGGTATCTGGGATTGTCTGAAGATTTGTTGAATGAACTGGGTATTGGTGCGTTGTTGCATGATTTGGGCAAGATGAAGATTCCAATGGAATTGCTGCACAAGGAAGGCGAGTTAACGCAGGAAGAATTTGATCTTGTGAAAAAGCATCCCGAACTCGGGCGTGAAATTCTTGAGTCAGCAGGTGGTGTACCACGAAGTGCACTGGATATTGCCTATTCACATCATGAAAGAATTCGTGGTCAAGGATATCCTAATGGAAGAACCTCGAAAGATTTATCTTTATTTGTGCAAATAGTGTCAATTGTTGATGTTTATGATGCGATCACAAGTGATCGTTCTTATCACAAGGGAATGTCATCACATGATGCATTGAAGAAAATGTATGAGTGGCGTGAAACAGATTTTGATGCGGATTTGATTGAGAAATTTATTCAATGTCTCGGCATTTATCCTATCGGAAGTATTGTGGAGTTGAATACCGGTGATGTTGGTATTGTTGTGGAAGTAGATCCGGAAAAACGCCTGAAGCCCAGAGTAATGTTAGTAATGGATCCGGACAAAAAATTGTGTACAACAACCCGAATTATTGATTTGTCAGAAGATCGGGTGGAATACAGTGAACAGGACAGAGAACTGGAAATTGCGCATGTGCTTGATCCCGGTGCTTATGACGGCAACTTGATGAAAGTATTGTTTGATAGCAAGTTAATGAACGTTGAGGATATGCTGTCCTGATTAACGTTGGCAGGTCGGACAATAAAAACTGGAACGCTGCCCCTGTTTAATACGCTTTATTTTCGTTTTGCACTTTGTACATTTTTCCCCGTCACGCCCGTAAATAAGTAACTGTTGTTTAAAATATCCCGGTTCACCACTGCTTCCGGAGAAATCACGCAATGTGGTGCCCCCGGCCTTAAGGGATTTTTCCAGTATCTTTTTTATAGCCTTGACCAGTTTGTCACTTTCATCACATCTTAATTTTCCGGCTGTTCGTGTTGGTCGGATACCGGCAACATACAGTGACTCATTGACATAAATATTTCCCAGACCGGCCACAATCTGGCTGTTCATCAGCAGATCCTTTATTGCGCACTGACGTTTGCGTGATTTTTTATACAGATAGTCAGTATTGAATTCGGATTCGAGTGGCTCCGGACCAAGTTTTGCAAGTAATGGATGCAGTTCCGGATTGTCACTGGTCCATAATACAGCGCCAAAGCGTCTTGGATCGCGTAGTCGAAGAAAGTATTTCCCAATTCTGAATTCGACATGTTCATACGGATCACGCCCGGTTTTTTTGTCCGTTAGTCGTAAACTGCCTGACATACCAAGATGTATCAGTATTGTTCCGTTTTTCAGATGGAACAGCAGGTATTTACCGCGCCGGGTAATATCATGGATGATCTTATTTTTAACCAGAGACGGTAGTTCAGAGGGGACCGGCCATCTCAATCCGGCATGATAAACAGATGCCTGAATGATCTTTTGTCCTTTCAGATGATTTACGATACCAAGCCGGGTTGTTTCTACTTCAGGTAGTTCAGGCATAGCGATGAATAATTATTTACCGGAAACGTTTTTCTTGTAGGAGTCGGGGTCCAGTAATTTATTGGCTATTTCTTCTGTTAGCATGTATTTAAGTGTCAGAGATTCATTAATCAGCCAGACATCATCTTCCTTCCTGAAAATATAAAATATTACAGGTCGCTCCTGTCCCTGAATATAAAGGGTCACTTTTTTGTCAGGTTTTTCTGCTTTATACAGTTTTACCTCAATGGCCTCAGCATATAACCAGTCATTAACAAGACTGGTTATATTGTCTGCAGAAATATCAATTTTTGTATTCCATTTGCCGTCTGTTTTTTCAAGGACAGATTTATCCGGAAAAATAATTTTGCGAATATTACTCTCGGGTGGAAGAAGTGAAAAGCTGACATAGTTACCGGCAGTAGTAATAGTATGGTGGTAATAATTGTCATTAATGAGGTGAACAATTCCACCCGTCATTACATAGCGCTGATGATTAATGGGTTGCGTATCGCCAAATGCAATTTCTGTTTCATTAAAGAAAACACGGGATCTGGGTTTATCAAGTCTTATTGGAGCAAGATCAATTTCTTGCGGAGAATAATGTGCATGGCTTTTTGTTTTTACCAGATTCAGCAAGGAGTTTATTTTGAATTCATTGCCTTCTGCCCGCACCGGGATGGTTATTACCCATTTATCATTCTGTTTTTCAAGTTGTATGGTTTCTTCGTTGTGAATAATGCGAATCGAGGTGATTTGATCTTTATCCAGACTGAGAAGGCTTGATGTATTAGATTCTTTTTCAAGACCCGGCTCAAAGACAACCAGAAGGATCAACAGAGCAATAGCAATTACCAGCGCTATATTCAGTAACAGACGGGAATTCTTTTTATGATTAGACATAAATTGCTATCTGTTACGGCGCTTGAGCCAGATAAAAATACCGGATCCAATCAGCAGAAGCGGCAATATAAACAGAAATCCGAAACCGATAACAGCAGAGCTTACGTTAGTCAGCTCGAGATGAATATCCGGTGCCGTTTTGGCTCTAATGGCAATAATTTCATCATCGTTACTTAACCAGTTAATAATGTTCAGTCCGAGATCAAGATTGCCGCCGTTGCCAAGGTATGAGTTAGACAGGAAGTCACCATCACAAATAACAACAATACGCTGATCAATATTGTTGGTAACATTATTTTCCGGATTATCTTCACTACTTGTTTCAGTATTATTCTCGGTGTTGTTTTCTTCTTCATCACCATTGGTTATTTTCTGGCGGGTCAATGCAATGCCCATAGTTAGTGGGCCATTAATGTCAGATCCTTTATTGAATTCAACTTCACCTTCCAGTTTGCCCGTTTCAGACCAGCTACGAGCAGATGATTCCAGCAAAGGCGTTCCGACCCAGCCTTCCGGTGCGTCAATTTCAAGGCCGCATGCCATTGGAAACAGGGTAATGGTATTGAAGTCCATCGTGACATCATGGTGACCATAGTCGGCAACTACAGCAAAGGCGGGATGTTTTACTCCAAAAAGCTGACTAACCGGATCGACAATGGTGCCGGGCTGGAATTCAATCCCGAGTGGTTCAGCCACACTTTCGAGCCCGTTCAGTTTTCCGGGTTCGTTCAGCCAGAGCACATTACCACCCTTGTTGATATATTCACGAATAATCCTGACTTCACCCGGCAACAGATCAACCTGCGGGCTCGCTATCACAAGCACATTGGTATTGTCCGGAATGCCCGGTGTGTTGACCAGATTAATAGATCGAATCTTGATCCCCTTGCGTTCCAGATGTGAAGCCCATTCGGACATATCATGATTAGCCTGCCCGTGCGCACGACGTTCACCATGCCCTTCAAGGAAAACAATCCAACGCTCACCACTGCGCATTAAACGTTGCAGGGCATTAGTAATGGTTTGTTCATTGATGCTTTGCGCCTTTTCGGTACGTCCTTCATATTTAATACGCAGTTCACCATCCTGAGTAATGCCAAGCTCACGTATTTGATCCGGCATGGTATCCGGATTAATGAAGCTTAATTCGATATTTTCCTTATAGCGCTGATAACGCCCGATCATTTCAGTAATGCCGTCACGCAGTCCGTCTGTTTCACGCGCATAGGCAGTAATTTGAATGACCGGCTCCATACGTGATAACAGTTCCTGACTGGGTTCGGAAAGGGTATTGCGCGCACCGGATGTCCAGTCGGCCTGAAAGGTGTAACGTGTACTTAGCCATGCCAGCAGGCCGATCAATGCCATAAACAGGACAACAAACATGACAGTTTGTATCCGGTTAAAAATGCGAGAACGATTATCTGGTGTCATATGTGCCGGAGTCCTAGTGCTGCAGACGTTCTGAATCCAGTCGACGAATACTGAATACCAGGAAAGTAATAACAAACAGAATGTAATAAATAATATCCGTGCTGTTAAAAACGCCTTTTAGCAACGGTTCATAATGACGGAGCAGGGAAATATAGCTAATAACGGTATAGGTACTGCCTTCACCACCGGATGCAGCCCAGTCAACAATCCATAACAATAACAACACACCAAAGGTACTGACGGCCGCAACCGTGGGTTGTGCGGTCAGTGTAGACATAAACAGTCCAATCGCACCAAAACCACCGAGTAATAAACCAAGCCCAAGCAGACAGGAAAGCAGTTTTCCAAAATCCAGATCACCACCAACCAGAAGTGACAGGGGCATCAGTGCAATCATGGCAAGAATAATGGTTAAAAAGGCACAAATACCAAGATATTTGCCAATCACAATTTCCGTCATTGAGACCGGTGCACTCAACAACAGGCTTAGTGTTTGACTGCGACGTTCATCACTGACCAGTCGCATTGTGATCAATGGCACAATTAATAACAGCACAATGGCCGCATTACCCAGCAAGGGGGCAACAATAATATCGGTAATGCCGGGTGCGCCTTCCATTCCGGCGAGACGTGGCTGCACCATCATAAAGGAATCAATCTGGGTCAGAAACATATAGCCAAGAATAAACTGCACTACACCCAGAATGGACCACGCCAGTGGTGACAAAAACATACTGCGTAATTCACGCATGGCAATATTAAAAACAATCATTGAACAGGTGGCTCCTTGCAGGTCAGATCAACAAATATTTTTTCCAGCGAAACCAGATCCGGTGTCAGCTCATAAAGCCCCCAGCTGTCTTTCACTGCCTTTTCTGCAAGCATTTCTGCCGGACTGGGGTTATTGCCGTAATAAAAGCGCAGTCTGTCATCCTGTAATCGTTCTACCGATGTAATACCGGGCAGGGCTTCAAGTTCACTGATGGTCGGCGGCTGATGCAGTCCGATGATAAGACTGGAGGATTTTACCTGTTTTGCCAGATTGGCCACTTCATCATTAAAGACCAGCTTACCTTTATTAATGATTTGCACCCGATTACAGGTTGCCTGTACCTCAGGCAGGATATGGGTGGAAAGAATTACGCCGTGTTCCTGGCCCAGTTCTTTTATCAAATTACGTATCTCACGGATCTGGATTGGATCAAGCCCGACAGTTGGTTCATCCAGAATAATAATAGAAGGTGAATGAATAATTGCCTGCGCAATACCAACCCGTTGTTGATAGCCTTTGGACAAATTGCCAATGAGTCTGTTTTCCATTTCAGCCAGACCGCAGCGATCCTTGGCATTATCAAGTGCCTTTTTGATATTATTGCGTTTAATACGATTCAGTTGCGCGCAATAATGCAGGTATTCATTAACAGTCAGTTCCTTATAAAGAGGGGGCTGTTCAGGCAGGTAACCCAGTTCTGCCTTGGCTTCCTTGGGGTTCTCAATAATATCGACACCATTAATGATGATTTGGCCCTTGCTGGGTGCCAGATTACCACTAAGCATACGCATGGTGGTTGTCTTGCCGGCACCATTAGGCCCGAGAAAACCCAGCACATCACCGCGCTTTAATTCAAAACTGATATCATTAACAGCACAATTTTCCCCGTAATAGCGGGATAATTTATCAGCCTTAATAAGAATGTGATTGCTCATTGTTTACGATAAAGTATATTTAGGGTAATAGGTGGTCTGTAATTTTGTTTTTGTATATTAATATGGTTACAGTCATGGCAAAACAGCTACTAACTCAAAAGAGATTATCACACTGTTGACGACGTTTGAATATTGTAACCGGTATGGGTTTAAACCGGAAAACATAACAGCACGCCTGCGGCTGCTGGAATTCTGTGATGCTGACCGGGAACTCAGCTTGTTATTGCATGACAAGGTGATAGTTCCCCATCTGAACAAGATTGTTAACATTTTTTATGACGATTTCATGCTCAAATTTCCCGAATTCAGCCCATACCTGATCAGTAAACTGCGTATTGAAAGCCTGAAACGCACCCAACACGACTATTTAATGACATTGGGTGTTGATTATGACACGCCAGCCTACTTTGAAGTTCGTCTGCGGGTTGGTGAGGCGCATGCGCGTATTGGCTTGCCCCTGCCCCTGTATGGTTGCGCCTATCACAAGCTGGAACAGGTAATTCGTCAGTTTGTGCAGCGTGAGGCAGTTGGCAACAATCATTACGGGGACATCCATCGGTTTATTAGCCGGATTATTTCACTTGATATGTCATTGGCAAATGAATGTTACCACCGCAAGGAAGTACATGATCTGGAGCATTCAGTTGAAGTCCTGCGTAATATGGAATCAACCTTGCGTCAAAAGGCGGCCGTTGATGCATTAACCAGGTTATACAATCGTGGAGAAATAGAGGCCAGTATCAACCAGAGCCTTGGGCTGGTAAAGCAGGATAAAAATCATATGTGCCTTATTATGGCGGATCTCGACAAGTTCAAAAATATTAATGATACCCATGGCCATGTTGTTGGTGATCGTGTGTTGCAGGACATTGCCAGACGCTTACAGGCCGCCGTGCGCGGGTTTGATATTGTAGGTCGCTATGGTGGAGAGGAATTTATTGTCATCCTGAACAATACTTCCTATAAAACAGCTGAACAGGTGGCTGAACGTATTCGTACAAGGGTCAATGGTTCACCTGTCAATATTGATGGTCTGGCGATCAATATAACCATTAGCCAGGGTGTCACGGATGCAAAACCTTTTGACACAATAGAATCGCTTGTTGGCCGGGCGGATGATGCGCTTTATCAGGCCAAGAATAAGGGTCGTGACTGTGTTGTAATGTCTGCCTGATATGTTGTTAGGAATTGATACTGGCGGAACCTTCACCGATTTTGTCCTGTTTGGTCACAACGGGTTACGCATTCACAAGGTGCTTTCAACACCATATGCACCGGAACGTGCCATCCTGCAAGGTATCAATGAATTGCAGATTGATACAGCACAGCTTTCCGTTATTCATGGTTCCACTGTAGCGACCAATGCCGTACTCGAAGGCAAGGGTGTGCGTACCGTTTTTATTACCAATCATGGTTTGCGTGATTTGCTTTTTATCGGGCGACAGGCACGTAAGCAACTTTATAATTTGCAACCATCACAGCCTTTGTTCCCGGTTGAACGTGAATGCTGTCTGGAGACCGGCGGACGAACCGGTGCCAATGGTGAAGAGGTTGAACCATTAACCGATGAGCATATTGAAACCTTGCTGGCACAAATTGAACAACTGGCACCACAATCGGTTGCTATTAATCTGCTTTTTTCATTTCTGGATGACAAGCCGGAGAAAAAAATAGAACAAAGTCTCAAACACAAATATTTTGTTTCCAGATCATCTGATGTCTTGCCTGAGTATCGGGAATATGAACGCGGGATGACCACATGTCTGAACGCCTGTGTTGGTCCACTGGTACAGGGATATTTACAAAAACTTAAAAAAGAAATCGAACCGGCGCCGGTTTCAGTCATGCAAAGTTCCGGCGGTACTATTGCTGCTGATCAGGCCGGCCAACAGGCGGTACGCATGTTATTGTCCGGTCCTGCCGGTGGTCTGGCCGGCGCCCGATTTGTTGCACAATGTTGTGATCGTCAACGCCTGATGACGTTTGATATAGGTGGTACATCAACAGATGTGGCATTGATAGATGGTGAGATTCAGCTTACCAGTGAAGGCCGTATTGCAGATTATCCGGTGGCGGTACCAATGGTGGATATGCATACCATTGGGGCGGGTGGTGGTTCAATTGCCTTTATAGATCATGGCGGCATGTTGCAGGTTGGGCCGGAATCAGCCGGTGCCGATCCGGGACCTGCCTGTTATGGGCGTAACGGACACCATGTCACAGTGACGGATGCCAATTTGATATTGGGGCGCATTCAGCCGGATGCCTTTCTCGGTGGTGCCATGACACTGGACACCGCAGCTGCAAAAACCGCAATAAGATCATTGGCTGACAAGTTGGTGATGAACACAGAGGAAGTGGCAGAAGGTATTATCAAGATAGCCAATGAACATATGGCTGCGGCATTACGTGTTATTTCAGTTCAGCGTGGACATGATCCACGGGATTTTACATTAGTGTCGTTTGGTGGTGCCGGTGGTCTGCATGTCTGTGCTCTGGCTGATGCACTGGAAATGAAAGAAGCGATCGTGCCGGTGCATGCCGGTGTTTTATCAGCACTGGGCATGCTGGTAGCACCGCGCGCGCGTGATGTATCACATACTGTTACCGGATTATTATCCGTGTTTTCAGAAACAGAACTGAATAGCCATTTTGACCGGCTTGCCATTGAGGGTGTTGCCTCACTCAAACAGGAAGGGGTGCAACAACAGGAAATTACCTTCCTTAAATCTGTTGATTTGCGCTATCACGGTCAGTCCTATACGTTGAATATTCCATGGCATAACATTGTTGAAACAACATCACTGTTTCATAAAATGCATGCACAGCGTTTTGGTCACAGACTGGATCAACCGGTCGAGTTGGTGAATATACGTATTGCCTTGCGTGCTGCCAACAAGCCGGTCGAGCTGAACCGGCTTGCAATGTCTGGTAAGCTAGCTGAACCGGTTAAAACAGCTAAAGTATATGGTATAAAAAAAGAGGTACCGATCTGGTCGCGCGATGATCTACAAGCCGAACAGTTGATAGAAGGGCCTGCCCTGATTACAGAACAGGTATCAACTACCTGGCTGGAACCGGGATGGCAATGCAAGGTACACAAAACAGGAAACCTGATACTGAATAAAAAACAATATGGATACGCTGCTTACCATTCTTAAAGATACTGCTGCCGTTTTTACCACTATTTCGGGTAGTGCCCAGCTGGCAGTAATAATCATTGCGGGTTTTATTACCTGGTTATTGCAGATTCGATGGGGTCGTTTTCTTAACCAGATACTTGCAGATCATAAATCGCGCAGTCTCGGATTTACCCTCAAGAGCATAGATCGGATTGCCTTCCCTGTTAGCTTGTTCCTGCTGGTTATGCTGGGACGCATCATACTGGAACAGTTTGACTGGCATGTGGAATTACTGAAAATTGTCATGCCGCTGTTATTGTCACTGGCTGTCGTGCGGCTGGTTGTTTACATATTGCGCAAGGCGCTCAGGCCGGGCCGTGCCATCAAGGCATGGGAAAACATTATCGGCATTATTATCTGGAGTGTTGTTGCACTGCATATTGTGGGTTGGTTGCCGGGGATCATGAAGGCCATGGATGAGTTGGGGATCACGGTGGGTGATGCCCGCATCACGTTATTGGCAACTATAAAACTAATCCTCTCTATCGGGTTCCTGTTACTGGTATCCATGTGGTTATCGCGCACGATTGAATCACGGGTAATGAAATCACAGCATTTCGATCCCGGTATGCGTGTGGCGATGGCGAAAGTAAGCAAGTTCTTTCTGGTTACGCTGGCCATATTGGTCGGGCTTAACAGTGTCGGTATCGATTTAACCGCTTTAACTGTCTTTGGTGGTGCCCTTGGTGTTGGTATCGGTTTTGGTTTACAACGCATTGCCAGTAATCTGGTCAGTGGATTTATTCTTATATTTGATCGTTCAATCAAGCCTGGTGATGTTATCAGTATTGGTGACAGCTTTGGCTGGGTAGAGGGACTGCATGCGCGTTATATTGTTGTGCGTAACAGGGACGGTGTGGAAACACTGATACCAAATGAAAATCTGGTGACATCCGAGGTGATCAACTGGAGTTACACAGATCCACAAATTCGAATCAAGATACCGGTACAGATCAGTTATAACGATGACCCGGAAAAGGCGATGCAAATAATGCTGGATGCATCCAGAGCCAATTCACGCGTGATTAATGATCCGGAACCGGCCTGTCGTCTGTTGGAGTTTGCCGACAGCGGTATTCAACTGGAACTGCGTGTATGGATAACCGATCCTCAGGCGGGTGTTGCCAATGTGCGTTCTGATATTAATCTGGCTATATGGCGTGCCTTTAAGGAAAATAATATTACTATTCCTTATCCTCAGCGAGATGTTCACCTTATCAAAACTACTTGATTTAAAGGTGGTTTTTTCATCACTTGCGATCAATCCGGTGTCGCTTACAATAGCGACTTCAAACTAATTAAATGCAGGAAGTTCCATGAGCCAGAAACAACACGATGATATTCGCAACAATGTAAGAGACAGCTATGCCGAAGTGGCTGAAGCCAACAATAATGGTGAAAGCTGTGGCATTGGATCCAGTTGTTGTGGTGTACCGGAAGGTGTTGTGTCCCTGAATTCTGTTCGTATGGGCTATAGCGAAGATGATATCAACAGTGTGCCGCAAGGTGCGGACATGGGATTGGGTTGCGGTAACCCGCAAGCGATTGCATCGCTCAAGGCCGGTGAAGTCGTTATTGATTTGGGCAGTGGTGGTGGTTTCGACTGCTTCCTTGCCGCACGTGAAGTGGGCGAAACCGGTCGAGTGATTGGTATTGATATGACACCGGCCATGCTCAGCAAGGCACGTAACAATGCCGAGAAGGGCGGATACAAACAGGTTGAATTTCGGTTAGGTGAAATTGAACACCTGCCTGTACCAGATAACACCGCCGATGTGATTATTTCCAATTGCGTTATTAACTTATCACCAAATAAACAACAGGTTTTCAAGGATGCGTTTCGGGTATTAAAAAAAGGTGGTCGCCTGGCTATTTCTGATGTGGTTGCTCAATGTGAATTACCTGTTCATATTAAAAACGATCTACAAATGTATTCCGGCTGTATGGCAGGTGCCTCACCCGTTGAAGAACTTAAAGCCATGATGCAGGAAGCCGGTTTCAGTAATATCAATATCACACCTAAAAATGAATCAAAGGAATTCATCAAGGACTGGGCGCCGGACAGTAAAGTGGAAGACTATGTGGTATCGGCGAATATCGAGGCAGTAAAGCCAACCGGTTGTTGTTAGTCTTTTGTTAAGAACAAACTGATTTGATCCAAAAGATCTTGGCCACAATAATTTAAACAGGCCGGTGCCGGGATATATAAAGAAATATAAATATCTTTATCCAATATCCAGGGGGCTGCGTGCGGCATTCCCTCCTCTTTGTAATACATGAGTATAAATCTGTGTTGTCCTGATATCATTGTGGCCTAACAGCTCCTGAATGGTACGAATATCATACCCGTTTTCCAGCATGTGTGTTGCAAAGCAATGGCGTAGAGTATGAGTTGTTACATTGACAGGTAATGTAAGATTTCTTACTACTCGCTTTATATTTCTCTGTAATGTTTTTTCATATAGGTGATGACGCCTGACTATTTTTGTTCGTGGATCAGTGGAACGATTTTTAGCAGGAAACACCCAATGCCATGGCCACTCTTTACCTGCATTCGGATATTTACGTTCAAGCGCATAAGGCAAATAGACGCCAGGTATATTTTCCTCCCTGTCCAGATCAAATAATGTTCGTGAATATTCAATTTGTCTTTTTAATGGTGAGATCAAACGTTCGGGAAGAATAGTTCTTCGATCCTTGTTTCCTTTGCCAGCCCGAATAATTATCTGGTTATACGAAAAATCGATATCTTTAACTCTTAACTGGACAGCTTCTGACAACCTCATACCCGTGCCATACAAAAGATATGCAAGCAGTTTATAAACACCATTAAGGCTGTTTAATAGTCGCATTACATCATCACGCGGCAAGACAACAGGAAGGCGTTTTGGCCTTTTTGCCCGTACTACATCATCAATCCACTCAAGCTCAAGATTTAGCACTTTCTTATATAGGAATAATAACGCAGAAAGTGCTTGATTTTGGGTAGATGCTGCGACATTCTTATTAACAGCAAGGTGGGTTAAAAATTCAGTTATTTCATTTTTACCAAGATCACGCGGATGCTGTTTTTTGTTGAAGTATATAAACTGTTTAATCCAGTGAATATAAACTTGTTCTGTGCGTAAACTGTAATGATGAGTTCTTAATATATTGCGAACCTGATCCATTAGACGAGGTGATTTCATAAGCTGCCTCCTTGCAACATTATTTTTAATAAAATGACCTTTAATAACAGGATAACTGCCTGATGTTAAAGAAGTCAATGTTATTAAAGGTCCAAAAAGGTCTTTTTAAAAGGGCCTTTTTGGACCACTAATTATAGTTATGCCTATAGGAGAAATAAGTGTCTTTAACATGGAATGATCTTACTGTTAATTTTGAGCACTTAGATCGAGCCAAATTAATAGAAGATTGGGAGTGGCTTGTAGGCTCGTCTCTGCCAATTTTAATAACTTCAGTCGGGGATGCTTTCCTGCAAAATGAGTCAGGTGAAATCTACTGGCTTATAACAGGAAGCGCCGAATATGAGAAAGTAGCAGGCTCATATGAAGAATTTCAGGGTAAATTACAAGACAATGAGTTAATTCATGAATGGTTCCTAGTTCCTGTCGTTGCACAACTCAAAGAACAAGGTATAGAGCTTGAGCAAGGAAAACTTTATGGTTTCAAACAACTACCAGTTTTAGGCGGCAAATACGAACCAGAGAATTTTGAACTCACAGATATTGAGGTTCATTTTGCCATGTCAGGTCAAATGAACTTACAAATAAAGGACTTGCCTGATGGTACACAAGTTAATTTTAAAATCACCGAGTAAAGGCATAACAAGGCACTCGTGCGGGACGCTCCTTACGTCGCGCCCCACAGTTTAGACGTTAGCGCGAACAAAATCAAAATGACAGAAAAGCATTATTTAGAACAACTAAACGAGGAACTATCACAAAAGCTAGGTAATGCAATTTGGGCTTTTGCAAAAATTGAGTGGCTTACATATGAATACATAAAACGCCTAGCAGGTAGCAGCGTACTTGAGTTAGTCGCCAATCAAAGTTTTAAATTAAGGCTAGAAGTTTTAGAAAAAATAATAAAACAAAAGAAATACGATGAAGGATTATCTAAAAACGCAATAGCCGTATTTAAAGAAGCAAAATCATTATCTGAAAAGCGTAATACAATAATACACAATCCTTGGCAGGTATATGTTGATCTGAAAGAGATGGAATTTGTATCTGAAATATCGAAATACATGAATCCTGATCATTCATATAAGGCTGAGGATATTGAGTTGTTTACAGATGAAGCACAAGATATTGCAAAACGTATGCAAGAGGCAATAATTGCGCTAACAAGCCGTTCAAAAAGGATGCGGTAAAGCGTCGCGCCTTTTAACTATAACGTTAGAAGGCAAAAATGATATTTAATGAGGTAAGAGTTTAGAGTGGAAACAACAATAGAACTTATATTGGCTTTGTCGATCATTGTTAGTTCGGTGTATATCATACTAATTTCCAATGAGAAAATTGGCAGAAAGCAGGGCCTATACAAAGAAGAAAAGAATCACTCAGTGCAGCAAAGGCAGCTGCTATTCTCTGGGATTGTCTGTGGCGTGTTTGGTGTATGGTGGGCATTTAATCCAGGGTTGTTGTTTTAATGCCTTCTAACAAATCATTCGAGTACGCCCCTTCGGGGCCGGACGCGCTAACGCGCGCCACTCAATTCAAACGTTATACGAATTATTAAGGAAACCATATGTGCAGAGGAAAAGACCAGTGTTCTGAGTTAGATACTGATCCAGCTAGATGGGATAAAAATAGCCCTCTTCCTCCTCCTAAATGGATAGAAGAAGAAATTTCAAAATTTACGCAGTCTGTTGAATACTTAATAAGTGGCAAACGCGGAAAATGTATTGACATGCTGTCTACCATC
>Ga0224506_10001138_pt1 | contig 19421 bp, 17 predicted proteins | sample SF_Jan12_sed_USG_2_FD_169108 | JGI IMG/M metagenome (GOLD analysis project Ga0224506, IMG submission 169108) | Sediment microbial communities from San Francisco Bay, California, United States - SF_Jan12_sed_USGS_8_1 | ecosystem: Environmental > Aquatic > Marine > Sediment | place: USA... | reverse complement strand
GTGGATCAACTTCTGCCTTACGAGCCAATGATTGCCCAAAGGAATGAAGTTGTTTAGTTGTGTTTTCACTTGCTCTTCGATAAACAACCAACCCCATAACAATACAACTGGTTAAAGTGATCCAGCCAAATACCTGAGCAAAATCAAGATACTTATCATTAATGGTCAAGTGACTTGCTAATCCTTTGGCCTTGATAATATAAAATCCCACATAAATGGTGATGCTAACAAACACCCAAAAATAACCCGATTTATTATGTCCCAGAACCAACGCCATAAAAGGAATTAAAGCCAGCAGATAAAGAATCGGAGATATAAATCCACCTGTCATCCAGATAAAACAACCTAAAATTACCGTGCTTGTAAAAATAAACAGATGACTGGCAATATTAAAATCGCCACCAAACCGGTAATAAAGGTAAATAGTCAACAGAGATAACAATGCGGTAATTACAACAACTCTGTGAAACTCTGACGGCTGAAATCCTGACATAAGATAAAGTAAATTGAAAAAGATAATAGCCAGGATCAGGCTGATAATTGCCGAAACAAAAACCCTTGGTCTATACGCATTCCAGGGATCAATATCCTGATGCTGTGGTTTTAATAAAATATCAAAAATACTTTTGGCTATTCCTGTCGAATGTGAAATTTTCTCATCTTCAATCAGTACATCATGAGTCCGAATATTGACTTGTTCATTCATGGCTGACTCCTTACAAACTGGACGGATCAGGAAACTGTCTGTCCAGGCATTTGTTTATTTTAAATACACTAAAAGCGATCCTATCCCGTGTATATCAAAACTGCGTAAACCAATCCCTTGCAAATAAATTCTGGATCAAAGCCCTATTTTTCCTCTGTCACAAAAACTCGATTAATGAAAATCACTTCTTCAAACTTCCTATCAAGTGTCTTGCTGGTAAAATCTTTCATTGGTACACCTTTACTCCAGCCAATGGTATTACCAATTTCAACTTGTGCATTCGCTTCTGGCAAAGCTATCCACTTCAGTTTTTTTGCTACTTTCACCGCAAGATAAACATAAGTTCCAGCATTTATTTTTTGCTCGATAGTTCCGGTTTCATCAAAATTTTGCGGGGTGGCTTGAATAAAACTCCCTACAAAGTAGATTTTCTCGAAAGTTTTGTTTAATGACTGACTGGTGAAATTACTCATTAGGAAAGCATTTTTCCAGCTGATCTGGTTGCCCTTTTCAAGGCCAACCTGTGGTCCCGCCAACCAAACCAACTCATCATTTGCTTTGACAGAGACGTAGGTATAACTACCGCTATTAAATGTTTCTTCTACGATACCTGTGTCTGAATAGCCCTCAGAACTGCTTGCTGCATTGGACTTTTGGTCTTTATCTATTGAAGGATGATCCGGCATTAATTTGTTTATTTGATTCTGAGTTGTTTCCTCATTTCCCTTTACTTTCTCAACCTGAGAAGCCTGCTCATTGGCAAAAGCGGTTGCTGAGTTAACAATGAGAAAAGCTGCCAACAAACAAAATAATTTTTTCAATAAACCTTTATTTTCAAACATCATAATATACTTCTCCCAATCTAAATTTAAACGCATAATTTAAAGGACAATAACATCCTGATAGTAATTTCTTTCCAAATTATTAACATCATTCTCAAGCTCATTAGCACCAGATAACATGGTTTCATTCTGAAAATAATCGATTCTCATTTTCCACAAATACATTAACTGATCACTTGATTTAATCTGCCTTGCCATAATGATCTTTTTTTCGTTTTTCAGAATTCTGATTAAATTTTGAATTTTGCTTGTCACATCAGGGTCGTGAATATTTTCAAATGTTGAATCATTGACAATTGCATGGTCAAAATTAATTGATAAAAGTTGTTTTAAATGATGATTACTAATTTCAGTGTTGATATTGGAAATAGTCACATTGCAGCCATGATAAATCAATCTGTCTGCTACCTGGCGACTTCTTTGGGCATAGTCAATCACTGTCTGTAAATCTAACTCAAAATTCAGCAACTCAAGAGGCGCCTTGGTGCTCATCAATTCATCCTTTAACCACTTTCTAAAAGATAGCTCATTAATGCTTGCAGCAGATAAATAACAGAACATTTTAATGCTTTTACGCTCACAATCATGTTCCTGAATTCTTTTCAATGCTTTGGAAATAACCCACTTGTCTAACAATATTGAAAGATTATTATCTGCCTCCTTAGCCAAAAGTCTTTGTAAATTATTGGATTTTATCCCATTGACCCTTGCCGTGATTTCATATTGAGTCTCATCGTGACCTCTCAATGCACAAAAAGGAACGTAACACTCTTCCATGGCATCACCTAACAAGGCATATTCAATCATTTGAAGTTGTTTTTCATTACCAAGTATTTTAGCCTTTGTGGTTGGCTTATATAGCCTGTATGTATTACCACCAGCATCAAAAGCATCATGATAGGCAGCGTGTGCATCACTCATCACAGTATAAGAACTATCTACATTACGACTTACCAGACTGATTCCTATACTGACAGTAACTGTCACCTCAATTTCATCAAACTTGATAATATGTCTGGCAAATGCTTCTACAATATTCTTTGCTTTATTGGAGATTTCATCTTGTGATTCAGCAGAAAATAAAACCGTGAAAACCTGCTCCGAAAATCTCGCGCAACAAAGATTATTGCCAACAACCTTAAGAAGTAATTGAGATAGACTATTAATGACTTCATCGCTTTTCGATAAACCTATTTCAGCAATAGTGTTTTCAAATCTGTCGAGCTTAATGAAAACAACATAATCCTGACTATGCTCGCTGATTGGTGATTTGATAATTTTATCAACGACTTTTAAAAACCTTTTTCTGTTTGCAAGCCCGGTTAAATAATCAGTTTCTATATGTCCACTATTCTGTTGTTCGTGCTTGTTCTTTAAAGCCTTGATAGTCATTTGTGTACAATCTTGTCCATCAATATTTCCAACAGAATAATGTATAGATACCAATTGCGTGTCACCGGAAGATAATATGAAATTACATCTTTCTGTATTTCTTATGGACAGTAATCTGGATTCATCAGCCAACAATTTACGCATTTCTTCTTTACCGTCAGAAGCAATAAAATCCAGAAATGGCATCCAGAGAACTTCTTCAATGGAATCCAGTCCGATTAAATTTACAAATGCCTGATTAGCTTGAATAACAATTCCCTGATAGACATGGACAACGGCACTTTCAGAATTTTTAGCCAAGAATTGTCGCAAACTTCTTTCTTCATCTCTTTCTATTTCAATCTGACAGAGACGTTTAAAGTTAGCAATATTTTGAAGTGTTCGGTCAACATACAAGGTTATCAGGTCGTGGCTGTTCACCTCAACGACTTCGTAAACACCTTTATTCAGAAGGGATATTTTTGACTCATTGAGGTTCTTATATCCTTGTTTGACACAAGCTATGCAGGGAATGTTTAATCTATTTTTTTCTATAAAATTTACAATATCAACGAAAGTACTGTCTTTATCATCGTAATAGCCAATAAATAAATCCCAGGTACTCAGTTTGACCAGCGCCTTGAGATTATTTAATGAATAAATCTGAGTCCAATGAAAACCATTTTTAATATTTAATTTTAGTTTTAAAAACTCCTCTATTTCACCGTTTTCAAAATCATAAAAAAGAACTTTTTTCATTTTTCATCCCGATTTAATACACTTGAAAACTTGCAGCATCAACATTCAAACATGCGGAACCTTTTGTTTATTTCAAGTTAACTTTAACACTGTGTCGGACGATATGACAGAAGAGTTGAGCAAAAAACGACCTAAAGATGATCCCGATCATGTCATGAGAATCAATACGTTAAATAAGATTGCCTGAATTAGCTATTGCTCTATTCTCTATTCTCTATTCTCTATTCTCTATTCTCTATTCTCTATTCTCTATTCTCTATTCTCTATTCTCTATTCTCTATTCTCTATAAACATTATCCTAATGCCAGCCAGCACCCAACACCTATCATAAGAGAACCGGATATGCGATTTATCAGACGCACATTTTCGCTGTGTTTAAGTAGCCGACTTAATGCTTTACCACCTGAAGCATAAATCATCATAAACAGAAATTCACTCATCAAAATAATGGTGATTAATATACTTAACTGCGGCACCATAGGTAAATCAGGATTAATAAAAGGCGGTAAAAGTGAAACAAAAAATGCCCAACCTTTTGGGTTGGCTACTGCAGCAATATAACCCTGTACCGCCAATCCAAGAGGTGTAAAGTCAGATTGTTTTTCGCAAGACTCGTCAAGTTTTAATCGCCCTCTTGAACGCCATTGCTGAATGCCGACGTAAATCAGATAAGCAGCCCCTGCATACTTAAACCATTGAAATACATCGGGATGTTTCAGCATTAGGCTCGCAACACCCGCAACCGTTAAAATAGTCACTGTTGCAACACCTAGCAACTCTCCCCACATCATCCATAAGGTTCGCTTAATACCAATAGTCATACCAAGCGTTAAAGCCAAAGTCATACATAACCCAGGTGTGGCAGCAACAAATAAAAAGGTGGGGATAAATAAAGAAAGTAAGGTATAGTCAATCACAATAATATCTCATATGATACAACATTCCTTGTTAGCTAAATAATTACATCGCCTCTATTCAAGGCGCGGGGATTATACCTTTACATTTATGTGAAAACCAATCACTTATTGCGTGACTTGATTCTTACCGTTAGATTTGGACAAATACAAATTTTTATCGGCAATTTCAACCAATTTACTATATTTGTCATTTATATCAAAATTATCACTGCTTACACTCCCCACACCAAAACTCATTGTAATAAAATTGGGGCTGGCATTTTTATTTTCTATTTTCATTTTTACAATTTTTAATCGCGCCTTTTCAGCAATTGCTTTGGCTTGCTCAACATTAGTATTGGGGAGCACTATCACAAACTCTTCTCCACCGTATCTTGCAACGAAATCATCATTTCTTGATACACAGGACTTTAACGCCTTGACTACTTTTATCAAACAATCATCACCAGCCTGGTGACCATAGCAATCATTAAAATCTTTAAAATTATCAACGTCACATAAAATGATCGACAATTCAGATTGTTTTCGTAAAAGTCTGGCACACTCTTCCTGAATTCGTTCGTCAAAATAACGTCTGTTATGAATTTGAGTCAAACCATCCGTAATAGATAATTTCTCTAACAATTTGTTTTTCTCTACTAACTCTTTGGTTCTATTCTCTACCAAACGTTCTAATTCAATATTTTTATCCAACAATTCCAAAACCAATTTTTTATTTTTAAGTATATAAGAAGTAATGATGTAGCCAACCAGACCACCCAAAAATATTGGCGCAATAAAACCTTTAGCGACAATTTCGACGTGCATGATGAGTTTCTGAAATACAGAAAAAAGTGACACGCTGGCAGCACCAAGCAAAATGCCCAAAAGATAGAACTTAAAATTCAATTTATTTTTCAACAACATTGGGCTTTTTTGATGATGACAAAAATAATGTTCATCGTGTTTAAAGAAAGGTAACAATAAATACAAGTCTGAATTTTAAGCGCAAATTTCAATTAAAGATGTGTCACAGCGCATAATTTTAAAAGATCTATCTTATAACGAGTTCTGATTTTCAAAAATAATAGGACAATGCTATAACTCTAACAAAACCATACACCTTCTCGCTTAATGATAAGAAATTACGAACATCTGGCAAAAGGGGTTTTTAACCACCCTGAAGAATGAAATGGACCTTTTCTTTCTCCCATAGAGTCAATCAGATTAGACAGATTAATATTGTATGAGCCTTCAGGTATTAAAACCGACACCTGATAAGGTTTTCCATTTGAATGAATACTGCTATCAGACAAATCCACCAGTTTTGTAAACCCTTTGCGTTTAAACTCATCAGTAATTAACAAAACTTTAACATTTTTACCTTGCGTGCCATGGGATGATAGAACAACGCCAACCTCTCCCGATGCCATTTCTACCAGACTTCCCATCGGGTAGGGTTTAATCCAGCCAAGAAACTTATCAACCAAAAAAGGATCAAACTTAAGGTATTTTTGCTCTTCAATATATTTAAATGCGCCATCCGCCGCTTGCGCAGTTCTGTAGGAACGATTGCTTACAATCGCATCATAGGTATCAATAAGAGAAATAATTTTTGCCGGTCTGGAAACGCGCTCTTTTGGGATATGTCTGGGATAACCTTTACCATCTTCTCTTTCCTGATGAGATAAAGCCATATCAAGAACCGATTCACTGACATGCTTGATTTTTGATAATATCTTAAAACTATCTTTTGGATAATCTCTTAAAACAAAAGCTTCAGCACGATTTAATTTATCTTTCTTGTGAAGAATAGATTCAGGGATCTGCGACTTGCCAATATCAAACAGCATCCCGCCAATACCCAGGGACATTAGTTGTTCCGGACTCATGCCAAGATGCTGACCAAATGCCAGAGACATACATGATACTCGCACACAATGCTCCACGTCATATGCCACTTCCGATTTTGACTGAATGGCTAACAAAATTGCATCTGGATTGCGCGATATGCTCTCAAGAATGGCGGCTACGTTATTGGTTACTTCATCAACACCAAAAGAATACCCTTGAACAACAGCATATTTTATTTGTTGAACAACGGCTATTGATCTTTTTATAGTTGAAATGGCCTTTGGTAATTCCTCTTCAAGAGAAACTCTAAACTTCTCTTTTTGGTGATCCCTTAAGGGTAATTTTTCAATTACTTTTTTATCCAGATTAGTTTCCAGATAAACTTCATATTCTTGCCGAGTTGGAAAGTCAACATAGACATATTGACACTCTTTGCCAATACGTTTGAGTTGGTCATCAGTTTCAATAGGAAACCCCTGAAATAAAAAAGATGATGCTTCCCAGGGTTTATCAAGTTCGGCTACATACATCCCTTTTTTTAACTGGTCTGTGTCAACCTTGACACGTTTTAGATAGGTATAATTCTTCATACTGCATCCCTGTTGTACATTACTACTCCATACTTCTACATCTTACTTCATCCTTATTTCAGTATAGACCTCATTTGGATGAGAAAAACAAAAATTTATACAATATTTGCCACTATCTCTTAAATAGATAATGACAATGACGTCATTATATTTTTGTCTAGTAAAAATATAAACTCTTTATTCCAAAAAGGTTTGTTGGTTTCATTGTAATCGGCGCCCAATAAAGTTATAAATGCATCACTGAAAATTAACAACTTTTTATGAACGAAAAGAACATGACACAGCAACAACTGTTTTTGACAAATGACAAAGAAATGACCGTTTTGGCTTTTGCTAATCGTTCTGATATGTCTGTTGCTCTTGAAATCGTTCGCCGCCGTCGTACCTGCTTTATCGGGTATGATGGATAGTATTTTTTATATACTGAAATCGAAAAACCCGACTTTAAGTCGGGTTTTTTTTTGCCTGAATATTTTGCTGATGAATGACAAACTAACTGACCGAGAGAGTAAGACTGATGAAAAACTTTATTACTACTGCTGACTGGAAACAGAATGAGCTACAACAAATGATTAATCGTGCAAACGAGTTTAAATCGGGGGCATCAAGTGATGTCCTGAAAAGCAAATCGGTTGCCCTACTATTTTTTAATCCCAGTTTAAGAACAAGAACCTCATTTGAACTGGGTGTTTGGCAAATGTCCGGACACGCGATAGTACTTGAACCTGGAAAATCAGCCTGGCCGCTAGAGTTCGAACTAGGCACAAAAATGGATGGCATTGCAGAAGAACATGTAATCGAAGCGGCAAGAGTCCTCTCTCGCTATTGTGACATCATAGCAATTAGATCTTTTCCAAAATTTGAAGACTGGAAAATTGATCGACAGGATCAAATGATTAAGGCTTTTGCAAAATATGCTTCAGTCCCCGTCATCAATATGGAAACTATTACACACCCTTGTCAGGAATTGGCTCATATGCAAGCTATTCAGGAGAAAATTGGAAAACCTCAAAAGAAAAAATACCTGTTAACCTGGACTTATCACCCGAAACCTTTAAATACAGCTGTTGCCAATTCATCGTTACTAATTTCAACCAAATTTGGTATGGATGTAACCTTGCTTTGCCCCAATGAATCATATCTCTTGGATCAACGTTATCTTGATATTGCCAAGGAAAATATCGAGCAATATGGTGGCAGCTTTAACATCACTCACGACATAGAAGAAGGTTACGAAAACGCCGACATTGTCTATGCCAAAAGCTGGGGGGCACTACCCTATTTTGGCCAATGGGATCAAGAGAAACCGATTCGAGATCAATATCAGCATTTCATTGTCGATGACGACAAAATGTCCTTGACCAATAACGGCTTATTTTCTCACTGCTTGCCTTTACGAAGAAACATAAAGGCCACAGATTCTGTGATGGATTCCGCCAGTTGTTTTGCGATAGACGAAGCAGAAAATCGACTATATGTGCAAAAAGCCATTATGGAAAATCTGATTACACAAGATTTATAAATTAGCAAAGACGAAACCAATCAAAAAATTGAGGTAGACCCACATGACCAACATTGCAACAAACGCCACTGATAAAAAAGTCGTATTGGCTTATTCTGGTGGATTAGATACCAGCTTTTGTGTTCCTTATCTTCTGGAACAAGGATATGAAGTTACCACCGTTTTTGTAGATTCTGGCGGAATAACCCTGGAAGAAAAAGAAGCAATTGAAGCGAAAGCCTACAAGCTCGGAGCTGTCAAACACATTGAAGTTAACATTACAAATCAATTATGGGAACAGGTGATTATTCCATTGATTCAAAGTGGCCAATGGTATCAAAATCAATACCCCCTGCTCTGTTCCGATAGATATCTGATTGTAGAAAGTTGCCTGAAAATTTGCGACCAATTGGGCACCAAAAATTTTGCGCACGGATGTACCGGAATGGGCAATGATCAGGTTCGGTTTGATTTGTCTGTACAGTCACTGGGTGACTACAACATCATTTCACCTATTCGTGAAATTCAGAAAATGACGGCACATGTCAGAGATTATGAAATTCAGTTTTTGCATGAAAGAGGTCATGAAGTTGAACAAAAAGTTTCTCTTTATTCTATAAATACCAACTTGCTGGGGGCAACAATATCTGGTTCTGAAATTGATCAATGGCAACAACCTGGCAGTGAAAGTTATGTATTAACCAATGCGCCTGAGAATTCCATATTCAAACCCTGCGCCATTACTCTGGAATTTAATCAAGGTATTTTGACCGCCATTAATGACCAGCCTTTTGATAATAATCACAGTGTCGAATCTCAAATTCAAAAATTAAATCATATTGTAGGTAAATTTGGTGTTGGCAGAGGAATATACACCGGAGATACCACTATCGGAATAAAAGGAAGAATTGTTTTTGAAGCACCGGCTTTGCATGTCATTCATCTAGCACACACAGCTTTAGAGCAAGCTGTACTGTCTAAATCACAAAACCGATTTAAATCTTTAATTGGACAAAAATGGAGTGAACTGGTTTATGAAGGGCTTTTTTACGAACCATTAAAAAATGATCTGGAGGCTTTCCTCTACTCCTCACAAAATATGGTATCAGGGGTGGTAACCATCAATCTGACTTCGGGACAGGCTCAAGCAGTGTCAGTTTGTTCGGAAAATATTTTAATCGACTCAAATTCCGTTTACGCACAATCTGCATCATGGAACATTGAAGAAGCCGTTGGCTTTATCAAATTGTTTGGCAAATCTTCCGTTATGGCGGCTAACCGACTCTCAAATTCGATAGCGAGAAAGCCATGAACCATCAAACCAAATTATCACTGACACTACAGCATTTAAAGCGATTAATCAGCTTTGATACGCAAAATCCGCCACGGAATATCACTGCTAGTAGCGATATATTCTTGTATCTCCAATCGCAACTGACTGACTTTGATTTTTCAATCATAGATGCAGGCAATGGCTGTTTGGCTTTATTGGCTGAAAGGGGAACCCCTGACAAACTGTTTAATTTTCACATTGATACAGTACCTGTTGCAGCAAATTGGAACAGTAACCCTTTTGAAATGGTCGTCAGAGATGACAAAGTGTATGGTTTGGGTTCTTGTGACATCAAAGGAGCTTCAGCTTGTATGTTATCTGCGGTTAATCAGACAAAAGGAGATGTCGCTTTACTGTTTAGTTCCGATGAAGAACACGGCAATAGTGAAGCGGTTAAGGCATTTATAGCAACAAAACCCAAATACAAATCCGTAATTGTGGCAGAACCCACTCAGGCACTTGCTCGTGTCGCACACAGAGGTATTCAATCTGCAAGGGCTATTTTTAAGGGGGTTTCTGGTCATGCCTCAGAATCAAGAGCGCTATATGACAATGCCATACATAAAGCATCACATTGGATGACAGCGGTTTTAGCCTGGGTAAAGGCAAATCAGCACGCCTATGAATCACTGGTTGGTATGCCATTTAATATTGGCAAAATTGAAGGCGGGATTAAAGCAAATATGATTGCTGATCATTGCGAATTGGCTTTTGGTTTTAGGCCGTTACCTGGACAAAACGCCCAAAAGATTCTTGAAGATATTGTCAAAATGGGTAATTTATCAACAGATTCAATCGAAATTCACTCAGGATTCAGTGGCCCTACCCTACCCGCAGCTAACCAACCCTTTGAACAGTCGATAATAGAAGCAAAAAATCTGGCTGAAAAGTTAGGCATTTCTATCGGCGAACCCGTTAACTTTTGGACAGAAGCCAGCCTGTTTTCACAAGCAGGTCTCACTACCCTTGTATACGGGCCAGGAAATATTGAACAGGCACATACTGCCAATGAATGGGTAAACATTGATCAACTCGTTGAAGTTGAAAAGCAATACTGCAAAATTATCGCGCAATCATCACAGGAATCACTATGAATCAGGTCTTATCAAATATGACATCGCAGCCAAATACAACCAAAGAAACGATTATTCAACTGCTTTCAAATTTGGCCAACCCAAAGGAAATTGATCAATATTTAAAACGCTTTGTAAATGCTGGTAAAACTAATTTTGCGGTGATTAAAGTTGGCGGCGGTATTTTAGAAAATGATATGGATAACCTATGTTCCTCTTTGGCTTTCTTACAGCAAATCGGACTCTATCCTATTGTGGTTCACGGTGCTGGACCTCAGATTAATCGAAAGCTGAGTGAAGCAAAAATTAAAGGACAATTTATTGATGGTCAGCGAGTTACTGATGCGCAAGTACTGTCGATTGCAAAAAAAACCTTTGTTGAAGAAAACCTCAACCTTTCTAATAGACTGCAATCTATGGGCGTCAAGGCAGCATCGATTACTTCTGGTGTTTTTCAGGGCAAATTCAGTGAAAATCGTCTGTTAGGCTATGTTGGTGAAATGACACAGGTTGATCTGGACCCTATCAAAATGGCGATAAAAAATGGTGCAATTCCTGTCCTGTCTTCTATGGCGGAAACCAAAGAAGGTCAATCACTGAATATTAACGCTGACATGGCAACCCGACACCTGGCCATCACACTAAAACCCTATAAAATCATCTTTTTAACAGAAACTGGTGGCGTTTTGGATCAACAGCAACAGCTGATTTCAACGATAAATCTGGTGACCGATTACGACCAACTGATGTCAAAAGAATGGCTTCATGGGGGAATGCGACTCAAAATTAAGCAAATTGCAGAAATCCTCAGTCAAATGCCAGCCACCACGTCCGTATCAATGACCAGACCGTCACATTTGGCCAAAGAACTGTTTACCCACAAAGGTTCAGGCACTTTGATTCGCAAAGGTGAATCCATTATGCAACATGAAACGATTGAAACAATCAAACGTAACAAACTAACTCTGTTGATTGAATCCGGCTTTGGAAAAAAATTAATTGCCGATTATTTTGAGCAGAATAGCTTGTTTCGAGCCTTTATCACCTATTGCTATCGCGCTGCAGCCGTAGTTACAAAAGAAACCGAATTCCCCTTTTTGGATAAGTATGCGGTTGATGATAGCGCCAAAGGTGAAGGTTTGGGCAGTGCAGTTTGGCAGGAATTGAAAAAAAATATTCCTCAATTATTTTGGCGTTCAAGAATTAACAACACCATCAATCAATTTTATTTTAACCACTGCGATGGATGCTTTAAATCAGGTGAATGGATTGTCTTTTGGTATGGGATAACTGATATGCAACAAATTAAAAATTGCATAGAGTACGCGGTCAACAAGCCGGAAACCTTAATTGCTGGAGAATAATTCATGTCTGTTCAACAAGATCATAATCAAAAATACAGTCTGGGCATTGTGGGGGGCAGAGGTTATGTTGGCCAAAAGCTGCTTGATCTGGTCAATCAACACCCACAAATCTCTATCGAATGGATTAGCTCAAGGCAACTTGCTGGCCAACCCATTCAAACCCTGATAGAAACCGATGCGACACTGGCGATTGAGAACCTGACTCCTGAAGATATCGCGGAAAGAAAGACAGATGTCGTGGTATTGGCATTGCCCAATGGCTTATCTCAAAAATTCGTTAACAAACTATTGGCTGTAAAACATGCCCCAAAAGTCATTATTGATTTATCGGGAGATAATCGTTTTGACAGTAAGTGGCACTACAGTGTTTCTGAAATTCATGGTGAACTTATTAACACAGTTAAATTCAACAAAAAAAATAATAGCACTATTTTAATCAGCAACCCTGGCTGTTATGCTACCGCCATTCAACTTGCCTTGCATCCAATCAAATCGTGGATAAAAGGTTCACCATCATGCTTTGGTATCTCAGGTTTTAGCGGCGCTGGCACAAAACCCAGTCTTAACAATGATCCGGCTCATCTCAAAGATAATATTGTTCCCTATCAATTGATCAGACACCTGCATGAAAGAGAAGTCTCCACCCATCTTGATTTACCTGTTAAATTTACACCCCATGTGGCCGAATTTTTTGCCGGGATCAGCATGACAATTCATTGTCAATTAACCATGCATTTATCGGAAGATAATCTGATGGCTTTGTATCAACAGTTTTACCAAAAACATCCCTTAATACAAATCTCCAAAGAAATACCGCTGATACAGCAAGTGGTCAATTCTCACAATTGCCACATTGGAGGATTTGCCGTGAATGGTAACCATCTGGTTCTGGTGAGCTGTCTGGATAATTTATTGAAAGGCGCTGCCTCTCAAGCCCTTCAAAATATCAATCATGCATTAAATCTTGACCAAACACTTGGTCTTTTACAAGACAAAACAGGAGTTTAAGATTATGACAAAACCTATCTGGCAAAAAAATGCCCCTATCAACATTGACAAAAATATGATGTCCTATATGGCTGGCGAAGATATTAAACTGGATGCAAGCCTGATTCAATATGATATACAAGCCAGCAAAGCTCATGCTCAAGGACTTGAATCAATAGGCATTCTCTCACCTGAAGAACTGCAATCTCTGCTGAATTGCTTGTCTCAATTGGAAACCGAAATAAGCACTAAACAATTTGAAATTAACGCCGAATATGAAGATGGACATTCTGCTATAGAAGCCTACCTCACTGAGCATTTAGGTCAATTAGGTAAAAAAATCCATACCGGTCGTTCCAGAAATGATCAGGTTCTGGTTGCAACACGACTTTATCTCAAGGACAGTCTCAATAAAGCTATAACATCGGTAATTCAGAGTGCTCACATTTGCTTGCAACAGGCTGAAAAATCCAAAAATATTGCCATCCCTGGTTATACCCACATGCAACGTGCAGTACCCTCTTCTGTTGGCTTATGGTTTGCTTCATTCTCAGAATCCATGATTGATAATATCATTGGTTTGAAATCAGCTCTGGAATTAATTGACTCAAATCCATTAGGAACTGCAGCGGGTTACGGGGTCAATCTGGATTTGAACCGACAACTCACCACCGAATTACTAGGTTTTTCTCGCCTGCAAATCAACCCAATGTATTGCCAAAACAGTCGTGGTAAATTGGAGCTGGCCGTGCTTTCTGCTTTATCCCAATGTATGCTGGATGTCAGGCGGTTTTGTTGGGATGTCTCATTGTTTAGCACGCAGGAATTCGATTTTGTGAAATTGCCAGAGACCATGACAACAGGCAGCTCAATCATGCCTAATAAAAGAAACCCTGACTTAATTGAGTTGATGCGTGCTAATTATGCCATTATCCAATCCAGCATGACTGAACTTCAGAGTCTTCTTTCAATTCCTTCAGGGTATCAAAGAGACCTGCAACTAACCAAGGAACCTTTAATTCGAGGAATCAACTCATCCCTCAAGACATTAGAATTATTCTGTAATGTTTGCCAACACATTGAATTTAAAACAGATAAATGCAAGTCTGTTATTGATGAACCTATGTACGCCACCGATTACGCAGTTGAGCTGAGTCAACAAGGAGTACCATTTCGAGATGCCTACAAAAGGGTGGTAGAAGATTTTGACGTATTGCATCACCGAACACCAGAAATGAGTTTGAAGGCCCGAATTTCATCTGGTGCCTGTGCTAACTTGATGCTGAATGAGTTAAAGCTTCGTTTACAATCTTATGTCACAAAACAAGTCACTTAACTTTTAAAACTGAAATAAATTCAATCCTGATTTATTTTGCATAGTCAGACTTGTGGTTGAGGGCATGATCCTGATTCTGATAATTCGGTATCAAAAGTACTATTTTAACCTTAACCTGACTTAAAGAAACTGATAGACTGGACGGATTATGCCCCTGAGTGGAATTCAACAAAATCCATTGGTTGAAACATGCTAAAGAATATTTTTTCACATTTTAAAAAATCAGATGACGAAAGACCTCCAGCGGAACAACTTGATGATAATAAATCGGGTTCTTCTGCTTCCACCTTAAATGCCGATAGCATCAAGGCCATCATTGCCGATTTAAACGCTGCTTCAAGCTTTTTCAAGGAAGCTGGTTTTATCATGCAACAAATTGAAATAACCGCAGGTCAAGAACCTAAAATCACACCGCAATTCAGGCAGTTTCATGAACTAACCAGTGAGGAAGAAAATCACCTTCTGTCACAACTTGATGACAAGGCTATTATCAAATTTGTCATTATGTCTTTATTCAAATCCAGCAGATTACAGGGATTGTTTGAAAATACTGAGATGGAGTTGTACGGCATCGAAATCTGTATTACTGGCACACCTTCAGTTAAAACCATATTTAAACGTGACAATAGCCCTGTGCAGGTAACCAAGGCTACCCGACACTAAATTCAGCCAGTATTATCTATCAAATTGAAACTGTTCTAATCCAGCTTATGCCAGCTATCAACACCAGGCATCCAGTCTTTATATTTTTCTTTTCCACCACGACTTGCCCAATCTGAATCGATGGTTAAGCGAGAGCTGATACCGCCTCTGGGATTACAGTTCATTACAACCCTCAATCTTTCCGGCTCAAAAACTGCAATAAAATGGTCATACACAACGTTAATTAGTCTCTCATACGAAACCACTATATCTCTTAATTGATAAACATATTGTTTGAGAGCCTTCAATTCAATAATTTTATCTTTGGGATAAAAGGTTAAATACATAGTTGCAAAATCAGGCTGCTCGTGGACTCCTAAAAAGGTAAATTCCGGAATTTTGATATTAATTTCGTAAGCATCCTTGGAAGGGTTTGGAATTGCTACAAGAAGCGATTGACTGATCGCTTTGTAAGTTTTGGTTGTACCACTCATATTGTATGTCCGGTTGAGAGTTTAAATGCATTTTATTTGTAAAATGCGACTGTTATTTAAGGATAGCAAAAATAGCAAATTAAATTTTGAAATATCCGCTCAACATTTTAATAGTAAATAACTTGATTTTATGCTTGCAAGTATGTTCTGATATCTCGAATATTTTATATGATATTTATTTAACAACAACAAAAATCAAATGCTTAATAGCTTTTTAATCTATTTTTTCAAAAATTAATCGACACTAGTATTGTGTTAAAACAAAGTGAGGGTAACCCATTGAAAAAACACATCATCACCAGCGCCATTTGTCTGACATTGTTGGCAGGTTGTGGGCAAGAGGAAAAAACTGAAGTTAATACAGAAACAAAACCAGCAGTACTTGGTTCAGGGATCACAATTGCCAATATGGATACCAGCACAAGACCACAGGATGACTTCTATCAATATGTAAATGGTACATGGTTAAACAACACAGAAATTCCTTCTGACAAATCCACTTATGGCTCGTTTATTATTCTGAGAGATCAATCAAGAGATAATGTAAATACTATTATCGAAGAAATGTCAGCACTATCAGATGTTGAGCAGGGTTCTGATGCGCAGAAAATCAGAGATCTCTATTTAAGCTACATGGATATTAAAAAGCTGAATGAATTGGGTGCTTCACCTCTAACAAGTGAATTAGAAAAAATTGATGCCATCTCAAACTATGATGAAGTCGCTTTATACTTTGCTGAGACTGAAATATTAGGCATTTCTGCCCCATTCGGATTTTTTGTGAATAATGATTCAAAAGACCCTGTTAACTATATCGTTTATTTGACTCAGTCAGGTTTGGGATTACCAGATCGTGAATACTATCTTGCAGATAATGAAAAAAGTGCTCAGCTACGAATTGATTATAAAAATCATATTATGGCAATGCTAAATCTTGCAGACTTCAAAAATGCTGACGAAATGGCAACCAGTGTTCTGGATGTTGAAACTGAAATTGCAAAGATCCACTGGAAAAGAGAAGACAGAAGAGATAGAGACAAAACATACAACAAAATAGAAACTGCAAAATTATCTGAACTGATGGCAAACTTTAATTGGGATGCCTATCTTTCACATGCCGGTATTATTAGCAGTGAAAATATTGTTGTCAGAGAAAAAAGCTATTTTGAAGCATTGGACAATCTCTTCACAAAAATTTCAATTGATGAGTGGAAAAGCTATTTAAAATGGTCTCTTATTCGCGGCAAAGCCAATATTTTAGGTGATACCTTTGAAAATGAGAGATTTGCTTTTTATGGTAAAAGGCTTCGTGGCACACCACAGCAGGAAGAAAGATGGAAAAGAGGAGTAGATTCAGTTAATGGTCTTCTTGGGCATTTGGTTGGAAAAGTTTATGTACAGAAACATTTTAAACCTGAAGCCAAACAAAGAATGTCGGAATTGGTTGAAAATCTTAGAGAAGCCTACAAGCAGTCAATTATTGATTTGGAATGGATGAGTGAAAACACAAAAAAACAGGCTCTGGAAAAGTTAGCTAAATTTACTCCTAAAATTGGTTATCCTGATAAATGGCAGGATTACTCAGCGCTAGAAATTATTCCTGGAGACTTGTTCGGTAACTACCAAAGAGCTGCATTATATAATCACAATAGACAAATCAACAAATTGGGCAAACCAATTGATAAAACAGAATGGGGAATGACACCGCAAACCGTTAATGCCTATTACAATTCTGTGAATAATGAAATTGTGTTTCCGGCTGCCATTTTACAACCACCGTTCTTTAATATGAGTGCAGACGATGCAGTAAACTATGGTGGGATTGGCGCAGTTATTGGTCATGAAATGGGACATGGATTTGATGATCAGGGTTCAAAGTCTGATGGAGATGGGGTTCTGAGAAACTGGTGGACTGAAAAAGATTTGGAAGAGTTTAAAATGCGTACTGGCCAATTGGTTGAGCAATACAATCATTTTGAAGCCTTACCTGAAGAGTTTGTTAATGGACAACTCACTTTGGGTGAAAACATTGGAGATTTGGGCGGTATGACAGTTGCTCACAAAGCCTATATGCTTTCTCTTAATGGAAAGAAATCTCCTGTTCTTGACGGATTCACTGGCGAAGAAAGATTCTTTATGGGTTGGGCGCAAGTCTGGGCATACAAGTTCAGAGATGAAGCCTTGAAACTTAGATTGAAAACTGACCCGCATTCACCAGCACCTTTCAGAACCAATGGTACTTTGATGAATATGCCGGAGTTTATGAAAGTTTATGATGTCAAACAAGGTGACAAAATGTATCGTAAACCGGAAGAACGTGTAAAAATCTGGTAATAGATACATCCGAAAATGAAAAAAATTAAGGGAAGCTTATGCTTCCCTTTTTTATTGCTAGTTGACAGATACCATGGACCTAAAACCGGTATTTTACACCAATTTCAAGCCCGCCATAATTTGTTCCTCTATTAGTTAACATATACTGAGTATATCCGAACTTGATATTCACATTATCTTCAACTTTGTTCTCAACCCCAAACCCCAAAGCCATACGAGATTCATTTGAAGTATAAAAAAATGTCTTCTCTTCTATTGTTGTCCCACCAATAAGTGTATACCAATGGAATTCTTCATTTTTGTCATAATGTCTTATAAAATAAAGTCCCTTTATCGATGAGATTTCAATTGTTTCAGAAAAACCACCAGATATAACTGTTTTAGAAGTACCTTTTCCTAACCGTGCTTCAACACTCCAGTTATCAGAAAAATCATACTGATATTCAAAAGTGTTGACGGTAACATTTCCATTTCCACTACTTTGATCATAATTACCTGATGTAATGCTCATTCCAAATGAATGAGGCTTATTATTCTCAGCTATCACAAAATTGACTGGAGCTAATACAATTAATATAAGAACTTTTAAATAGCTTTTCATTTTATTCTCCTTTATTTGTTATTTATGTTTTATTTTAGACGAAACGCCAAAGACTGTTTAACCTCCGGCCATTCACCTTCAATAATCGAAAAAACTACCGTATCACGATAGTTACCATTTGCCATAATTCTATGATTCCTTAAAATTCCATCCTGTTTGGCACCTAGTCTGGCAATCGCATTTCTGGATTGGTGGTTATGCCAGTGCGTTCTGAATTCAACTGCAATACATTGCCATGTTTCAAATGCATGCTTCAGCATCAAATATTTACATTCAGTATTCACAGCCGTTCGCTGATAGCTTTTGGCATACCAGGTATAACCAATTTCGACGCGTCTATCTTCTTTTGTCGCTCGACAAAAACGGGTACAACCAATAATTTTACCTGACTGATTTTCGATAACGACAAAGGCTAATGAAGTTCCCTTTTCAAATTGTTCTAATGCTGACGCAATATAACCATCTATCGTTTCAGCTGAAGGTACCAGGGTATACCACAACTCCCATAACTTTCCGTCTGATACTGCTTTAACCAGCTCATCCTTATGTTTAAATTTCAATGGTGTTAAAGTGACATGTTTGCCAATAAGTTCTATTGGCTCTAGCCATTTGTTCATTTTGTTTTTTCGTCCCTACGTTGTTTTTGAATTCTATTTTTGTTTATTGCCTGGCGGCAGGGTTTTATCCCAATTCAGTACATTATATTTTTTCAATATTTTTATCGTTTTATCAATTGGC
>Ga0224506_10001136_pt1 | contig 19437 bp, 20 predicted proteins | sample SF_Jan12_sed_USG_2_FD_169108 | JGI IMG/M metagenome (GOLD analysis project Ga0224506, IMG submission 169108) | Sediment microbial communities from San Francisco Bay, California, United States - SF_Jan12_sed_USGS_8_1 | ecosystem: Environmental > Aquatic > Marine > Sediment | place: USA... | reverse complement strand
GATTAGCAGGGTCTTCATTCTGTGGCTTCTTTCTGCTTCTCAACCCATTAGGTTTCATCGAAGTCAGGATTTCCGTGTTATTTAACATTAGCAGATCACTCACAAAGTTATTGTAATTTAACTTTGAGTACTAACGTATCTCCATTGGAGATTAGAACTTCTCATTGATCTATATTAGATATTTGAGCCTTCGGTCATTCTATTCAATATAGGGTGTGACCTAGTTCTTCTAGCATTAACATATAGGTAATGCTAGATTATGAACTATTGTAATTTCAGCTTAAAAACTACTGAATTGAAAATTGAATCACAAATTGATGTATATACAAAAATTATCATGTTTCAAGACATATCATACTAAAGATTTTATTTTATTGACATATTTCTATAGATAATAATGTAAAATTAGGTTTTAACTATAATACAATAGATTTACCAGAATTTTTCATACTGAATTTCTTCTTTTGGCCAACCTAATTCAGTTAATACTTTTTCAACAGTTTCAATCATCACGATTGGACCACAGGTTAAAGATGTAGGGGTTTCACCATCATTATTTTGCCATTCCATAACCTGACTTTTCACCATTTCACCATTTATTCTACCAGTAAGACCAGGCCAACTTTGTTTAAGACGATCTTCCAATCGAGTTAAAGTATAAACTATTTTTACATTGGGGTTCATTCTTTCTATTGCTTGTAATTCATTGTGAAAAATGATATCTTTTGGTTTTTTATTACTGTAAAGCAGTAAAAATCGTCTGTCTGATTTTACTTCAGTTGCCCATCTAATCATAGACATTAGGGGAGTGACACCAACACCTGCTCCTAACAACAAAACATCATTTTTTCTCTCAGTGTTAAGGATGAAATGACCATATGGGCCTCTTAAAGTCCATGTGCTACCTTCTGTAAGCGTCCACATATGATGAGTAAATAACCCATATAATTTGATAGTTAAATCAATATAATCTGAGTTTGGAGATGATGCAATTGAATATGCACGATTCTTTTTACCAAAAACTTCTGGAAAGAAAACCATAAGATACTGACCGGGCACAAAAGTCCAATCCTCTGGTTTTTCAAATCGAAAAGTTCTGACATCTGGTGTTTCTTGTATAATTTCAATACATTCAGCTTCCCACTTTATGGATTTCCTTTTTGCAGGTCTAGATTGAAGTGTAGTCGTACTTGTATGCATGCACCTAACTCCTAATTGTCTTATATGTAACATAATTTAAAACCTCACCATTATTTACATTGAAAAAAGTTAATATTATAATGTTTCAAACGCGTTGATAAGGTTTGTAAACTACTTACTTATTATTATATAGGCATACAATATTATAAATATTTCAGAACGAAAAGGCTAATAATTTTACTAGAAATGAATAATTTGAACTGAAATTTTATTTTAATATAATTAAATAACTAAATTAAAAAAATTAAGTTGGTACTATATTTCGAGAGATCACATCAATCACACCTTTAATATCAAGAACTCTAACCTTGAATTCATCAAATTTAATATCTGTCAGTACATTCGGTTCAAAATATGCCTCATAGGTACAATACGTTTCATAATAACAAATTGCAGAAGAATATATTGGTGTTATTTTTAGATTTGTGATTAGTGAACCCAAACTACCTACAAAATCAGGTAAGAGCTTTTCAATTACAATAATTATCTTTATTGTGTAATCTGATTTGACCGATATTGTTCGAATTAATCTGGAATTTCCACTATAAATTATTAGTAAGTTTTTATGCGATAAATCTAACTTTGAAACAAATTCTTTACTAATTTCAATAGGTTTAGAAGAATCCAATTTACTCATATATGCCTCTGTGTACATAACGATTTGATTTGTCATAAAATATCATAGATAACATAAGGATGATTATTAAGATTTGTTACTAGAGATTCACAATTTGCTATTTGTTATTCAGAGGTTAACTATATCCATAAGTTTTATTGGTCTTTTCGGTGCTGTGTTGGGTTTTTAACGCAATTTCTAATTTATCATAGTATTCTTTTGCTACTTCAGTCATTGTAGCATGTACCTTTGATTTTGCAGCTAGAAAATGACGGTTAGATACAACTTCTACATCAATATTTTCTCGTAGTGCAAATAATCCAGCTTCTCTACATAATGCTTCAATATCTGAACCTACAAATCCATCTAAATCTTTAGCTAAGGCATCGAGATTTACATCATCATCCAAAGGCATCTTTCTTACATATATATCCAGTATATCTATTCTTTCTTGATACTCTGGAGGTTTAACATATATTAGTCGATCAAATCTACCTGGTCTTAATAATGCTGGATCTACGATATCTGGTCGATTTGTACCTGCAAGTACAACGACATTATTTAGTGCTTCTAATCCGTCCATTTCGGTTAAAATTTGTGAGATAACTCTTTCAGTAACTGATGAATCAGAACCCATTCCACGACGAGTTGCAATTGAGTCTATTTCATCAAAAAATATCACTGTTGGTGCAGCTAATCTAGCTTTTCTAAATATTTCTCTTACTCCCTTTTCTGATTCTCCTACCCATTTGGATAAGAGCTCAGGACCTTTGATTGAGATAAAATTGGATTCAGATTCATTTGCCACTGCTTTTGCAAGCATTGTTTTACCCGTACCTGGTGGTCCATATAATAATATTCCACTGGGTGGGGTAATACCCATCCTCTCAAATGCTTCTGGTGTTTTTATTGGCCATTCAACTGTTTCTTTAAGTTGAATGATGATGTCATCATGTCCACCAATATCTGAGTAATTGACTTTAGGTATTTCAACAAATACCTCTCTTAAGGCAGATGGCTGTACTTCTTTTGCAGCTTCTAGGAAATCATCATTGGTGATTTCCATTGCATCAAGGATTTCTGACGGGATTGTATCCTGATCTAAATCAATTTGAGGTAAAAATCTTCTTAAAGTTCTCATGGCTGATTCACGTGATAAAGCGTGTAGGTCAGCACCTACCATACCATGGGTATTATCTGCATAATATCTTAAATCGACATCACTTGCAAGTGGCATACCTCTAGTATGGATTAATAAAATTTCATGTCTTCCTTCTGCACTCGGAACACCAATTTCAATTTCACGATCAAATCGCCCTGGTCTACGTAATGCAGGATCAACAGCCGATGCACGATTAGTTGCAGCTATAACAATTACTTGTCCTCTACCACCAATACCATCCATTGATGCCAACATTTGGGCAACAACCCTTCGTTCAACTTCTCCGGTTGTTTCCTCTCTTTTAGGAGCAATAGCATCAATTTCATCTATAAAAATAATGGATGGTGCTTTTTCTTCTGCTTCCCTAAAAATTGATCGTAAACGTTGTTCACTCTCACCGTAATATTTAGACATGATTTCAGGTCCATTAATTGTGATGAAGTGAGCATTTGTTTCATTAGCAACAGCTTTTGCAATGAGGGTCTTTCCAACACCCGGAGGGCCATGAAGTAATACTCCTTTTGGTGGATCAATTCCTAATTTCTCAAATAATTCAGGATGCTGTAGTGGTAGCTCTACCATTTCTCTAAGTTTTTGAATTACCTCTGTTAAGCCTCCAATATCTTCATATGATAAAGTCGGCTTGGAACTACCTACCATATCTACCGGTTTTTCAGAAACTTCCAGTTTAGTATCATCAGTAACCAAAACAATACCTGATGGTTTGCATGATGTAACAACAAATGGATTTGCCCTTCCAAGTACAGGTATCATCACTGTATCTTTTTCGGTTAATGGATAACCCAGTAACTTACGTTTAACGAAACTTTCAAATCCAAAATCAAGTGATATATTTAGTTCGGCAGGTGCAAATATAACATGAGTTGCTTTTTCTACCTTTGCTTTTCGTACAATAACTTTATCAGTTAATGATACTCCTGCATTTCTACGAATTACACCATCTACTCGTATAATATTTCTCTTGAGATCCTCTGGATAAGCTGGCCATGCTACAGCCGCTGTTGTTCGTTTTCCGACAATTTCAACAATTTCACCTGTTGAAATACCAATAGATCTCATAGCATCATTATCTAAACGACATTTTCCTCTAATTACATCTCTATTCTTTGCTTCTGCAACTTTTAATTCCACTGTAGGACGATCGTCTTTAGAAACTGATCCTGAAGTACCTGCGCTCAATATTATTACCTCTAAGGAATAATGATTTGTCTAATAATAAATTATACTTACTCGGTAAAAAAGACTTACTTTAAGTATAAAGATTCAATCACTGAATTTTAAAAAACTAGTCAATCTCCAACATTCTTCAAAATACATGTAAAAAGAAATAAAATAATTCTTATATTACCATTTGAAAAATTAAGTGATTATTTTTCAACACTATTTAATATTATCAAAGAAATTATCAATTATAAAAATCGATTAAACATATGGTTATTGACTTGCCTATCATTGATAAGGGATTAAAAATAGGTAAAATTAATGTAAAAACCAAGGAAATTAACGTATATACGGATAATTCGATATATTTTACATGTACTAGTAAAGTTGATTGCTGCAGTAGAATGCGAATTCCAGTATCTGAATTTGATATAAGTAAAATTGAAGAGCATGGTTATGAGTTGGATCAAATCATCCAGGAACTAAGTCCAGTTTTTATTCAGAGTAAATCACCAAATCAAGGAAAAGAAAAAGTATATTTATTGAAAAAAAAACCATTTGATCAAACATGTACTTTTCTAAACAATACTTTATGTGAAATACATGAGTTCAAACCATTTGCCTGTAAAATTTATCCTTTTTCTCTTGATTTTTTAGAAAATAATGATATTGAAATTCTTATACATACAGAACAATTATGCCGATCAATTAAGTCTGTATCAACTGAAGAGTCAAATAATTATTTCATTCTAAATAATATTTTAAAAATGATACTTGAAGAAGTTGAGATGAGAAATATAATCATTGAATAATTTAATTTTAACATTTTATGAAAAAATATTATCAATACCAATAATTCATAAACTAGAAGGTTAAACAATTCGTAGTGACAACTGAGGCATATATTTTACTTAATATTGTTTTAGGTAAAGAAAAGGAATTGCTAGAACAGCTTAAATTACTAGAAGAAACAAAGGAATGTTGGATTGTAATGGGAAGTTTTGATATAATCTGTCATGTACTCGTAGATTCTGCCAAGGAGCTTAGACCTCTAGTAACTAACAAGATTAGAGCATTAGATGGTGTAAGACAATCAATGACTGTAATTGTTGTTTAGTCCTGATTATTATCTTTCAAGTTCTTCAGATAAGATTTACTTTTATTAAGTGTCTGTTTTAAGTTTTTTGCACCAATACCCATAATTTCTTTTAGATTTTCTCCTATTTTCTTTCCTGCACCTTCAGAATAATCAATAAATTCCGATAATTTCTCCTTTGTATATTCTCCCTTATCTTTCAATTGTTCTCTTCCACTTTCTAAAAGTTCATTATATTTATCATCTAACTCATAATTTTTCCCTTTTTTTATAATTGCATCTAAAATGAGCATTGGTGTAATACCATATGGCACTAGGACCAAATTCATTACTAAATATAACGCCATCATTCTAGGACCTGATGTCGGTAGTTTCTTCCAATCGTTTCCTAGTGATTTACCTAATTTTTTTGATATTTCATTTTCTACTTGAATTTTTTTATCTTCAGGAACTCTTTCTGCTAGTTCCTTCATTACTCCATCCATGACTAAACTCATTAATATCTTACTTGCCATACATCTAATTTATCAGATGAGTATAAAATTATTATTTTATTACTCACTTTTAGCATAGTGCTAGATAGTTATAAACTAATTAATTGTAGTTACTTTCATGGAGAAATCCGAGGTATATGATATCAGTCCAGAGATAAAGGGGGTATTAGATAACATGTTAGAGCTTTCAGGATTTACTATTGAAGAGTTTCTGATTCATGCAATATTTACTCAAGCACCAAACATCATAACTCATTCAAATATTGATAAATTGAAGCTATGGTTGGTATTTAATGAATTTGAGAAACCATCTATAGATATTGTGCTAAAATACTATGGTATAACAAAAAAAGAGTTATTCTTAAAAGTATTTAATTTGACTTGAACTCATATAATTCTTCATCAGGATATACCTGTGGACCTTGATCCGTAATTAAAAATGGACGCTCTTTGAGTGAATGTTTTACTCCTCTCATTTTTCTAACTTGTATGGATCGTCTACCAGATTGTCCAAATTGATACCTTAAAGTTATCACACCTTGAGTCATAAATTCCTCAACACCCATAGTTGAGACTTCATCTTGAGTTCGCATTTCACTAACCATAATGGTAGTACAAGTTAATGCAGACATAACTGCACTTAATTTCAAAATCTCTTTCCTTTGAGTAACCTCATCATCAATACCAACCGCGATTGCAGTTATACTGTCAACAACAACACGCTCTGCACCAATACTATCTATTAAATTTATTAATAAATTTATCATCTCATCAATTTCTATACTACAAACATATTTCTCATCAGAACTAATTCCTGCACGAGGGGAAAAACCATCAATCATTGCCAGCAAATTTTGATCTTCTAGTGATTTAAGATCCCATCCATAAGATAATGCATCATTCCTAACATTATCCAAAGTTTCATCGAATGAAACATATATACCAGGTTCATCCTGTTCAATAATTCCGGCAACTAAAAAAGCAAGTCCTATAGTAGATTTTCCAGCACCTGCTGGACCGGCAACTAATATATTTCTTTCTTTTGGATATCCACCGCCGAGGATTATATCTAGACCTTTCATACCGGATGTAACTCTAGGAAGATTAGGAGCTTGAGCAAATTCCATATAATAAATACAGATATAGTTGACTTTAAATTAATCGATTAAACAATGTATGTAATTAATACAAAACTCAAAACTTGAGAAATTAATTAAATAATTGCTAAATCTGAGTTACAGTAAAAAATATACAACTCATTAAATCTAAGAGGAAAAATTATTTGATAAATTCAAGTAATGTTTCAATCCGTCTAGAATTTAGATTAACATTTTCTCTATTTCTGTTTCATATCGATTCTTTTTTTTAAAGGTAAATCAATGTTAGAGATAGGCGATTTAACATAGGAAATGTAAGATCTAGAGCAATCAAAAGAGTTGCTAAAAATATTGTAATTAATTTTTATGACCAGTTGAATATAGATTTTGAGAATAATAAACACATTGTTGAAAATGTTACTAATGTTCAGAGTAAATCTTATAGAAATCGTATTGCCGGTTATGTTACAACTTTGATGAGACAGATAAAAGAAAATAAGATTCAAACGCTTGAAGAACTAGAGTAGGTAATTAAATAAGATTAGAAAAAATACAGATACCAAATTAGTAAATAAAAGGTATTCTTATATTTGATCTAAGATTAGCTAAATTATGACCTTATCTTCACGTATTTCTGGATTTCATAAATTATCCACTGAAGAAAAAGTTGAGAAATTAAAAGAACTAGTAAATCTCACTGACGATGAAGCAAAGCTTCTCTTGGCAAATGATGCTCCAGTCCAAATTGAAAATATTATTGGTGTAATGACTGTACCTATAGGTATGGCCACTAATTTTACAATAAATGGTAAGGATCGATTTATTACTTTTGCAGTAGAAGAAGCCAGCGTAGTTGCTGCAGCATCCAACGCAGCAAGAATGGCTCGACCTCATGGTGGATTTTTTACCAGTAATACAGGACCCTTCATGATTGGACAAATTCAAGTTTTAGATGTTCAATTACCCTCTTTTGCCTCTCAAGAAATTTTATCTAAAAAAGAAGAAATTTTAAAACTAGCCAATGAACAAGATCCAATATTGGTAAAATTTGGAGGTGGTGCGTCTGATGTTGAAACTAGGATTATCAGTACACCTACCGGAGATATGTTGATTGTTCATCTCATTGTTAATTGTCTAGATGCTATGGGTGCAAATGCAGTTAATACAATGGTAGAAGCTTGTGCTCCTATGATTGAAAAAATCACTGGTGGTACAGTAAGGTTGAGAATTATAAGTAATTTGGCTGATCGAAGAATTATTAGAGCTAGAGCTGTATTTGATAAGGATTTACTTGGTGGTATTGAAGTTGTAGAAGCCATTGTTGAGGCGTGGGCATTTGCAGAAGGTGACCCATATCGAGCAGCAACCCATAATAAGGGAATTATGAATGCCATTTCAGCAATTACATTAGCCACTGCAAATGATTGGAGGGCAATTGAAGCTGGTGCACATGCATATGCAGCAAAAGATGGTTATTATCATTCATTGACAACCTACGAGATTACTGAAGAAGGAAATTTAGCAGGAACTATTGAATTACCATTGGCATTAGGTACTATTGGTGGAGCTACAAAAATTCATCCAATTGCACAGGTTTGTTTGAAAATAATGGAAATTCAAAATGCTATTGATCTAGCGGAAATAGTTGCATCTGCTGGATTGGCACAAAATTTAGCTGCTCTTCGAGCACTTACTTCTGAGGGTATTCAAGCTGGTCACATGAAATTACATGCAAAAAATCTAGCAGCATCTGCAGGAGCAGTAGGAGAAGAATTAGAATTAGTTGCTAAAAAAATGGTTGAAGAAGGGAAAGTTAGGATGGATCGAGCAGAAGAAATCCTAAAAGAATTACGCGGATAATTAATTTAATTAATTCATTAGAACCAATATCTGCGGGAACCTTTTTCTTCAATATAATCAAAAACAATACGTGCAGCCTCATTTGCTGCTTTAATTGCGATATCTTCTCCCTTAACTGCAAATTCATTAGTTGCTCTATTTGCATAGACCGCACAAACAGCACTTGTTTCCATTCCATATAATGAACCCAAAACAAACATTAAACTTGCCTCCATCTCAAAATTCTTTACACCTGCCATAGTAAGGTCTTTTACTAAATTTTCTCTAAAACTAGGTAAATAATTGTTCCAACCTTTACGACCTTGACCGACATAAAATGATGAGGAACTTGCAGTTATTCCTACATGATATGGTAGGTTATTTTCTTCACATGCACGAATAAGTGCTGATGTTAACATTCTAGATGCGTATGCAGGAAATTCTTTCATGGTATAGTGATGACTGGTATCCTCTAATCTTACTGCAGCTTCACTAATTACTAGATCACCTATGTTGATATCAGGTTGTAATGCACCGCAACTACCAACTCGAATAATATACTTGGTACCAATATTTTTTAGTTCAGCCAGTGCAATTTCACAAGCAGAGGGTCCAATGCCTGATGAAACAGCAGATATGTCATGATTCTTGAATTTTCCTTTATATGATATATACTGTCTGTACTCTGCAACTTTTTCATTTGAATCCCATTGTTTTGCTATACGTTCAACTCTTCTTAGATCACCTGGAAATAGAACGATATCTGCTAAATCACCAGGTTTAACTTTCAGGTGATATTGAAGTCCCTCAAGCGTAGCAACATTATCTGCATCCTTTGCAACATGATTTACTGGTTGATTACTCATAATCATCTAGATAATTACCACCTAATAACTTCCTAGATAGGTTTGTTATAAATTTTGTAATTATTTCAAATTTTCAGAGTCCATTATGCTAAGATATTAGTTAACATATAATATAACAGAATTATGAGTCCAGAAATTATACAGCTAAAAGATGTACATTTTTCTATTGGACAAACCCAGATATTACATGGTATATCACTAAATTTATCTAAATCAAAAATACATTGTCTTGTAGGTCCAAATGGAGCTGGAAAAAGTATTACTAATCAAATAGTTGGACTTATTAAAAAACCAAATTCTGGTAAAATTATATGGGATGATAAAGAATTAAATCTATCTGATGAAAATGAAACTGATAATTATTCTCATAAAATAGGATATATGTGGCAAAAACCAGTATTTCTAAGGAGATCCCTTCGTAAGAATGTAGAATTACCTTTAGTCTTTCGCGATATCCCTCGAGAAGAGAGACTAAAGATTGTTGATAATATGTTAACCGCATTTAAACTCAGCCATCTTGCAGATAAATTACCACACCAATTATCTATCGGACAACAACAAAAAGTTGCGTTATTGAGATCAATTATTCACAAACCAAACATCTTAATTTTAGATGAACCCACAGCTTCTTTGGATAATGCAAATACTTTATGGTTTGAAAACTATATTTCTAATTTGGTAAAAAATGAGAATATAATGGTTTTGTGGACAACTCACGATCAATTTCAAATGAAACGAATTGCAGATGAAATTAGTATTATCATTGAAGGAAGTATTTCGCTATCTGGTGATGTTTCACTACTTGAGAGTACGTCAAGCGATGAAAAAACACAGGCATATCTGAATGGTAAACTAATTTAAAATTGATAAAATAAGCAAGAAGTTAATTTAACCAAATATTTTATCTTCAATTCATATTCAGATATATACCTATCTAGAAGGATTTTTATTAATAAGGATAAAATAAGAGTTATGAATTATAAAAAATCGATGGAGAGAACTAGAGAAAGTAAGGATGAATATTTAAAGAAAGATCCTAATTCACCTCTTTCAGCGAAAGTTAAAAAGCAATTTAAATCTTTAAATTATTATCCAATTGATGAACAATATCGGTTTGAACTGGATTTAATACCAGATACTAGCAATGAAAAAATCGAAATGGAAACCAATACAGAGCGAATCGCATTATACACTAGAATTGGCTACTTGAAATTTACAGTTGATGGAATATCTTGTAAAATAGCTGTTTATCAATCAGAAGATTTTCCTGATTATTATTTCGTTCCATTCAGAGATAAAACATCTGGGAAAGAAACCTATGGTACTGGTAGATACTTGGATCTTGAAAAACATAATGATAAATTTATCCTCGATTTTAATCGGGCTTATTCTCCATTCTGTGCATATAACACAAAATTTTCATGTCCTTTGCCACCGATGGAAAATTGGCTACAAATACCAATTAATTCCGGAGAAAAAAATTTTCCTCATGAAATTTATTAATCAATAGGTTCGTTTCGATTGGAATGAATCAAATTTTGGGTTAGAACAGATGTTAGTAGAAAACTGATAAAAAGTAAAATAATTCCAAGAGCTAATGCCATTGATTGATTTCCTTTAGAAATTTCAGTTATAATTGCAGTTGTTAAAACTCGTGTATGAAAACGAATATTTCCTCCTACAATGATAATTGCACCTACTTCAGAAAAAGCCCTGCCTAATGCAACAATACATGCAATTAGCATACCAGATCTTGCTTCACAAAAGATCTCCCAGTATATTTGGTATTTATTTGCACCCATACTCTTCAAAACAATTGGTAAGTTATCAGGAAGGTCTCTAATGGTAGTTCTTGTTATCCCAATTATTATGGGGAGTGTCAAAATAGCCTGTGCCATAATCATGGCAATTGGTGTAAATAACAAACTAAACTCCCCAAGAGGTCCATTTCTCATGATTAACAAAAATACCAGCAACCCAACAACAACGGGAGGTAACCCCATTCCTGTATTTAATAATGATATTAACAAAACATTTGATTTTCCTTTCCTCAAACCTATATAAATACCAATAGGAATACCAATTATTGCTGAAATCAATACTGCTGAGGTTGAAACTAGGAATGACAAAGCAGCAATTCCCCAAACCTCTTTCGAGCTAAATAGTAATATTATACTTTTGATTAAATTTTCAAAAAACGTCAATTTACCTATTCCTCAATTGGTGTGAATAATGCATATTCTCCTTCCTTGAAATTCCGAACTAAATCAAGTGTAGATGGTTGTATTAAAAAATCAAGAAACTCATTTGCACCTTCCGTATTTAAATCTGGATATTTTTCAGGAGAAATGACTATGTAACTATAGAGATTATATAATTCATCTGATTGCTCAAATAGTTTAATCAAGTCAAAATAAATCTCCGAATTCGCAATTTTAGCAAATGTACCAAGATCTGTAAGTACATATGCCTTTGCACTATCTTCATTCGCTATGGTTAATGTGGCAGACATACCTTGACCAGTTTCCTTATACCAGGTAAGCTTGTCGTTTTCAGTAATTTCCAATCCTGCACCTTCCCAAATCGTTTTTTCTTTAATATGTGTTCCAGAATCGTCACCTCTAGAATAAAAATTTACCTCACCAAGCCTTCCCTTGATTAGTATTTTTTCAAATACCTGTTTAACATTAGTTTCAGTATGAATATTTGCAGGATCTGATGATGGTCCAATTACTATGAAGTAATTATACCATAGACTAGTTCTAGATTCACCATAACCCTCATTCATTAATTCAAGTTCTTGAGTTGGTGCATGAACTAGTATTGCATCAACTTCTCCTTTTCTTCCTAAATCAATAGCAGCACCAGATCCAACCGCAGTAACTCGGATGTCCATATCATTACTTTCTTGAAACTTTGCAATCAATAAATCCAATAAACCAGTGTTATCAACAGAAGTCGTTGTAGCTAGATATAAAATTTCATTGTCGTTGTTGACAACATAAAAAGATGTACCAATAATGGATAATAATAATAGTATAATCAAACCATATTTTGTAATACATCTCAATTATACCGTTACTCCTTACCAAATCTAAATTTACCTGTTAGTAATGCTAATCCTAAGGTTAACATTCCAATACTCCCTAAATCACCTGCTGGTACTTGAAGGACCTTATCACCAAGTTCTAAATCTTTTTTAGATAAACCCGGATCATTTCCACCAAAAACTACAATCCATCTTTTTCCCTCAAGTTCTTTTAAAGTTTCTGAAGTTAAATTTTCTGAACCATAAGGAGGTGGAACAACAAGTAAAATCATATCTGGCTGAAACAATTCTTTTACATCCGTAATATTTCCCAAAGTCATAAAATTTAATCCATTTTGCAATGCCAATCGCTGTGCTGTTGGAAGTCCCTTTTGCGCTGCAGAACCTTGGGCATTGGTTATGATCAAAGTTTTGTATCCCATTCCAGAAGCTATTTTTACGAACTCAGAACATCGACTTGCTCCAGTCACGTTATGAAAGACTACGATTGGATACTTTACATTACTCATACTCAATCAAATAATCACTTTGATTAATATTTAACCTTAGACTTACATATTTTTTCTTAATTTTGTTGATGAAATAATTTCACCCTCATCATCCATAATCCATGGAATTATTATAATATCTAAGACTTTTAATTTATTTTCCCTTCTCATTTGATTTATCTTGTCCGCACCTATTTTGGTTTCTTGTGATACAACAATAAGGTCTGCTCTTGGATCGATTGGTGCAGGACCCCATGGGTCATAGAGAGGAGCAACCTCTATTTTTGTTTGCTTAAATTGAGCCATAAAATTTTTAACTGCTGCTTCTCTAATTACATATGGTTCTATTTTCTCAGAGAATTCTTTATTTATAAACATCGATTTGCCAAGCTCTTCTGAAACTATTCCTACAAATACTTCTTTTGACATTTTAGCAGCTGTACTCAATAAGCTTTCATGACCTGAATGAAAACGATCAAAAGTACCTCCCATTACGCATCGAGTGTATCTATTATCGTAATCTTCAGTCATGTTAACCTGATGTATTTATATCTGTTAAAAAAACTAATTCTATAGTCAATCTCAATATGGTATAATTTATCTTGCAGTGAGATTTTCCACTGATTGAAAAGATAATAAGAGGATCGTAAATCAAATGCTCAGTATAGGATCAATTTACTTTCTTATAATTCAATATTTGAAAACAATAAACGTATTATGAAAGGTCTCTTTAATAATATTTTATAAAGTAAGTATATACAATATATATAGAGATTTTATGTTTCCATGTCTTGCATTTATTTAGGTTTCTGTTTATGAAGAATGAGTTTCAATTTTTGAATGATCATAAAAAGATCCTAAATTAATGCAATTTAGGAAGAAAAAAAATGAAAAAAACGTTTTCAAATTAGAGTTTGAAAAACTCACCTCTTTTTCTATAAACAGATTATCTTTTTTCTAATCATAATTACCGTCATCGAGATCGAAATCGTCAAAACAACTATCAAAAATTAAATCCACGAATTGTAACCTATCCAGAAGGATGTATGATTGGGATGAGATAGGATTTTCTGTTAAATTCAACATTTCCAGTCTATGCATATTAGCAATCCAATCTGGAAGGTTGATGAGATGATTACACCCTAGATTCAAAGCCTGTAGATTGGATAGGCTGCAGATGGGGTCTGGTAACCAGGTCAGTTGATTCCCACTTAGATCCAACTTCTGCAGTCCCACCAAATTACCGATGGAGTCTGGAAGATCATTCAGTGTATTTAGTCTTAAATTCAATACCTGCAGTCCCACCATGTTACCAATCCAATCTGGTAACCAGGTCAGTTGAATACTATTTAAATCCAACTTCTGCAGTCCCACCATGTTACCAATCCAATCTGGTAACCAGATCATACGATTACTACTTAATTTCAACTCCTTCAATCCTACCAACTTACCGATGGAGTCGGGTAGGGAGGTCAGTTGATTACTATTTAAATCCAACTTCTGCAGTCCCACCAACTTACCGATGGAGTCGGGTAGGGAGGTCAGTTGATTACTATTTAAATACAACTTCTGCAGTCCCACCAACTTACCGATGGAGTCGGGTAGGGAGGTCAGTTGATTACTATTTAAATCCAACTCCTTCAATCCTACTAAATTACCGATGGAGTCGGGTAGGGAGGTCAGTTGAATTCTATTTAGATCCAACTTCTGCAGTCCCACCAACTTACCGATGGTATCAGGAAGACTTCTAAGTGAATTATAATTTAAATCCAACTCCTTCAATCCTACTAAATTACCGATGGAGTCGGGTAGGGAGGTCAGTTGATTTCCCCTTAGATCCAACTTCTGCAGTCCCACCAACTTACCGATGGTATCAGGAAGACTTCTAAGTGAATTATAATTTAAATTTAACTTCTTCAATCCTACTAAATTACCGATGGAGTCGGGTAGGGAGGTCAGTTGATTACTATTTAAATCCAACTCCTTCAATCCTACCAACTTACCGATGGAGTCAGGTAGGGAGGTCATACGATTACTGGTTAAATCCAACTTCTGCAACTCCACCAACTTACCGATGGAGTCGGGTAGGCAGGTCATACGATTACTATTTAAATCCAACTTCTTCAATCCTACTAAATTACCGATGGAGTCGGGTAGGCAGGTCAGTTGATTTCCCCATAAATTCAACTCCTTCAACTCCACCAAATTACCGATGGAGTCGGGTAGGCAGGTCATACGATTACTACTTAAATACAACTTCTGCAGTCCCACCAACTTACCGATGGTATCAGGAAGACTTCTAAGTGAATTATAATGAAAATTTAACTCCGTCAATCCTACCAACTTACCGATGGAGTCGGGTAGGGAGGTCAGTTGATTTCCCCTTAAATACAACTTCTGCAGTCCCACCAACTTACCGATGGAGTCGGGTAGGCAGGTCAGTTGATTACTATATAAATCCAACTCCTTCAATCCTACCAACTTACCGATGGAGTCGGGTAGGGAGGTCAGTTGATTTTCCCTTAAATACAACTTCTGCAGTCCCACCAAATTACCGATGGAGTCGGGTAGGCAGGTCAGTTTTGAATATTGTATAGACAATTTTTTCAGTCCCAAAGAGTTGAGAAATGAGATCCACTCAAAATTGTTTGAATCTACATCATCCATATCCACCAATATCAACACCAATTCCCCATCTTCCACTGTTAATTTCACCTTTTTAGGTGAGAATTCACGCAATCGGAGGAGAGCATATAGTTGTCCCTGCAACTGTGGTAATTGCTGCAATAAAGTTTCCGTATCCGCGTTCATTATATATCTATGTGTATCAAAAGATTAAAAACTATTGTACAAATAAAGTTGAAAGATGCTAATTAAATACATTAAAAAGTAAATTAAACAGAAAAGAGCCTATTTCGAATATATTTTAGGATGAAGTTGGAAAAAATTGTTAAAGTAATATGGGAATAGTCTGTCTCTGGAATCTGAGAATGAATTATCAATGTTATATGCGTGATTTTTCAAATACTGCAACATAAAATGGTATTGAAATGGCAAAGAACTCGATGCTGCAAATGAGTTTAACATGATCATGAAAGAATTGATAACTCTGGTAGTCCGCTTAGCTGCATATATTTCATGCCAGTATATATCATTCAAATTGCGATATAATATATTTAAATCACGTTCCATGTTATTGAATAGAGTATATGAATCAGTATATGATAGTTCTAAATCATTATAATAAAAATTCAAGTGTTTCCGCTCCTCGGTAACTTGAAGATAAGTAGGTGAATTTTGTGGGAATATAAATCCATTGTAGAAGTCATAGGCCGAATTATCTTGAGCATATGTTGTAAGTATATCGTTAGTTGTAAATTCAAATAATTCTTCATTTATACTGTAATCAATAATATCAAATTCCATTGCAGTGTTACTGTCATAATATTGAGTTGACAAACCAAAGCGATTTATAATGGTGTCAAAAGAATTATACATCATGGGATTGAGAATATCTGTTAAATATGACTGGATATTATCGGCTATATGAACGAGAGCCGTATTAGCCATTGAGAATTGTTGGATTAATGCAAAAGAGCTATCAGCAATATTAGGAAGATCGACCATAGATGACATATATAAGTTTTGATATAACATATTTAGGGCGAATTCACCAGAAGTAGCAATATCTGGCATATTAGAATCAATACGGGCAATAGGTGTATCATAATAATTGATAAAATCATCAACAATTGATGAAATATACAGACTATACAGATACTGATATTCTGTAGACGAGAATGTGGAAGCCATAAATGTCTGATATATATCGCCAGAATTAATCAGAGATTCATAATTTTCTCCTAGTAGATACATTAATTTAATAACTTTAAATAAAAATGCATAAGCAGTATTACTATATAAGTCAGGTAACGGAATATGACCCTGGTTAATAAGTAAATCACTAATAGAATTATTGATATTATTTGGGCTGAATAAATCAATTATTTTTACTCAAATCATATATGTTTTCCAATAAATTTCAATGACAAAATCAAAAGAAGTTGTGTATTTAATTATTTTTTATATATCAAAATTCAATAGTTATTGGCCCCATAGGATTAAAAGTGATAATACGCTTATGATTTTCTCCTTTTAACTGGTATATGTTGTTTTGCATATCCACCTCTCTAGCCAGATATATTTGTGTTTTTTCATCATTTGCATATGATTTACCACCTACAAATCCCTTAACTGATAAATGAGATTTGAGCAATGACAATGCAAGTGTGATCAATTCTTCATTTGTCCAATTATCAGAGATAGAGGCTTGTTGTATATAGGTAAAATTTGCCTTATTTGCTTTGGTTGGAATTGATGCACCTGAATAATGCCCTTTAGTAAATCTACCAATAACACTGATTTCAGGAAGTTTCTCTAATTTCTCTAAATTTTGTATAGCCCAATCATCAGAATAGTTAGTTAGAAAATTTAGATTAAAATCGGTACAATTGAGTGTCATCCTTTCTGCAGTATTGATGATATCAGCCATTGCATAGGTAGTATGTACACTTTCACCAAAATATTTCAATTGTATCCCAGACTCTCTTGCTGTTGCAATAAACTTTTTACCGACGTTTGTAATTGCATCAAATATTGCCTTCATTCGATCCATAGTCGCATAATTTCTTAAAGTATGAATAAGAAAGCTACACTGTCTTCCACCTAATTCTTGCATTATTTTTGCAAATCGAAGGGAAAATATTGCACCTTCTAAATATCCTTGAGCTGGATTTTCATTTTGTTGCATACCTGAACGATGACCATCCAAGATTAAATATGGTGATAATTCATGCATGTATTCTATATCTGCAGGATCCATATCGAGTTTGACCATAATATCAACAACTAATTGGTTTAGGTTGTTGTTTACAGCTTCAATATGATTATCCAATATGTTGGTTTCTGTTGCCATTGCATACTAATTATTTGAATTCTATATAAATAAATCCAATATTTTATCTAGATATTTACGTATTTAATTAATACAATGTTATTAGAACTACATCTGATTGTGATTTTACTAAGTATTTGTCAATTCAGTATTTAAATTTATAGAGTAAAAACAGATCTAACATCACTTTGGATAGATAGCTATCTACTGATCTTATTTAAATAAAACAGCTACATATTCGATTATATTATGATCGGGATTGAATTTATTTACGATTTTATAACTGTTAATTGTTAATTTATTTTTAATATTCCCTGAATAACTGGGTTTGAAATTAATTTGGAATACATTTTTTGATAGACTATATTTATATCCTTTTCTAAAATCAAAATCTAGTCGATTTACGATATGTATATCAAACATAGTCTTTAATGTCATTTTATTAGGCTTTACCTCATATTTTTTTACAAATTCAGTTATAAATATACCTTTGATACTCGAATTATCATTTAATTCAATATTTTTTAAAAAATAGCAGTTATTATACACACTAAATAAATTAGATAATCTAATGTCATATTCATCTGTCAATTCTATTTCTTTATCAGAAAATATTCTTTTTAGTTTTACAGCACTAGCTTTTAATTCATTTTCCAGTTTTCCTAATTTCATAGGCATTAATGCTAGATTCTCATCAACAATAGAATGAAATTTATTATTTGAGCCGAAAATAAGATAAATGGTATCTGTATTTAATTTATATACATTCACACTATTTTTAATTATGATTTCATCCACTTCTTCTTCCATTTCTTCTAATTCTAATAAATCCGAGAATAGACTCATTGTCTGTTCTACTTTCTTTTTGTGAATAACTTTTTTTATTATAGGTACATGTTTCGCTTTAGTTGTCTTTACCAAAGAAAGTTCTATAAATTTTTTCAATGTTGTTTTAATTGTTGATTCACTTTTCTTTGTAGCTTGATGTAATGCAGATACGGTCCACCAAACGTAATCCTGCTTATTCTTATATAATAAATAATTCATTAGAATTTGAGAAGTAGGATGTCTTAATGTTGTAAATATTTTGGAAATTTCATTCGGGTTGGTAAGAATGAGATTTGAATCCTTCATGCCTAGTATATTTTCAAATTTTATTTAAATCTTGACAACATTTATACTCATTGATGATATGGAGGAATACCAATTATTTAGTTAATTTCTGAATATTAAGTCATATTAAATAGGTTTAGCTATTTCATGATAATGATTCATTTGTATCAAATAGTTCATTTACTTAAATATAAATTAAAGCAATTGTATTTTAATGACGGTAGAGATATTAGTCAAAAAAATGAACCATGATGCATTTTTACCTAGATTTGCATATCATG
>Ga0224506_10001135_pt1 | contig 19449 bp, 17 predicted proteins | sample SF_Jan12_sed_USG_2_FD_169108 | JGI IMG/M metagenome (GOLD analysis project Ga0224506, IMG submission 169108) | Sediment microbial communities from San Francisco Bay, California, United States - SF_Jan12_sed_USGS_8_1 | ecosystem: Environmental > Aquatic > Marine > Sediment | place: USA... | reverse complement strand
TTTAGCATTCCCATGGTTCCTTTCACGTTAGAAACGCTGACAATAATATTGCCATATGCGTTTATTTTGGCTGCCATCGGTCTGATTGAAAGTCTGCTGACATTGACCGTTATTGATGAAATCACCGATAGCCGTGGCCGTGGTAACCGCGAATGTGTAGGCCAAGGTGTGGCCAACATTGCCACCGGGTTTTTCGGTGGCATGGGTGGTTGCGCTATGATTGGTCAATCAATGATTAATGTTAATTCCGGTGGGCGGGGTCGGGCATCGGGCATATCGGCGGCATTGTTTTTGTTGGTCTTTATATTGTTTGCTTCATCCCTGATCGAAATGATCCCCTTGGCTGCATTGGTTGGCGTAATGATGGTGGTTGTTATTGGTACGTTTGAATGGTCGAGCTTTCGTATTTTAAACAAGATACCGCGCTCAGATGCATTTGTTCTTATTTTGGTTTCCGGCGTTACCGTGGTTACAGATTTGGCAGTTGCGGTTGTGGTTGGGGTTATTGTTTCGGCCCTTGTTTATGCATGGGGCAATGCGACCCGGATGATGGCCACAACCAGCTTCAATGATCAGGGTGGCAAGGTTTATGAAGTCCAAGGCCCACTTTTCTTTGGTTCGGTAACATCATTTCGTGATTTATTTACACCCGATGATGACCCCGATGACGTAGTAGTAGATTTCAGGTTGTCGCGCGTGGTTGACCATTCTGGGCTTGAAGCGGTTGATAGCTTGGCCGAACGTTATCAGCGCCGGGGCAAGCGTTTGCATTTAAAACACCTTAGTCCCGAATGCCAAAAATTGCTTAGCCGCGCCAAAGACCTGGTTGAAGTAAACGTTATTGAAGATCCTAAATACCACATTGCAACGGATGAGCTTGCATAAACAACTTTTTGGATACCATTCAATGATAGATTTCGCCCTGTTGGCCGTGTTTATCCCCACATTCTTTTTTGTTTCTATCACGCCGGGTCTATGTATGACGCTGGCCATGACCCTTGGTATGACGCTGGGGTTAAAGCGTACATTATGGATGATGACGGGCGAGCTTTTGGGTGTGGGCTTGGTATCAATGGCGGCAGTGTTAGGGGTTGCGGCCATGATGATAAAATACCCCGAAGCATTCTGGGTTTTGAAATATGGCGGTGGGGCGTATTTGGGTTATTTGGGGGTTGAGCTGTGGCGTTCGCGTGGGCGCATGGCATTTCAAGAAGGCACCTCTGCCATGGGCAATATTTCTCGTCTTGGTTTAGCCAGCCAAGGTTTTATTACGGCGGTATCCAACCCCAAGGCATGGGCGTTTATGGTGGCACTGTTGCCGCCCTTTGTTGATGCCGATTTGCCCATGGTGCCGCAATTATCAATTCTTATAATAATGATACTTTTTATCGAGTTTTGGTGCCTTGTTCTTTATGCCAGCGGCGGGCGGGCACTAAGACGGTTTTTAGAAAAAAGCGGAAACGTTCGTATGCTTAACCGGGTTGCCGGGACATTGATGATTGGCGTCGGGGCGTGGTTGGCCTTGAGCTAAGCCAGCGGTAATTTTATGAAACGCGAACTTTGAGAAAAATCAATAAATATGGTTATCGGCGTTGAAAAAATAGCTTATCTGCTAGCCGGGGCCGAAAAAATCCAATTTTACAGGCATAAACAGGGCATAAACAGGGTGTTTTTTTGCTTCGCTAAGTTGCCGCCTTGGAAAAATTGGGCTAGGGTGCATTTGTTCAAGCGGTAGGCTAAAAGCCTAACCGTGTAATTTTTCGGAGGATACAAGGAAATGGCTACGGGTACGGTTAAATGGTTTAACGAAACCAAAGGTTTTGGATTTATACAACCTGATGCAGGTGGTGATGATGCGTTTGTTCACATCTCTGCTGTTGAAAAAGCAGGTTTGCGCTCACTAAGGGAAGGCCAGAAAGTTGAATATGAACTGGTCGAAGGTCGTAACGGCAAAGCCGCTGCAGAAAACCTAGTCGCACAAGACTAACCTTTGTCAGTGTTTGATAAAAAACAGCATCAGACTGCAAACACCAAAAAGAGAAAGATATGAAACCTGAAGAAATAGGCAAGGTGCAAACCTACCTAAGAAAAACTCTTGGTAACAACCGTTTGACGGTTTCACCACCCGCCAAGCCAGACGCTCCGGTAGAGGTCAGCATTGGTGACGAATTTATCGCGGTATTACATCGTGATGAGGACGAGGGTGAAGTTTCATACTCGCTGGTCATGACCATTCTCGATATTGATATTGAAGACATCTAAATCGTCTTTTTATAATTATCAAATTATGCACCGCCCTATTTTAGCCTTTGGCTAAAGGGGGCGGTGTTTTTTTTGTTAATTTTCCTTACAAAATAAGCCAAAGTTTGAGATTAACTTCGTGTTTAGACCCCACCCCTTAAAATGCACACGCCAACCCCATTGTTAATGGGCTTGGCCTGCGCAGATACTGCGAAATTAATTAAGGCCCAAAAATAACCAATGAACGCCGATACAAACAAAAAGCCCATGTGGCCGCAAAAACCAGACGGGACCACCGACTGGGATTTGGTGTTTGACGACCCAACAAGTGGGCTGATTGCAATTATATCCAAGGCTAAAACGTCCGAAGCCCTAAAAGAAACAACAACGCTAGTAATAAAAAAACTATTTACCCGTGACGATGATGCATCAGAAGTGGTGCGGTTTCTGGCAGAGCTTGACAATATAATATCTAAGGTTGAAGAAACCGACCAGCTGTCCGCAACGATTGATGCAGTTATTTCATTGTTGCACACCATAAAAGAAGAACGCAAAGAACAAGCCAGGCAGTACCTAGAAAAAAAGAAATTGGGCATTGCCACCGGCGAAAGACGAACCCGGCGTAAAAAAAATACCCTTACATCGAAAATAATTCGCGCCATACTTATGGCCAGCAATCCAAAAATAGCAATTCCGCTAATGGTTGTGTTGGTCGCGATTGTGGTGGGTTCGGTTGCTTATTTTGCCTCTCCGCCAAAAGTAATGCCCCCACCAGAGATATTTAAAGCCAGGCAATCGACCCCGAAACCCCCCTTTAGTGATTTGGAAAATCCCGACCAAGCAAAAGATGGAAATATTGCCAAAAACCCAGCACAGGTCACAGCACCAGCAGATGAAATGGCCAATGTTCCCTCGGAAGAGATTATTAATGCTGAACCCTCAACATGGCCAAGGCCCGTTCTGGTTCAACCAATGGACTGGCCATTGATACGCGACAGCAAAAAAGATAATTTTAAATCTTACGCCACAATTATATATGTAAACAGTGCCGCCGGGGTTTCTGCTGTTTGTGTTAATTATCCAGCAACCAAAGAAAGCTTGCTTGTTGCTTTTGGCAGTATCGGCATTGGCAACCAACAGCCCAACGCAGAAGAGCGTGTAAAAATAGCTGCAATAGCAACAAAATTAATGAACAGTCGTTTTGGTAATTTTGTTGAATATATCGAAGTTATTCCCTACGGGCAAAAAGAGTATAGGGCAACAAACACCCCACCTTGCAGGATCGCTAGATAGGTGCAGCCGTTTATTACATTTGGTGGGGCTGGTAAACTATGCCGTTGGCAACCTGCAATTCGCGAATGTAAACAATTATTGCCTCAACCTCAGATGGTTTTACATGCTCTTGTCTAGGCATATCGCCGTAGGGCCAGTGATGTCTGCGCACCCCAAGGTTAACCGCACGGCGAATAGCTTCATCCGCATGGTGGCCGGGGTTGTAAATATTGTGAACCAATGGCGGGCCTTGATCGGTGCCTGCAGCGTTTTTTCCGTGGCACTGGGCACAGGTGGCATTAAAGGCGACTTCGCCACGTTTCGCCTTTAATGAAAAATCGGGAACTTGCACCACAATTGGCGCATTTTTGCTATCGGTAGAATTTTCCATTTTCCAGAAAATTGTCCCAATCCCAAGAACCAAAAAACCGATTACAAAAAAAGCAGGAGTATTAATTTTCATTATTTTTGCCCCTTAAATTACACCATTATACTTGTTTGATAATGAACATTACCCCTAGGGGAAGGTCAATACCGTCATAACGGGTCAACCAGCGCTAAATTGTAGTTTCGGGTTTATAAAAAGTTAGGAAAATTCGGCCATAATTTAACCTAAAGGTCGTGCGTCCGGGGTGCGAAACTTACGGCCAAAAACAAATAAGGCCGATGACAAAGCATGGAAAACGGAATTAAGCACTGCTCTATATTGGTGGTAGACGATAATGCATCGTCAAGAACCATATTGACCTCAGCGCTAAATGAAATTGGTTTTGGCTATGTTCGCTCAGTCAGCAATGGGGCGATGGCTATGTCACATCTTTTGCAATCTGTTGATTCACCGATGAACGGATCAACCCCGCCGGTTGATATTGTATTAAGCGAATGGGGCATGGATCCAGTTGGCGGGTTGATTTTGGCGCACTGGATAAGAATGAGCAAAAATTCACCTAACAGGTTTTTGCGCATGGGATTTGTAAGCGGTAATCTTGATGCAGAAAAGGTAGAGCTTTCCCGCTCGGCTGGTGTAAACGGCGCTATGACAAAACCATTTACTATGGCTAAACTTAAAACCCATATTACAAACATTATAACGGCAAACCCTGTATTCGTTAAAACCCCGTCATACTTTGGCCCCACACGCAGGCGACGAAGCAGTGATGTTACGTTATCCGAACGCCGCCACATGCGTGACATTACCAACGAAGACTTAGGCCAAGGAACCCATCCACAGCTTGGCGGGTTTAACCTGCCTAATTATATGGCCCAAATAATGGATGGCACTCCGCGCGAACAAATTGATTATACGGCTCTTAACTGGGCGCACACACTTTTACAAAAGTGGAGCGAAGATTATGCCGATTGGATAAAAAACGATATCGCCGCAATGCGCATTGCATTGGGCATAATAGTTCGCGGTGAAAGCCACCGTGTACGGGCAATGTCGCTTTTACATGGAAATGCTGTACGCATGATACGCGAAGGCGAAGCAATGAATTATCCTTTGATTTCAGCTTTTGCCCGCACCCTTAAGGCGGCGTTTGAAGGAACCCAAGGAAACACTAAACAAGTGCTTGATGTGGCGGAAACTTCTATTCAGGGCCTAGAAGCGGTGGTTAATGCGCATGCCGCCGGACGCGGCGGTGATGTGGCCAATGCGCTAGAGGTATCGCTGATGCAAATGGAAAAAAAGCTTGGGCAAATTAACCCCAGACACGAAGGCTACCATACGGGTCAATATGGCGGGCTGATTGTATAAAAATAATTTGAAAATCCTGATTTTCTTGAATTTAACCCATTGCTGGACCATGTTTTAAGTATGAGCAGCATTAAACCGATCCAATTAGAATTGCCCAAAATCTTTGTTTGCACCAATTTTCGCAGTGGTGTGCATTCATCGTGTGCGGCACGTGGATCAAAGGATATTTTTAAGCAACTAAACGCACTTGCAAAAGAAAGATCAGATGACATTGTGGTTGAGCAAATAGTCTGCCTTGGTCGGTGCGAAAACGGCCCCAATGTGCGCATCGCCGGACATGAAATAATAAATTCGGTCAGCATTGATGATTTGCCATCAATTTTGGATGCGGTGTTGGCTGCAGGCAACAAGTAGGGCAATATTATATATAATTGTATATAAAAAGTCCCTCAGGATGGCTGTTTTTAAGGGTCGGTGGCATGGATCATATAGCGCACTTCAAGGAAATGAGCGTCCGCACAATAGTTAGTATGGCATTTATGGCAATACTGAGCGTGTTCATTTTAGGCATGGGAATTGTCCTGTTTTTTTCTTTATATGCATCGGTGTATGTAATTTGGGCATTAAGTGCGGTTGTTTTGGTTTGTGGCGTTATTGTATGGCTGTGGACAGATCGCATGCTAGCAGCAAGGCTTCATGACCATCGCAGTCTTCCAGCACGGCCTGAATTTTATGACTTCCAAGATTTGAACCAACCCATGCATTGGGATGAAATGGGCGGCAAAGAATTAAAAGAATTAACCTATGTGGTTTTTGATACCGAAACCACCGGGCTTAGCCCATCCACTGGTGATGAAATTATTTCCATTGGCGCGGTACGAATTTCAAACGGCGAAATTGACGAGGCCGGTGCATTTTACCGTTTGGTAAACCCCGGTATGGCCATACCAAAGCAATCAATCCAATATCACGGAATTACCGACGACATGGTAGCTAAAGAAGACCATATTGAAAGCGTTCTTCCGTCGTTCAAGGAATACGTTGGTGATGCAATATTGGTGGCACACAATGCAGCGTTTGATATGAAATTTCTTAAACTTAAAGAAGAAAAAACCGGGATAATTTTCCCTAACCTGGTTTTAGATACGCTGCTTATTTCGGTGTTTCTTGATCACGAATCCCACAACCATTCCCTTGACGGTATTGCCAAACAAATGGGTATAACGATTGAAGGTCGCCACACTGCACTGGGTGATGCGGTGGCAACTGCAAAATTATTAAATAAAATGATTTTTCGATTAGAGGCCCGGGGTATTACTTCGCTACGTCGAGTGGTTGAAGCATCAGCTAAAATAGAGCACGTGCGCAAGTTAAAGGAAAAATTTTAAGGTTGCGCGTTAATGCTTACGCCAATCTGCCATTACCATTTCTGTATCAAGTAACTGGCTCAGGTCATCGCGAACTTTTTTCCATTTGAAACGCATGGAATTTTTTACTATTTCCTCGTCCAACGCTTTTAATTCATCGGCAATTGGTGCCCATTCAACTAATGCTGCAAGACTTGGTTGAAATGCATTTTCACCTTTGGCGCATTCATTCCATACTGTTGTACCAACGCGCGTGCTGAACAATTTTCTGACATCGTCAAACCCTTGGGGCCGCTCTTTTGGGATTTCTTCGTTATCTAGTACGTTATTAAAAATGTGTGTTGCCAATTGGGACATTTCATCATTGCTGGCATTATTGGCGCCGCCTACAACCGCACTAACAAAAACAGAGATATCGGAAAGGGAAACCAGGTATATTTCCCACTTGGCTATGTTTATTGATTGGGCATATTTTTCATCTGCAAACAAAACTGTGTATCTGGTTCCGGCGCGGGTTTTAATATATCCAAAAAGCGTTGTTTGGGTGGCAAACTTGGCCCGGGTATCTGCGAATCGGGCCAAATCGGTAACGCTTAAAACGGGCGGATCCTTGCGCCAAAACTTTAAAGCCCTCAGCGCTAAAGAGATAAAAAAAACAGCCTCTTTTAAGGCTTCCTTTAGCTCAATCCCTATTTTAGTTAACTTTTGAATCATTATAAATTGATTTCCCTAAATATTGATGCTAACCAATTATGGCAGTTTTTTAATACTTTTGAGTTACTTATCATACTCGAAAAGTAGTTGTCGGTTAGCATAGTGTGGTGGAGTGCATTAACTTAACAGTAATTGCGCCCTTGTCATAAGATGTAAACCGGAAAGTATTTTGTGGAGGTTACTGCAAAGTGCTGACTTGTTATAGTAACGAAGACTTTAGTGCCCATCGAATGTAGGTTCGTATGGGTATTGTTTAATCAAGAGGGGAGAGTTTTACATGTCAGGTATCACACCCGAAGTGCGTGCTGCGCACTGGGCTAAGACCAGAAGCCTCACATTTACCGTATTGTTTCTCTGGTTTGTTTTCTCGTTCGGCGTTCACTGGTTTGCTAACGAGCTCAATACAATAACGTTCATTGGTTTCCCGCTCGGCTTTTATATGGCCGCGCAAGGATCGCTTATTGCCTTCGTCGTAATTATTTTCTGGCTTGCTCATGCACAGAATAAAATTGACGAAGAATTCGGTGTTGCCGAAAGCGAATAACCCAATGGCAGAATGAGAAATTTAGGAGAGAATCAATGAAGAGTACTTTCATCGATAACCTGCCAAAAATCTACGGTATTTATACAGGTGGATTTTTGGTCTTTATCGCCTTGATGGCGATCCTCGAACAGTACGGCGTTAGCTCAGAAACTATCGGCGTTTTGTTTGTAGCATTTACTATCTTTATCTATGCCGGCATTGGCTGGCTGTCACGCACCATGCAAGTTGATGCATATTATGTTGCGGGCCGTCAGGTTCCAGCGGTATTCAACGGTATGGCAACTGCAGCTGACTGGATGTCAGGCGCGTCATTTGTTGCCATGGCTGGCGGCATTTACTTTGGTGGTCACGGCTACCTAGCATTTGTTGTTGGCTGGACTGGCGGGTATATCCTCGTCGCTTCGTTGATGGCGCCTTTCTTGCGCAAATTTGGCTGCTATACGGTTCCCGATTATATCGGAACACGTTATGGCGGAAACCTTGCCCGCTTGATGGCTGTTATTGTGTTGGCTGTTGCGTCATTTACTTATGTGACGGCGCAAATTAACGCTACAGGCACCATCGCTGCCCGCGCACTTTCAATTCCATTTGAAGTTGGTGTGTGGTTTGGTCTTTTGGGCATTTTGCTTTGCTCCATGCTTGGCGGTATGCGCGCTGTTACCTGGACCCAGGTGGCCCAGTACATCGTGCTTATTATTGCCTACATCGTTCCGGTGGTATGGATGTCCAACAAACAAGGCTTTGGCATGTTTCCACACCTTGAATACGGTGCAGCCGTTGCCCGTGTGAGCGAACTTGAAACGCTACATCAAGTTGGCGTTCTTACGGCACCTGCGCAAGGCGGCCTTCCAGCGTTGAAAACTCTGCACTCGGTTGCTGCCGATACGGTAATGGCCAAGTGGAAGTTTGCTACATTGGTGCTTTGCATGATGGCCGGTACTGCGTCATTGCCGCATATTTTGATGCGTTATTTCACCACCCCATCGGTGCGTGATGCGCGTAAATCTGTGGCATGGTCATTGCTGTTCATTTTCATGCTGTATTTCACAGCACCAGCATTGGCTACATTCACCAAGCTACAATTGCTTGACCCTAACCTTGCAACCGGCATTATCGGCAAATCATTTGCTGATGCTTCCGCACTTGAATGGGTCAGGAAATGGTCAGAAGTAAAAATGGTAGCCATGGTCGATCTTAATGCTGATGGCATCCTTCAGATCAACGAGTTCTTCATGCGCGGCGATATCGTCGTGCTGGCAACCCCGGAAATTGCCGGTCTGCCGTATGTGGTCTCTGGTCTGGTTGCTGCTGGTGGTATGGCTGCTGCCATGTCGACGGCTGATGGACTATTGTTGGCCATTGCTAACGCGCTTTCGCACGATCTTTACTACAAAATGATCGATCCGACTGCTGACACCAAGAAACGCCTGATTGTTGCGCGTATATTGCTGTTTGGTATTGCTGCGGCCGGTGCCTTTGTTGCCAGTCTCAAGCTGACCAGCATTCTGGGTGCGGTGGCATGGGCGTTTGACTTTGCCTGTTCCGGCTTGTTCTTCCCATTGGTGCTAGGCATCTGGTGGAAACGGGCTAACCGCCCGGGTGCGCTTGCTGGTATGTTCTTCGGGTTCTTCTCCGGGGCGGCATATCTGTATGCAATCCGTTGGGGTGGCATGGACATGTGGTTCGGCATTGACCATCTACGCTTTGGTATTATCGGCATGCCGGTAAGCCTAGTGTCGATGATTGTCGTATCTCTAATGACCAAGGAGCCTGATGCTGAAACGCAGGCCATGGTTGATGAAATGCGTATCCCAACCGGTGAAACAGTGCTTTCTGCTACGCACTAAGTCACTAAATTAAAATAGGGGCGGAGCTTCGGTTCCGCCCCTTTTTTTAATTCTCAGCGTTAAATAGGCGCGCTTTTTATGGAGTATTCAAAGTGACGGAAGTATTCCCAATCTGGGTCATAGTAATTGATTATGTGCTTGGCATGATAATGTGGACCTTGATCGGCCGCTCGGCGATGAACATTTTTCTGCCTGAAAATTCCGAATTTTTCTTCATGAAGGCGTTTGTCAAGCTGACCAATCCGTTTTTGCATCTTTTTGCCAAAATTACTCCGCCATTTCTTATTCGCCCGGTGGTACCGCTTTTTATAGCTTGGTTCTTTTTCATGTTCAGGTTTTACCTTATGCCGCTTTTATTGGGCTATGAGGTTATGGGCATGCTGTCATTTCCCCTAGAAGGTGAAATATCGCGGGTTATCTATGATCTGGGCAGCAAATAATAAGTAAATAATAAAAATCATTTTTTATTTTCTGTCTGGCGCAGTTAATTGTACCCTTAAGATAAGATATCTAATTGGGGTATGCGCAAGCGAGCAAGACACATGGCAAATGACCATCTTAGCCGTATAGACAGTTTTCCCTATCGCCATAGGGTGGCAGACGTTATGCACACCCCATTGGCAACCGTTACCCCCAAAACCTCGGTGGTTGAAGCGGCGGGGATAATGGCGCGCCTATCGGTTAGTTCGCTGGTGACAGTTGACGGCGATGGCAAGCCAATTGGCATAGTCACCGAACGCGATATGGTCAGGGCGTTTTCTATCAATGTTGGTGGTGGCGCAGTGGGCGATATAATGTCATCACCGGTAATTTCAATTTGTGATGATGCCTATGTTTTTATGGCCATTGGGCGAATGGAACGGCGCGACCTTAGGCATTTAATTGTGGTTAACAGCACCGGTCGGGCGGTTGGCATGTTAACATCACGTGCGCTTTTAAAAATACGCGCCGCAAACATTTTAAGCATCAATGACGAACTGGGCGAAGCCCATAATGCCGCCGACCTTGGCCATGTGCGCAAACAATTGCCAATGTTGGCCGAAAAATTATTGGCCGAAAATATCAGTGCGTTGAATGTTTCTTCGGTGATAAGTGCTGTTTATGGCGACATGACGCGTCGGGCCTGGGAAATGGCGGTTAGCCATATGGAAAAATCGGGCGGTGGCCCGCAACCGGCACCCGCCGTATTATTGGTGCTGGGTTCGGGTGGTCGGGGTGAAAGCATGTTAAAACCCGATCAAGATAACGCATTGGTTCATAGCGGATCTGAAATGGATGATGAATGGTTCCGTGATGCGGCAATTTACATGAGCAAGCTATTGGATGATGCCGGAATACCTTTTTGCAAGGGCGAGGTCATGGCATCAAATCAAAAATGGCGCCGTAGTATCGATGGGTGGAAAAAAGAAATATCAAAATGGGTATCAAGCAATGATCCTGAATCATTGTTGATGGTTGATATCTTTTTCGATTTTATCGCAGTTGCTGGTGATATGGAATTGGCAGATCGCCTGCGTGCTAATGCGCTGGCAGCGGCTGGTTCATCCGTAGTTTTTTTAACTATGATGGGTGCGGCATTTTCAAATTATTCAGCCCCCATAGGGCTGTTTGGACGAATTAAAACCACCGATGGCCGGGTTGATCTAAAGCTAAAAGGCATACTACCAATAATCAGCAGTTCGCGCATAATGTCCCTGCAGCATGCCATTGATGAAACCTCAACCAGCGCCAGACTGGACGCACTTAAGGATGAAAAGGTGCTAAATGATAGCGATGCCATGGGCCTGAAGGAATCGCACGAATTGATACAAGGGATAATACTCAGACAGCAAATCGAAGACATAAAACAAGGGCTCGACCCCTCCAGTTGGGTAAATCCACAAATGCTTTCGCCGTGGCAGCTAGGAAAACTAAAAACCGCCCTTAAACGCCTTGAAGGGGCACATCTTTTGGTTCACGACAGCCTTTCCAAAATGAGCGAGCATCCAAATTAACAAGCGGATTTGGGTTTTCAAAGGCCCATTGCACCGAACCCCAATGATAGGCTAAATAACTATCGCTATATTCTTTTTAAGGGAGCTAACCAACAATGGCGTCTTACCAATATATTTATGTGATGAAAGGGCTGGGTAAATCCTACCCCGGTGGGCGCGAAGTCCTTAATAATATAACCCTGTCATTTTTGCCCGGCGTCAAAATTGGTGTGCTCGGCCATAATGGTGCTGGTAAATCAACCTTGCTTAAAATTATGGCTGGCATAGAAAAAGATTATGTCGGCGAAGCATGGGCGGCCGATGGGGTAAAGGTTGGCTATCTTGAGCAAGAACCGCAGCTTGATGAAAGCAAAACTGTCGGTGAAAACGTGATGGAAGGTTTGGGCGAGGTCAAAGACAACCTTGACCGCTTTAATGAAATATCCATGAAATTTGCCGAACCCATGGACGATGACGAAATGGCGGCTTTGTTAGAAGAGCAAGGCGATCTGCAGGAAAAAATAGACGCACAAAATGGTTGGGAATTCGAACGCACCGTTGAAATAGCAATGGATGCACTGCGTTGCCCACCATTTGATGGCGAGGTCGCAAAGCTATCTGGTGGTGAAAAGCGCCGAATTGCGCTGGCGCGCTTGCTTTTGCAAAAGCCCGATCTTTTATTGCTCGATGAACCAACCAACCATCTGGATGCTGAATCGGTGGCTTGGCTGGAACGCCATCTGGAAGAATACGCGGGCACGGTAATGATTGTTACCCATGACCGTTACTTCCTAGATAACGTTACCGGCTGGATTTTAGAGCTAGATCGTGGCAATGGAATTCCCTACGAAGGCAATTATTCATCATGGCTAGAACAACAAGAAAAACGTTTAGCCCATGAAGAAAAAGAAGAAACCTCGCGCCAAAGAACCCTGAAACATGAATTGGAATGGATACGCCAGTCACCAAAAGCGCGCCATGCAAAATCTAAGGCCCGTATTTCGTCCTATGATGAATTGTTAGCCAAAGATAAAGAAAAGCGCATCGGCGCATCGCAGATATCAATTCCCGCTGGCCCCCGTTTGGGCGATTTGGTGATAGAGGCCGAACACCTGAGCAAGGCCTTCGGCGACAGATTATTGATAGATGACCTTTCCTTTAAATTACCGCCGGGCGGTATTGTTGGCATTATTGGCCCCAATGGTGCCGGTAAAACAACATTGTTTCGTATGATTACCGAACAGGAAGCCCCAGATGGCGGTAGCTTAAAAATTGGCGATACGGTCAAGCTTGGCTATGTCGATCAATCGCGTGAATCTTTAGATAACAATAAAAACGTATGGGAAGAAATTTCGGGCGGTCTTGATATACTAGAGGTTGGCAAAAAAGAAATTCAAAGCCGGGCTTACGTTTCATGGTTTAATTTTAAAAGCGGAGATCAGCAAAAAAAGGTAGGTCAGCTTTCTGGCGGTGAACGTAATCGGGTGCATTTGGCCAAAATGTTATTAACCGGTGCCAATGTATTGCTGCTGGATGAACCGACCAACGATTTGGATGTTGATACCCTTCGCGCGCTAGAAGAAGCACTTTATGATTTTGCTGGTTGTGCTGTTATTATTTCCCATGATCGTTGGTTCCTTGACCGCATTGCCACCCACATTTTAGCATTCGAAGGCAATTCCGAGGTTGTCTGGTTTGAAGGTAATTACGAAGATTACGAAGCGGATAAGAAAAAACGTTTGGGTGATAGTGCCGATCAACCGCACCGCATCCAGTACAAGCCACTTACTAGATAATTATATTAAGATAGTAAGTTAAAATAAAAGCCCGCCCCATTTACAAAGGGGCGGGCTTTTTATATTAGCGTTAATGAGAGCGCTTTATCTGCGGGTCGCGGTGACCGAGCTATCGCCATCAGGGTCTTCCATATCATCCATAGCAGGCAAGCCAGATATGGTGGGCATGGAATTGGGTTGGCCATTTCTTATCTGGTCCTTGCGGTATTGGCGATAAAGGCTTCTGACGGTGGCGTAATAATCGATTGATGTACGCTCCATATCATCAATTTCTTCCATGTTGCGCGCACGCCAGTCAACGTTTTGGGCACCGCTGCGGGTTGGGCTGACCCAACGACGATCAGTGTTAATCGACCAGTTAGTAATGGGGTCGGCAAAGTAATCTGCGACCAACCCAGCGGCGTCGCGTGGGTTAGATGGGCCAAATATCGGCAACATTATGTAAGGGCCTTCACCCACGCCCCAAACGCCTAAGGTCTGGCCAAAATCTTCGGAATGGTCGGGGTATCCCATATCGGTGGCCATATCAAAAATACCCCCGATGCCAACGGTGGTGTTAATGACAAACCTAGCCAATGTATCCCCGGCCCTATCGCTGTTTCCTTGCAAAATGTCATTAAACAAGACAACGGGCGAGCTCAGATTATCAAGAAAATTACTAAAGGCTGTTTGTAGCTGGGGCGGTAACATTCCACGGTAAAAAATGGCGGCTGGGCGCAAAAACCATGTATCCAGCCCGCGGTTTACCTGAAAAATAACCCGGTTTACTGGCTCTAGTGGGTCATTAAGCGCAATTTGTTCGGCCCGGGTTTCGGGGTCAGTGCTGTTATTTGCAGCGCTAGCGCAGCCCATAAGCATGACGCCTAGCGCCACAACGGCACCTAGGCGCGCAACGGCCCTTACAGGGCGTGCCAGAGCGCAGGCGGCGTTTAAACCAATTGCTGGCGTTTCTGTACAACCGTTTTTAATTTCTTGTGTAAGCAATTTTATGCCTTTCCCCGTCGACTTTAAGCAGTTTTTCCCAGTTGCTGGTGATTTTGTAGCATCATCATTGATATCATCCTGAGAAATAAAAGAATCACTACAGTTAATCTTACGGTCTGACATATCACGCCAACATATAAAAAACCATACGTTATAGGCGCTTGCCGTCATTGATGGGTAAATATGATGCATAAATGCAACTATTAAAAGATGATTATAACCAGAAAAAAATATAATACTTGCAATAGACATAAAGATATACTTATATCCTTATTATAACCTAAAATTGCGGCATTTGTTTTTGGAAAAAACTATGGATTATACGGTAGAAATGCTTAGGGCGGTGGCTGAACCCACCCGTTTACGCCTATTGGCACTTCTTGGTGCCGGGGGGGAGCTCAGCGTTAGCGAGCTAGTTCGCGTTTTGGGTCAAAGCCAGCCCCGGCTTTCACGCCATTTAAAAATACTAACCAAGGCAGGTTTATTAGAGCGCCTAAGCGAGGGTAGTTGGGCATTTTACCGTACCCGGCAAATAGAGCCACAATCTGACAATGTGCGAACTATTTTGTCATTGTTGCCAAAAGACGATGGGGTTATCGCCGCCGACCGCGCCCATCTTGATGAAATAAAATCTGCCCGCGCCCAAGCGGCACAAGAATATTTTCAACACCATGCAGCAGAATGGGACCGCATGGCCCAGCTTAATATTAATGAAGATGCGGTTATTCATGCCGCGGAACAGATGTTGCCTTTAGGCAAAGCGGAAAAGATTTTAGATATTGGAACCGGAACCGGGAAAATGCTGGAACTGTTCGCGCCCAAGGTCAAGACGGCAGTTGGGGTCGATCTTAATGCAGAGATGTTACAAGTCGCGCGTGCCAATATGGATAGCGCAGGGCTTTCAAATGTTTCATTGCGTCAATCTGATATTTATACTTTACCATATGAATCGAGAAGTTTTGACGCCGTTACCTGCCATCAGGTTCTTCATTTTCTCGATCGTCCGAGCCAAGCAATTGTTGAGGCTGCGCGCATACTTAAACCAGGCGGATATATGCTAATTGCTGATTTAGCACCGCATGACGTTGAAGATCTTCGTAAAAAGCACGCTCACCGCAGACTGGGGTTTGAAGATAGTGAAATTAAATTATGGTTTGCCAAGGCCGCCATGCGCCCGCAGGCAACCGTACACTTGAAAGGAAACCCACTGAGCGTCACATTATGGCTGGCACAAAAGGGTAAAAATGACGATATTGATAAACAAAAGGAAACAGCCTGATGGCAATAAATAATGACAGCACAAATATACGTCCCAGTCTTGCCGTAGCGTCGCCCCTACCCAAAGACGCGCGCGTATCGTTTGAATTTTTTCCCCCCAAAACAGAAAAACTTGAACAGAATCTGTGGGCAGCCATTGAAAGGCTTGCTCCGGTAAAGCCTAGTTTTGTTTCTGTAACTTATGGTGCTGGTGGCACTACCCGCGAACGTACCCATACAACAGTTTCCAGAATTAAACGTGAAACCGATATGGAGCCGGCCGCCCACTTGACCTGCGTTGGCGCTTCCCGCGAAGATGTGGATGATATCGCCAGAAAATATTGGGAAGATGGTATCCGCCATATTGTGGCGCTACGCGGTGACCCGGTTGAGGGGCAATCGGTGTATGAACCGTTTCCCGGTGGCTATGCCTATGCTTCCGATCTTGTGGTAGGTCTTAAAAAAATTGCCGACTTTGAAATAAGCGTTGCGTGCTATCCTGAAACCCATCCCGAAGCTAAAAGTGCGGCAGATGACATTGATAACCTAAAGCGCAAAGTCGATGGCGGGGCAACCCGCGCCATTACCCAGTTTTTTTTCGATAACGATGCTTATCTCAGGTTTTTGGATAAAACCGCCAAGGCGGGTATCAATATACCCATAGTTCCGGGAATTCTTCCGGTTACCAATTTTGCCCGGGTACAAGAATTTGCCGCCGCTACCGGGGCATCAATACCCAAATGGATGGCCGAATTATTTGATGGTCTTGATGATGATCCGGAAACACGAAAACTTGTGGCCGCTACAGTGGCTGCCGAACAGTGCCGCGCACTATATACCAGCGGCGTGCATGATTTTCATTTTTACACCCTTAACCGGGCAGATTTAACCTACGCAATTTGCCACATATTGGGCGTGCGGCCTTAAACAAAAGAAGAGATTTAATGACAACTGCAAAACAAAAAATCGAAGCCCTTCTTAAGGAACGCATCCTTGTTCTTGATGGCGCCATGGGCACCATGATACAGCGTGAAAATTTGGTTGAAGAAGATTTTCGCGGAACTCGCTTTGTTGATGCTGCATCTGAATTAAAGGGCAACAATGACCTTCTTTCCATAACCCGGCCTGATGTAATAAAAAACTTACACGCTCAATTTTTCGAAGCCGGTTCCGATATTATTGAAACCAATACCTTTAATTCAACCACCATATCGCAGGCCGATTATGGTCTGGAAGATGCAGCCTATGAATTAAACGTTGCCGGTGCGCGCATTGCACGTGAGGTTGCGGATCAATATTCAACACCTGCAAAACCGCGTTTTGTTGCAGGCGTATTAGGCCCAACCAACCGTACCGCATCCATCAGCCCCGATGTAAATGACGCGGGAATGCGCAATGTTACCTTTGATGAATTGGTCGGTGCCTATGCCCAGGCCGCCCGTGGTTTGGTCGAGGGCGGGGCAGATTTGATTTTAATTGAAACCGTGTTTGATACCTTAAATGCCAAGGCCGCAGTTTATGCGGTGTTGGAAATGTTTGATCAAACAGGGAATGAATTACCCATCATGCTGTCTGGAACCATAACAGATGCATCCGGGCGCACCCTTTCGGGGCAAACGGCCGAAGCATTTTGGTATTCTCTTTCCCATGCTAAACCGCTTTCCATCGGCTTTAACTGTGCATTGGGTGCCGAAGATCTGCGTCCGCACGTGCAAACGGTGGCCGGTGTTGCAGGGGTTAATGTTAGCGTTCATCCTAATGCTGGGCTGCCCAATGAATTTGGCGAATATGATGATACGCCCGAATACATGGCCCGCGTGCTGAAAAGCTTTGCCGAGGATGGTTTATTAAATATTGTCGGCGGTTGTTGCGGTTCAACCCCTTCGCACATAAAAGCCATTGCCGAAGCGGTTAATAATATAAAACCCCGCGTGGTTCCCGATATAAAACCAGTTTGTTCACTGGCTGGTCTTGAACCGCTTATCCTTAATGATGTAACTGGTTTTGTTAATGTCGGGGAACGCTGCAACGTTGCCGGTTCGGCCAAATTTAAAAACCTTATTGCCGAAGGTAATTATCAGTCGGCATTGGAAATTGGCCGCATTCAAGTTGAAAATGGTGCACAAATTGTTGATGTCAACATGGATGACGCCATGCTTGACGCCGAAAAAGAAGTTGTAACATTTTTAAACCTTATTGCCGGTGAACCCGACATCGCCCGGGCCCCGCTAATGATTGATAGCTCCAAATGGGACGTAATCGAAGCCGGCCTAAAATGTGTGCAGGGTAAAGGGGTGGTTAATTCCATCAGCCTGAAAGAAGGCGAAGAAGAATTTATTGATCATGCCAAAAAAGTTCTGCGTTATGGTGCAGCAGTTATTGTTATGGCGTTCGACAAAGACGGACAGGCCGATAGCTTTCAGCGCATGATACAAATTTGCGAACGCTCATACCGTATATTGGTGGACAAGGTAGGCTTCCCCCCACAAGACATTATTTTCGATCCAAATATTTTTCCCATTGCAACCGGCATCGAAGAACACCGCAATTTTTCGGTGGATTATATAAATGCGTGTAAATGGATAAAAGAAAATTTACCCCATGCTTCTATTTCTGGCGGGGTTTCCAATATGTCGTTTTCGTTCAGGGGCAACAACCCGGTACGCGAAGCCATGCACTCAGTATTTCTTTATCACGCAATCAAGGCCGGAATGAACATGGGCATCGTTAATGCCGCCCAGCTAAGCGTATATTCTGATATTGAGAAAGATTTGCGTGAACGAGTAGAAGACGTGGTTCTTAATCGCAACGCAGAGGCCACCGAACGCCTGCTTGATGTGGCCGATGCAACCAAGGGAATGGCAGCCAAAGAAACCGGGCCAGATTTAGCATGGCGTGATGTTTCCGTTACTAAGCGCCTTGAGCATGCATTGGTAAAAGGTATTGCCGATTTTGTAGTGCTCGATACCGAAGAAGCCCGCCTTGAAGCCAAAGCACCAATTGATGTCATCGAAGGGCCATTGATGGATGGGATGAACGTGGTTGGCGACCTGTTTGGTTCGGGACAAATGTTTTTACCCCAAGTTGTAAAATCAGCCCGGGTAATGAAACAAGCGGTCGCGCATTTATTGCCATTTATCGAAGCCGAAAAAGCAGCCGATTCCACCAAATCCAGCTTCAAGGGCAGGGTGTTGATGGCAACGGTAAAGGGCGATGTGCACGATATTGGCAAAAACATTGTTGGCGTGGTGATGCAGTGCAACAATTTTGAAGTTATCGACATGGGGGTCATGGTTCCATGGGCCGATATTTTAGACAAAGCAGCTGAAATTAATGCCGATATTATTGGCCTTTCTGGCCTTATTACCCCGTCATTGGAAGAAATGGTAACGGTCGCGCGTGAAATGGAACGCCGTGGGCTTAAAACCCCGGTGATGATTGGCGGGGCCACCACATCCAAAGTTCACACCGCGGTAAAAATTGCGCCTGTATATTCTGGCTCAGTGGTTTATGTGGTTGATGCTTCGCGTGCGGTTGGGGTTGCGTCAAATTTATTATCGGAAAAAGACCGCGATGGTTATGTCGCAGATATAAAAGCCGAATACGCCGAAATAAAAACCCGTCACGAGGCAGGGCAAACTGATCGTGAACAATCAACTATTGCGGCAGCGCGTGATAACCGCCAACAAATTGATTGGCAAAAATCACCACCACCCGTTCCTGCGTTTGTTGGAACAAAAGTTTTTGCTGATTACCCA
>Ga0224506_10001133_pt1 | contig 19464 bp, 16 predicted proteins | sample SF_Jan12_sed_USG_2_FD_169108 | JGI IMG/M metagenome (GOLD analysis project Ga0224506, IMG submission 169108) | Sediment microbial communities from San Francisco Bay, California, United States - SF_Jan12_sed_USGS_8_1 | ecosystem: Environmental > Aquatic > Marine > Sediment | place: USA... | reverse complement strand
AGGTCGAATACATTCCCCGACTCACAGCTGATAAGCATGTAAGTGGTATCTATGCCATCGTTACCGATATCAGTGAACAGGTGCATTCACAGGAAAATAAAGAAGAGATGCAGAAACATTTTCTGCAAGCACAAAAAATGGAGTCGCTAGGGGAGCTGACCGCTGGGATTTCCCATGACTTTAACAACATTCTCTCCAGCATACTCGGTTACGACGAGCTGCTACTTGAGATGCCTGATTATAGTGACAGGGACATAATAAAAAATTACCTTCAACAGATCCATACAGCTGGTGAGCGTGCCCGCGATATGATCAAACAAATGCTCATGTTTAGTAAAAGAAACGACGTAGATAAAGAACCACTGCAACTTTTCAATCTGATTGAAGATACCCTAAAACTTATCAAGCCAGCCATTACCAGCAGCATCAATGTCGAGGTGAGTACAATCTCTGAACTGCCACTCATAGAGGCTAATGCTGTACAGTTACAACAAGTATTGATTAATCTCTGTATCAATGCCCGTGATGCGATGGATAGTTCAGGAGAGCTTTCCATACATCTGGACAGGGTAAACATCGATGAAGCGCTATGTAGCTCATGCCACCTGCCGATAGAGGGTGAATATGCCGAGATAGCCATCATCGATACAGGTAGTGGAATCACGAAGGAGCTACAAGATCGTATATTTGAACCATTTATGACCACCAAAGACAAGTCCAAGGGCTCTGGTATGGGACTGTCCATAGTTCATGGCATCGTTCATGATCATGACGGGCATATACTACTGGATAGTGAACCTGGGGAAGGCACCATATTCCGCATCCTGTTGCCGATAAGGTCTGCCTCATCAAATTACAATACAACACACTCGTTAACGGAGTCAGCACACAAAAACGCTAAGGTGGCAGAAATATTGATTGTCGACGATGATGTGCACCTGGCAAACTTCACCACCGAATTACTGGTCAGCAATGGATACCATGTTGACACCTGCCACAATGGCAAACAGGCCCTGCAGCAATACCAGCTACATCCCGGACAGTACCACTTAATCATTACCGATCAAACCATGCCCGAAATGACCGGAGTGGAGATGGCGACGGCCATACTCAAGCAGAACCCACAGCAGGCTATTATTCTATGTACCGGTTACTCAAACCAGGTGGATGCCGAGTGGGCCAGGACTCTCGGCATCAAGGAGTTTCTCAATAAGCCCTTTAAAAGTAATGAGCTGTTACAACTGGTGGAACATTATACAGGCTCCGGCTCCGTGCAGCACTAGCGTGGATGGTGCAGAGCTATACTCCTAGCATCTTTAATGCCTCATCAACCTGTTCCAGCTCTTCAGCGGTAATGCGGGCAATACTATCCAGCACCTCGGCATTTTCCAGTTCGGTAGCACGCTCTTCTGAGTTTGCACTCAGCCCTCGTTTATACTCCGCTTCGATAGCCTTTAGTCGGGCACGTAGCTGATCGCGCTTTGCCAACAATGTTACTTTTTGATCCGTTATAGTACTCATGATCATTCCTTATCTTCAGGGTCAATCAAGTACAGACTATATGACAGTGTTTGTCGTGCCCTGAACCAAATTAATAATAAAGAATCTGGGGCATCGAAAAGCACATAAGGCGACTGAACCCATCAACATTCTTAAACTATAGTTACAGTGTATCCGTGACATGTCTGACTAGGCTATGAACAGGTAGTTCAATAAAGAATGTTGTACCGACACCCTGAATACTGTCAAATCCGATTTCACCATTCATTCTATATACATAGCTTTTTGCAATATTCAAACCCAGTCCAGTACCGCCTTTAGCTCTGGTTGCGGAACCATCAATTTGAGAAAACTTGTCAAAAATAGTTTCACGATATTCCTCTGGAATTCCCGGTCCATTATCAGAAACACTGATACGAACATACTGAGAAATTTTGGATACAGAAATAATGACCTCATCCCCCACAGAAGAAAACTTGACTGCATTAGATATAAGGTTTGTGAGAACCTGATTTAGCCTGTCCGGTTCTGTTTTTATAACAATATTTCTAATATTGTTTAATATATTTAATCTGACCCCATACTGCTCAGCATACGCTACATTTTGTTCGACACACTGTTCAATGATTGGAGCAAGTTCTATTGGGCTTAAAGCGAAAACCACCCCTCCTGCCTCGAGCTTTTGAATGTCTAATATGTCATTAATCAGCCTGACCAATCTCTCAGTATTTTCCAAAGTAATAGTCAGCATGGATTTGAATTTTTCTGGCATTTCACCTATCTTACTTGATGCCATCAAGCCTATCGCACCACGAATAGAAGTTAAAGGTGTACGCAATTCATGACTAACATTGGAAATAAATTCATTCTTTAATTTTTCTGCCTGTTTACGTTCACTTATATCATTTATAAAAGCCGTATATATTTTTTTATGTTTTAAGCTTAATACACTGACAGCGATTTCGACTGGCAATATCTCACCACTAATCGTATACGCCTCCAACTCTATAACTCCACGATTATTCGATTCGTCGCTCATTCTCATAATTTGCTTAAGTAAGGCATTTGGTTGAATGTTATTTTTATTTAACAGATCAATAAAATCCATCCCAATTACATCATCAAGTTTACGCACAAATAGATTTTCAGCAGCGGGATTAAAACTTTCAATCTTGCCATATTCGTCCATCGTCACAATGCCTTCGACTGCAGTTTCAACAATCGCACTGGATCTTGCAAAACTTTCATCGATAATCTCATTACTGATCTTCACCCTGTTTTCCAGAACTTCTTGTTCATCAACCAACTTTTCTATAAAAACAGACATCTCGCCAGACATCTCTTCAGCCTGGCGTGACAAATCAGACAGCTCCTTAATACGACTATGTGGCCACTCAATTGTTTCATTATTCCGTAATCTTGCAGAAAGATTCCGAGTTTGAAATGATAAGGCGATAATGGTTTTATTTAACCAGTTACTAATAAAATAAGAAAAAACGATGCCTATTACGACAATTAACAATAACAGTGACAGTGAGTGAATTTGTTGATTACGAAGCAGGGATATTAGCTGCACTGAAGGCTTGAGCAAAACCAGATCTGCTGTACGGCCAACTGTTATATCTGAAGACAAGTAATAATAAGCCTTTTTCCACCAAACCAGGACGGGCTCTCCATTACGCTCTGGCAACCATTGATATAGACTGTCTGAAATTTGTCTTTTCTCACCTGACTGAAGAAATGAACTCACTTGCACATCTGCGAGATTAGATGAGATTATTTCCTTATCTTTACCGAGAATAATATACTTAATGGTATTGTTGTCATCCCCGCGATTAACCCGTTCTAATGCCGACACAGCTTTATCTACATCAGTATCCTCATCAAGATAGGGCTGAATAATCGAATAGGTCGTACGCAGTTCATACTCGGTATGCTTCTGCAGATTTTCAACTACCGAACTGCCTTCTCGTAATAGTATTGTAATTGCGGAAACAAATGTTGTTGCTATCAGTAGTGAAGAGACCAGCTCACTAATTCCTATAACCGGTGTATCCTCCTTGGCAGCCCTCTGTAGCCAGAAGTCAGGAATAACCAGCAATAAAAATGTCGCAATGATCGCATTAAGTATCGCATTAATGGGTTGTTTCAGGAGTATAAGCAGAGCTACATCATCAGCCATGCCCATAATCTGGGAATACGTCAGCCATACCAACGGCACGCCGAGTACTATCCAGTAGATTGCATCTGCAATAATCAGACTTTTTATTCCCCTGCGTAAAAGTAGCCCAACAATCAATGCCTCGATAGTGAATATGAGCATTGCATAGGGATGCCCCCACAATATATATGTATATACGCCCGAGATCATCGCGATCACAGTACCGACAAGAATTCCATGCAGTCTTACGGCGATAAGTACCGAAATACTGCCAAAGATGAAGGCTACGCTGTAGAAGAGGTCTAGATGAAACAGGTTTCCCAGTAAGGAAAATGTCAGCAGAACCAGTATGGAAAGCCATTTATTCAAGGCACACCACTCGTTAATAGGACATTAATATATATACACAACCAGGATGATTCACCAGCCAGATTCGCTAATATCAATCGTTTTTTCACACAGTTTTAGCATTTCCACATATTCCATATTGATACATTTCCTGATAAAATCGCTCAACAATTCAATAATCGTCACTATTTTCATCGAGGAGTATTTATGGAAGTGCAAGCCAACGGTAAAACAGTCGAGCTTAGTGAAGCGGGCTGGTTGCTGGAGCTGGATCAGTGGACTGAAGAAGTCGCCGTCGAAATCGCCAAAGATATCGAAAAAATTGGCGAACTGAGCCAAGAGCACTGGGACATTATCAACACTGCCCGTGAATATTTTGCCGAAAATGGTTCTGTTGCCGAGCCTCGTGTATTTTCCAAGATTATGAAGGAAAAATTTGGTAAAGACCGCAGCGATCAAAAATACATCTACTCTCTGTTCCCTACTGGTTTAATCAAGTGCGCGAACAAGATTGCAGGCCTGCCCCGCCCGAAAGGATGTAGCTAATACCTGCTTGCAGTAAATGAAAAAGGCGGACCTTGTAGGAAGGTTCGCCTTTTTTATACCAACAACATTGTTGATACTTATCGTGTATTGAAAAAACAATAATTGCCCTGTTATTTATTCGTTTCCACAGGATTCATCGCATAATCCAAAAAGGCTTCAAACTCAATTGGCCGACTGAATAAATAGCCCTGATATTGCTTACATCCATACTCCAGCAACAAACTTCTTTCACTCTCTGTTTCCACGCCTTCGGCGATAACCTGCATTCCTAAATTCCTGGCCATTACAACAATCGTTTCCGCAAGTGCTTGTGAAGTTTTGTTTATAGACAAATCAGTAATAAAACTTTTATCTATTTTCAATTGATCCAGTTTCAATTTTTGTAGATATGACAATGACGAATAACCAGTTCCAAAATCATCCATTGCAAATGCAATGCCTAACTCACGAATATCAGTAATTGTTTGAATAACACGATCAGGTTTTTCCAGAACAGCTGATTCAGTAATCTCTATTTTGAGTTTCGACGGATTGACACCAGCATCTATTATTTTACGCTTTAGTTTTTCAACAAAATCTTTCTGCTTAATTTGTATTGCACTTACATTAACAGATATAGTTTCAAATGTTTTCGCTATTTTATAGTTTTCCATTTCATGAATATATTCTAACGCTTTGTTTATCACCCAGTCACCGACTTCAATTATAAGATTAGAATCTTCAGCTAGAGGTATGAAAACATCTGGCGGTATATAATCACCATCATGAAACCACCTTAGCAGTGCTTCAGCACCAATAATTTCCAACTTATCATTAATTTGAGGTTGTAAAAACAATTGCAAATTATCATTTTTTACAGCATCACGAAGTGCAAGTTCAATTTTATAATTTTCAGTTGCTACCTTGTGCATATATGCAGAATAAAACTGGTAGCCATCAATTTGTATCTTGTGCGATCTATTTGCTGCAGTAATAGCATGCTGAAGAATTTCATCTGATGATTCATTTTCTCTAGGATAATCGACTATGCCTATATTGGCATGAATAAAAGCTTTTTGATCATCAATATCTACTCCTAACTTAACCGTAGACAATATATAATCACACATCTCAATCGACGCACTTGCAACATTTGTTGCATTCAAGTTAGTAATCAAAATGGCCAGATCTGTTTTATTAATATGCCCAATGATAATATCATTTTCAAACTTATTCCCAATCGTGGTCGACAACTGTTTGATATAACGATCTATGGAATCGATACCTTGTGTATCTGTTAATTTATCTAGCTGCTGTAATTCTATATATAACAAAGATCCTCTCAGATGACCGAGCATGGTTAAATCCAGCTCTTTTTGCAAAAGCTCAGTGAATAACTTACGATTTGGAAGATTTGTAGAAGACTCAAAATTACTGAAAAAATGTACCTTTTCTTCTGCAGTCTTGAGATTTGTTATATCCGTAAAGGTAGCGACATAGTTGCTTACTTGATGTTCACCATCATACACAGCCGTAATTCTTAGCCACTCAGGATAGATTTCACCACTCTTGCGCTTGTTCCAAATTTCACCATTCCAGCTTCCAGCACTTATAAGATTATTCCACATGGCACGGTAGAAATCTTTGTCGTGTCGTCCAGACTTAAGAAACGAGGGGAATTTATCACGGGCCTCATTACTACTGTATCCAGTTATTTCTGTAAAGGCATTATTTACACGTAAAATCCGTCCTTTTGCATCCGTTACAAATATTGCTTCGTTTGTTTCAAAGGCAATTTCAGCCAATCTTATTGCTTCTTCGTATTTAAGGTTTTGTGTTATATCCTCACCAGTAGCGATAATATAATCTATTGTACCATCTTCATCCCTTAGCTCTGTATACGCCCAGTCAAACACCTTTTTCCCTCCAGATTTGCTATAAATCTCAAAGCAACTTTTTTCTGGATATATACCCTGAAGAATATTATTTAGTATCTTTTTATACTCATCCTGACGTTCTTCTGGAATCAAAATATCCCACACCAAGCGGCCAGATAACTCAACTTCCGAATAACCAGTACTTACTTCAGCTGCATTATTAATACGCACTACGTAACCGGATCTATCAATAACCAAGACCGTATTCGCCACCGTTTCAAACAGTTTTTTATTAAACTCTTCACTCACCTTATATTGCTCGGCGAGACTTTCAGTAACTTTACGTGCTATTTTTATAGTCTCCTTGCGCTTTTCAGCCAACATATAGGCTTTTTCACTATTTAATTCCGCAATATTCAAATCCATGAGTAATATTGCGGCATTAATTAGCAAAACCGTTATAACAAGAATGACAATTATAAATGCGAGTGAACCCTGGGATATGCCACTACCGATAACACCGCACACTGCACCATCTGGAATATTTAATGCTTCCATACCAATGTAGTGCATCCCGGAAATAGCAATACCCATTATTATTGCTGAGACTATATTTTCGGAGCAAAGTATACTACTGCGACTAGATGCGGAAAAAACAAAACGAATAACATAGAATGACGCAACAAGAGCTATTAGTATAGAAGCAGCCACTAGCATTATATTGTATTGCTGAACAGGCTCCAGCTTCATTGCATACATGCCAATATAATGCATGCAAGAAATACCCAAGCCTAATATAACTGCACTAATAACTTCTGTAGTTAAGTTGATCTTGACCTTTATGCTAACCAGATAGAATGCCAGAACTGAAGACATTACTGCCATTAGCAATGACAGAAATGTTAAAAATATATCGTATTCAATCTCAATGGGTATGTGGTATGCAAGCATTCCAACAAAATGCATTAGCCATATTCCCAGGCCCATAGATATGCCGCCACCCGCAATCCAGACAAGCTTTGGACCCTCTTGCCGCCTGATTCTTGAGGCAGTACCAAGCGCCAAGAATGAAGCGACGACAGACACTACAATCGATAATCCAACCAGTCCAAATTGATACGTATGCTCCATTACCCTATTTCACTACAATTTCAGTTAAATGCATGGCTTACATTATTCCCTGTTAAACATAGTGGAGTCTACATAGCATATCCATTACGATATTAACATGCTGAGGAAATAGTATTTAGCACAATTTTTGTGCACATTTTTATCTCCGACAACCTTTTAGCTTTGCTATCCAGTCCATACTTAGACGCAAAATACTCTGGCTCTCTTTTTTGCCAAACTCTTTCAACCAGTAATATCAGTGCATATCTCTGCTCTTCATTTCTCGTTTCTGAATCGGCAGTCAAAAAATATCCTAAAATAATACTTAATTCACGAATAACCGTTTCATACAGACGATTACCAGAACAGAACTCATGCACTGAAGTAAGGATATCATTATCTATTTTGCCTGTATTTATAGACTCAGCTAAATCAACAATATACGCAGCATCTATATTTCTTAATGGCTCCGCCAATAAGTAAGGAATATCTTTATATAATTTTAATTGTAGTTGTTGCTTATGAATATGCGTCAGGCTACATAGGCTTTTGAGCATCATAAAATTATATTGCCCGGTTGAAGCCTCTTTTTTTAAACCAATCCGGACTACAGAAAATCCAACATGCCTCCAAAATGACAACAACTCTTTGTCGGCACCATAGCTCGTTGCCATATAATCTATTTCATTCTCAACTGCCCATTGTTCGATTTCATTGATTAGTAATCTCGCTACACCTTTATTTCTATATTCATCAAGCACTGCAATTCTAACTACTCTTAGATATTTATATCGCAGCGCATCTTTATTCCCAGCATGTACCAATAGTGTCTGTGGCATTAAATGGCCATGTAAACGTCGTCGCCCCTGATAAATCCCTTCAGCAAGCTCTGAATCCAGATCCAAACCCTCTTTTGCGACAACTGCTGTTGCAATTATTTTCCCACCCAACTTGACATTCCAAATCTTAATATTCGGACCATCAAGAATTTGTCTCAAATCATATGGTCTTGTCTTGTAGTGTGCGCTTACCAGTAGACCAAACCAATCTATCAAATCATTTTCTTCATATATAAAATCATCACGCTTAACCATTTCTACGGAAATCTCTGACTCTGCATATTCCAAATCATAATTATTATTATCAGCATCCATTAGTAATAGTCTGTTTGTGATTTTTTCCAAAACATCACCTTCCGACCATCGAATAGGACTATAAAGCCTCAGCCTATACCACTTGTCGCATCGTTGATTCAATATCGATGCAAATTTATTCTCAAAGCCTTTCCCAGTTCCTTCGTAACCATGAACCGTAGTGGAGTACACCACTCTCGAATAATTCAGAAGCATGTCTTCCAACATAGGCAACGGTATGGCTGCAGCTTCATCTATAAACAGAATATTCAGCTTGGGTAAGTCTCTCAGTAAAACATCCGGCGGATAAAACTCAATATCTGATTCGTTCAAGCATAACTTGTTCGCGTGCTGTATTGCTTCAGGGTGAAGCTCCATCACACGGGAAAATATTTCATCCACCTGCCTTCTTCCTGGTGCACAGACCCCGACTTTATCACCGCTTTTCAGCATGTGTTTTGCCGCCGCAATTCCTAACGCGCTGGATTTACCTCGACCTCGATCTGACACGATCAATAGCGGTCTACGCCGGTGTCCACCAACAAGCCTGTCTATTGCATCTACTGCACTTTTCTGGTCTTTTGTTCTATATGGTGCAGGAATATCAGATTTGTTCGGCTTACTTTTTCTACTTAACTGTCCTATTTTTGTCTTACCATTTTCTCGCCAAATGATAATCTCATTACTGTCGTTTAACACACGCATAACATGTTTTATAAAACGTCGGCCCACATCTCTATTGGTATATGGTTCGACCTTAATTCTTGTATATTCCGGATCATCATATAGCTCCCAATTATCAAAGTCTGGTGTCAATAAAAAAAGTATCGCGCCAGACCGTAAAGTGCCGGATATAACTCCCAAGGCATCGGGATCAAAGCCACTCCAGGCATCAAAAACGACATCCGCATGTTCGCAACCTAGCTGGTGAATACATGCAGAGGCAGGAATTGTTTGCCCCCTTGAGGCTCCTTCCGTACCTATCCAGAGGCTACTACAGTCAGAATCCATCACCTCACGTGCCTGTGCGTAACACCATGCCTGCTGTCCGGTAATCACCACCATGCCACGATACCCTGTCTCAGCCAAGGTACGACGGTAGGCCTCTAAATCGACTGCAATGCCTGTATTTTTGTCCATACTCAGACTCAATTGTTTAATTATTCTGACTTTAACATGCTAATATATAATCCTGCACATCAAACACTTATAAACCCTGTCTTGGATCCGTCCAGGTACCTCTTAATCTACGGAATATTGATGGGAAGATACAGAACACCCGCCGCACCGAAATCACCCTATATTACGCATCAGGGCTTCGTAGAACTCCAACAAGAGAGCAAGTTACTATGGGAAAGGCGTACACTGGTGACGCATGCGCTTTCCGCTGCAGCAGCTGAGGGCGATCGCTCGGAAAATGCAGAATACATCTATCGAAAAAAGGAACTACGTGAAATTGATCGACGTATACGTTATTTGCAAAAACGGCTCCCGCAATTAACCGTCGTCAGACAAAAACCCGCTGAACAGGACAAGGTCTATTTCGCCGCGTGGATAACACTTGAAGATGAGCACGGAGCTGAGTTACGTTACCGCATCGTTGGCCCCGACGAGATTGACCCGGAAAAACATTACATCAGTATGGATTCTCCAATGGCCAGGGCCGTATTAAAAAAGTCAGTTAATGATGAGGTTTACGTCCAAACACCGGCAGGTGTAAAAAGCTATATAATTACACAGGTCGAATATGAAAACATGGCGGTATAGCAGTATGCTCATCGATAGTCATTGCCATATCGACGTTGATGCTTTTGATTATGATCGTGATCAGGTTATATCACGCGCACGAGATTCGGGTGTCGCCAAAATCATTGTCCCGGCGATTCAGGCCAGTTCCTGGATGAATCAACTTGCGCTATGCCAACAATACGACTCACTTTATCCAGCTCTCGGTTTACATCCTCTATTTCAGGATATACATCAAGAATCCGATCTAAAGTTATTAGAGCAATATGTAAAAAAATACAGCCCCATAGCAATCGGAGAAATAGGGCTAGATTTTTACATGGATAATTTTGATCGTGACAGACAGATATATTTTCTTCAGCGACAACTGACTCTGGCACAACAATCTGGGTTACCGGTAATATTGCATGTACGCAGAGCACATGATCAAATGTTATCATGTCTCAAGCCTATGAATCTAAAGGGCGGGATATGTCATGCATTTAATGGCAGTATTCAACAGGCTGAGCAGTACATTAGCCTTGGATTTAAACTAGGATTTGGTGGCATGCTAACCTATTCTCGCTCCACTAAATTACGCATGCTTGCTCAGTCTCTACCTTTAGATTCAATAGTTTTAGAAACAGATGCACCAGATATGACAGTTGCCAGTCATAAAGGTGAACGTAATAGCCCGGAGTATTTACCCGAATGCCTCTGCGCCTTGTCAGAACTACGTGAACAGGACATAGAGGAAGTCGCTGCGATTACTACGAAAAACTGTCTTGATCTGTTTGATCTGGTCTGATTTTATTGTAGAACATTCAAATATTTTTATAATTCCAAAATGTTTTGACATAATTAAGATATAACAATCGTATTTATACAGGTAAACCATGACACCGGAACGCTATAAAAAATTACAATATATATTAAATAGTAGACAGCCTGATCTCACTATACTGATGGAGGAACTACATAAGCCGCGTAATTTTGCTGCCATTTTGCGCAGCTGTGATGCTGTGGGAACACTTGAGGCTCATGCTGTTGCGCCGGAGGGAATTCCGTTTAATAGACCCAAGGCGGCCGCTGGTTCTACACGCTGGGTAAAGATCCGCAGACACAATACAATAGAAGAGTCGGTGGCCGAGCTTAAATCCAGAGGTATGAAGCTCATTGCAGCACACCCATCACCACAAGCACTGGATTTTCGTGACTATGATTACACACAACCAACCGCAATTATTATGGGTTCTGAGCTGGCAGGACTTAGTGATAAAGCATTAGAGATGACGGATGACGTTGTTGTCATACCGATGCAGGGAATGGTGCAATCACTGAATGTTTCTGTATCAGCAGCACTTATACTGTTTGAAGCCCAGCGACAGCGAAAGGCTGCAGGCTTATACGATCAACGACACATTGACGATGCCACCTACGACAAACTCTTGTTTGAATGGGGCTATCCAAAACTGGCTCACTTCTACCGTCAAAGAGCCCTCACCTATCCACCGCTGGATAAAGAAAGTGGTGGTTTAATCAGGGATGCGATAACTATTCGATAAATACGCTATATGTGATATATACAATACTGGCTACTGCAAGCCCTCCGCCCCAGACGATCATCCACAGTAATCTCGCACGTAAACCCGCCAGTAGCATCAATATTCCCGTTATTAAACCAAAGCCTGCTGTGGCCACAAGCATTGTCTCGTTTACCTGAGAAGGTTTACCATCCACCTCCATACCTTCCCGATATCGCATCGTCACTCCTTGATCAAGATCAATGATCTAAATTCTGTCTGTAGTACTTTGAACAAAAGTCTGAGGGTATAACATGGATACTATCTCACCAAATATTCTAATCATTATTGTTTTATGGTTTGCAAGTGGTGGTTTGTTTTGTGCCATAGAAGGAACATGCCATTTGCTTTCTACAAAAGATAAAGTAAAACAACTTTTAGTGCGCTTTATTATTGGCCCGCTATCAATACTTATCTGGTTTTACCAAATTCTATCTAAACACTAACACAACGATTGCGGCCACCATCTTTTGCCCGATAAAGGGCGTCATCAGCACGCTTGAATAAACTATCAACAGTGTCACCCTCTGCGACCTCTGTTAGCCCGCAGGATATTGTTACATCCAGATCACGATTATTGTAATGAAATCGTACTTTTTCCAGTTTGTGACGAATCTTTTCAGCAACCTTGATCGCACTATCAAGCTGAGTATTTGGCATTATGACTATAAATTCTTCCCCACCAAAACGAGAGACAAAATCAACTCGTCTTGTACATGAAACCAGAATTTCAGCCACAGACTGCAGTACTTTATCACCGGCGAGATGACCATATGTATCATTGACTTTCTTAAAATAGTCAAGGTCCCATACTGATATAACGAAGGGTGACTGATACCTCTGATAACGCTCCAGCTCATCCTCAATGCGTTCGTCATAAGCGAGGCGATTATGCACGCCTGTCAGCGCATCTTGCATCGCCATCTTGCGTTCACTCGCAAGTCGATCCTTCAGTACCTCAGAGACTATCTCCAGCGCATTCATCCTTGCACTGACCTGCTTCATCTCTTTGCCCACGGTGAGCTCACGATGTTGTGCATCAACACTAAATTTTTCCAGATCAGATGATAGGCTGGTTATAGTTTGTTTGATTTCCTGTTTAAGATGATTCAAATCCTTGGCCGCATCGATACTACGATTCATTTCTCTAATATTGTTTTCCAGAGTTCGACCAAAGCTACTACTATATTTGAATGAACTTTTATGACTTTCCATCAATCCATTCAACAATTCCTGCATAGTCACCAGATTCTGTTTCATATCGAGTAGAAAATCCTCGATATGATTTCTATCATTTTCATTATGATATTTTGCAATCAGGCTATATATATCATTTATGCAAACCACTAAATCATCAATTGACTGAACATCTTTAAGATTGAGTTTGATTGAATTTATATTTCCACTTTCAAACTCCGGAAACGCAAAGGTATCCAGAAATTTATTCAATACATCCACCGCATCAAGAAAAGTTACGTGCAGTTGATTGGATTCACTATGATGTGCCACACGATCTATCGATTTCTGTATATTTTTCACCAGTGTCTGCCAAGGCTCTGGGTTCAGGCTTCCCTTTTCCTTTATGACGTTTGATGCTTGATCAATGAGCTGTTTACGATCCTTACCGGGTAGTTTCGGGGCCGCAAGAAGTTGTTGAAATAGTGAGAAGGGTATTTCTATTTGCGCCTGATCTGGCAAGGTATGAATATCCCCAAGGATACTTCCCAATTCCTGCTGTAGATCATGAACAATTTCACTATCAACAGGCTCCTGCATATAACGACGTATGTTGGCCAATACCGATAGTAATGGACCTTCATATTCGTTTACACCATAACTGAGTCTTACCGCCAGCCGCTTGAGTTGATCATTAATTTCCTTCAGCTCATCATAGGCAGGCAAATCATTATCATCCTGAACCATTTATATTGCCTCTATCTCAGCTTCACGCTATCGGGGACTTCTATCTCCATTGCGATCGGCAAATGATCTGAAAATGAATGGCTTAATACCCTGGCATCATGCACCTTTAATTCCGATGATACCAGAATATGATCTAGATGGTGGCTGGGCTGCCAGCTGGGAAATGTGTGGAATGCATCCAGCGGTTCAATCAAGCTGGTATTGCGAAACAGGTGCTTCATCTCCGGACTATTTGGTGACGTATTCAGATCACCCATCATTACGACATGGGCATATTCCTGTGACAACTCGGCAATAAAACCCAGCTGTTTTCCTCTCGCTCTACGACTCAGAGAAAGATGGATATTGAACACCGCTAAGGATTCATCCTTATTGCCAAATCTTGCCATACATACACCACGGCCGGGAATCAGTGCAGGTAACTTATGTACCTTGATCTCACTGGGTTTGATGCGAAATAACATACCACTACTATGCTGGGCAATATTACCCAGCCTACGATTAATGCGGTGATGCCAGAATGGAAAACCTGCCTTGCTAGCAATATATTCAGTGAGATTGATAAAGTTACTACGTAGACTTCCTGCATCCGTCTCCTGCATTCCAACGATGTCATAGCCCTGTACCTGTTCTGCTACCAGATCCAGGTTATGAAAACGTCGGGTATGCGGAAGAAAATGCTTCCAGCCATGCAATAGATAATGGTGGGCACGCTTGGTCTCTATGCCCACCTGAATGTTATAGCTTAATAATCGTAAACGCGTTCCACACTTGTCACTATCTGAATGAACGGCTGCCGCTTGTTGATTCACTATTGTTTCCTTCGATGTCGGCATACCAGATAAAAATATCTAGCATATTCCAATCGGAGCCTGTGTGATTAAATTGGGCAAACCATTTCACCCATTTTTTCAGTTAGCTTAAGATTCTCACTGTAATCCACCGGGCAGTCTATAATTGATACGGTGTTATCTTCTAATGCCTTCTTCAGTGTCGGTAACAAATCCTCGGTCTTTTCTATACGGTAGCCCTTGGCACCAAACGCTTCCGCATATTTAACAAAATCCGGATTGGTGAAATCGATGTTAGACTTGCGGCCAAATTGATTCATCTGTTTCCATTCAATCAGGCCATAGGCACTGTCATTCCAAATCAGGATCACGATGGGAATATTCTCACGCATCGCAACTTCGATCTCCTGAGAGTTCATTAGAAAACCTGCATCGCCGGTGACGGCCACCACCTTGCGATCAGGGTGTGCCAGCTTGGCTGCAATGGCACCCGGTACCGCTATGCCCATACTGGCAAAACCATTTGAGATGATGCAGGTATTGGGTACCTCACAACGGAACATACGCGACATCCACATCTTGTGTGCACCGACATCGGAGATGGCAATGTCTTCCAGCTCCATCGCCGTGCGCAGATCCCAGATGATCTTTTGCGGTGTCACCGGAAAACCGAGATTCTCCTTGTGCATGCCCATATCTTCTACCAAAGCCTTACGCAGGCCCCGCATGGCATTACCGGTGTGTGGCGTGGCAATCTTGGCGATGCGCAACAGGCTGTGCTTGATATCACCCAGCACACCAGCCGCGACCTCATAGTGGGCATCAACCTCTGCAGGCATGGCGTCAATATGAATAATGGTACGGTCCTTGGTGGGATGCCATAAATAAGGGTGATACTCCACCAAGTCATAACCGACACAGATGATCACATCGGCACGATCAAAACCACAACTGACATAATCCTTGGCCTGCAAACCGGCGGAACCCAAGGCCAGGGGATTCTTTGCGAAAGGCACCACACCCTTGGCCATAAAGGTATTGGCGACGGGTATCTTCAGGCTCTGGGAAAATTCATGTAGCTGTTTCCAGGCCTTGGCGCGAATAACGCCATTCCCGGCGAGGATGATGGGATGTTTGGCATCGGAAATGATCTTCGCTGCCAGCTCAACTCTAACTTCGGGCGGCTCCGGTGGCACTGGCTGTTTGGCCGGGATGTACGACTCTTCCACATCCATCTCTGCGATATTCTCAGGGAACTCTATAAATGCAGCGCCGCTCTTTTCTGTCTGTGACACCTTGAAGGCCTTGCGTACCACCTCGGGGATAATATCGGGTGTCAGCAGTCGGGCCGAATATTTGGTAACCGAACGAAACATCTCTTCCAGATCCAGTACCTGATGCGACTCCTTATGTAGTCGGTGTGTACTGGCTTGCCCTGCAATGGCCACCAGCGGTGCATGGTCCATATTGGCATCGGCAACACCGGTAATCAGGTTAGTGGCACCGGGGCCCAAAGTGCCCAGACAGACACCGGCCTTGCCGGTCAATCTGCCATAGACATCCGCCATAAAGGCTGCACCCTGTTCATGTCGTGTCGTAATGAATCTAATCTTCGAGTCCAGCAGCGAGTCCATCACATCCAGATTCTCCTCGCCGGGAATACCAAAGATGTATTCTACGCCCTCATTTTCCAAACACTTAACGAACAGATCCGATGCCTTCATCTATATGTCTCCACGACGCTTGTGCTGTTTTGTCTGTTTAAATGAACTGCCTAGCGCTCTTTCGCGATCAGCTCATTGACCACCTGTATTACCTCTTTATGTCCACCAGCCAAACTCGCACTGGTACGATATTTGCCCTGAACGATCATCGTTGGAACACCATCTATCTTATAGGCATTGGTCAGATGCTTGGCCCAGTTGACTTTGCTGTTCACGGCAAACGAATAAAATGTGCTATTGAACTGCTCCTTGCTGACACCATGGCTAGCAAAAAAATCGGCCAGTTTGGCCTGATCATCCAGACGTTGATTGCGTTTATGTATTGCATCGAAAAGTGGTGCATGTATCTTGTCCAGTACTCCAAGCGCCTCTGCGGTATAATAGGCACGTGCATGCAAGGCCCATTTATCATTAAATATAGCGGGAACACGTTTGAAGCTGACATCCCTGGGGAGGGATTTTTTCCACGTCTTCACATGAGGTTCAAACTGATAGCAATGTGGACAGCCATACCAGAACATCTCCACCACCTCTATTTTATCACCGGAGCTGGTAGGTTGTGCCGGGCTGATGTCATGAAACGCAAAAACCTCTTCCTTCTCTGCTGCGGATACGCCGGTGGAGAAAAAAGCCACTGACAACAGTATGGATACAGCGACCTGGCGAAATAATTTCATATCTAACTCCCGTTATTGTTTTTCTTGCCGTTTGAGAATTACAGTATAGTGTCAGCGGCTTGCTGTACACCATGCAAATTTGTAAAAATGTGTCACCATAATGTAACAATGCCAACCGGCCATATGATCCGACTACAGGACTTAGAATGAGTGACTCACATCTGGATCTTGCCCAGTTCCTAAATCAACAATATCTTTGCGAATCCCTTACCCTCCGTCAGGTACAGCATCTGCTCACCTATACGGAACTGGTCACCTACCATCACCACGATGTGATTGCAGATATCGGAGACGTTAGTGAAGCACTGTTTTTTGTCGTCGCCGGTGAGGCGGCTCTGTATGCCGAGCGAGAAGGGACCGAGATAGAAGTTGGGCGCATGGTCGAAGGCGAGTTGATGGGTGAAATGTCGTTCTTTGATCACAAGCCACGTATGGCCCGGGTTGTCGCAGTCAGTGAGAATGTCAGACTACTTAGGCTCTCGCGTGAGGCATATCAAAGACTGCGCAGCGATTCACCCATCATCGCGGTAAACCTGCTAGAGCACGCCATTATCAGTCTCGATCATCTGGTACGCCGGGTTACGATGGATGTCACTAGCTTTAACCTCTATATGGCCGAGCAGGAAGCCAACGCCAACCATTCAGAGCCCTAGGATCAAAAAAGGCCAGTGATATCCACTGGCCTTTGTCTCTATCGTCCTTGAGGCTATAGCTCTCCGTAGGAGTGCAAACCGGAGAGGAACATATTCACGCCGAGGAAGGCGAACAGGGTAACGAATAGCCCCACCACCGCCCACCAGGCCAGTGGCCTGCCACGCCAGCCCTTGGTCAGTCGCAGATGCAACCAAGCGGCATAGTTCAGCCAGACGATCAGCGCCCAGGTCTCTTTCGGGTCCCAGGACCAGTAACCACCCCAGGCCTCCGCGGCCCACATGGCACCCAGCACAGTGGCTATAGTAAAGAAGGCAAAACCCAGTGCGATGGACTTGTACATAATATCATCGAGGATATCCAGAGCCGGCATACGGCTGGAGAAGAAGCCATCCGGATTGGCCGTACGACGACTGTCCAGCAGCAGATAGGCCACACCGACCATCGCCGCCAGGGCAAAGGCGCCATAACCGACAAAGTTGGCCGGCACATGGATCTTCATCCAGTAGGATTTCAGTGCCGGTACCAGCGGCTGAATCTCGTGCGCCCCCTTGCTGAAGGCATACCAGAGGATAAAGCCCACCGCAGCAGAGATCACCAGCATCACAAATCCGCCCAGCGCACGGGTCTTGTAGCGGCGCTCATAGTGCAGGTAGATCAGAGCGGTCATTACTGCAAAGAGGATGAACACCTCATACAGATTACTCACCGGGATATGGCCCACATCCGCATGGATCAGATACGACTCCCTCCAGCGTACCATCAGACCTATGAAGCCCATCGCGGTGCCCGACCAGACCATACTGCTGGCAACCTTGTTGATAAACTCGGAGCGACGGAACAGGCCCAGAAAATAGACCACGGTTGCGAGTACATAAAGGGCACTCATCCACATGATCGCCGACTGGCTGGAAATCAGGAACTTCAAAAAGAAGTTCGTTTGTGCCAGACCAAGTTCATTGCCATAAAGGTTGATGGCAAACAGGCTCAAGCCGCCCACCACCAGCGTCAACACCTGCAAGGCACGCCAGCGCCAGCCCATCACCACCATGGTAATCGCTGACAGGTAGAGGATACCGATCTCGTAACTGTCCATCAGGCTGGAATAGGTCACATGGGTGAAGATGGCAGCAATAACCACCAGTACCGCCCAGGCCCAGTCACTTAGATGCAGGGTTTTCAGAAAGGGAGGCCTTTCCATTAACTCGCGCATGGAGTCTTCGCTCATAGACATATCTATTCTCCTCTTGGCCTGTTACGCCTTATGGGGCTGCAGGCTCTGTTCCAGTGTATCGGCTAACTGATTAAAGTGTGCGGCAAAACCCTGCTTATCACGATCACCACTGCCGGCAAACAGCATAATCGTTTGGCCATTCTCTTGCTTCACCCATACCCACAGACGTCGGTGATGGATGTAGAACATAAAGAAGATACCCACGATTAACATCAGGCAGCCCAGATAAAATACCCAGGTACCCGGTGCTTTGGCGATCTGCAGACCGGAGGCCTCTACATGCTCAAAATCTGTCAGCTGCATATAGACCGGTGCACCATAGAGGTGGATCGATGACATCACGTTCAGAGCATCATCAAAGAACAGGATGTCCTTCTCGTTCAATTTGGCCTCGGTATCACGCCCGGTCTCTCTCATCACATCCAGATAGACCGACTTGAACACCTGCACCATCACATTCATCAGCGCCTCTGCCTGCGTTTGCTGATTAGGGTCCTGACGG
>Ga0224506_10001132_pt1 | contig 19472 bp, 17 predicted proteins | sample SF_Jan12_sed_USG_2_FD_169108 | JGI IMG/M metagenome (GOLD analysis project Ga0224506, IMG submission 169108) | Sediment microbial communities from San Francisco Bay, California, United States - SF_Jan12_sed_USGS_8_1 | ecosystem: Environmental > Aquatic > Marine > Sediment | place: USA... | reverse complement strand
GCCGTGGTACCCGCCTTCCATGACCACGAGTCCGTCCTTGCCCGTGAACGCCCGGGCAATGCGGAGAGCGGCCATCACGGCTTCGGTTCCCGAATTCGAAAAGCGCACGAGCTCGGCGGCCGGCACCATCTTGCTGATGCGGCAGGCGACGTCGTACTCCAGCTCGGTCGACAAGGCGAACACGCCACCGACGTCCATGCCTCGCCGGGCGGCGGTGTCGACGCGTTCGTCCGCGTAGCCGAGGATTATGGGTCCGTATCCCAGGCGGTAGTCGATGTACTCGTTGTCGTCGATATCCCAGATACGCCCGCCCTTGCCATGATCGACGTAGATCGTCTGGTCATCACCCCAGTACCGAAAATTCGATGCCACGCCGAGCGGCAGTTTTCGCCTGGCCTTCCGATAATGAGAGTTGGAGCGGCTAAGATCACGCATAGGTCCTCAAAAATGAATGAGTATTCATTCATAGTATGGCAGAATCGGGCCATGGCAACCACTGCAAAATCCACAAGGCGCACGGCCAGCCGCGAACGACGGCGCGGCCAGCTCATCGCCGCGACGATGAAATGCATAGCCCGCAAGGGCATGAGCAGCACGTCGATCGGCGACGTGGCCAGGGAAGCCGGGCTGTCGCAGGGCATCGTCAACCTGCATTTCGAGAGCAAGGACAACCTCCTCCGGGAAACGCTGCGGCACCTGGCCGATGACTACAAGATGCGCTTCGTAAAGGCGCTCGAGTCGTCGGGCCCCGGCGCGGCCGCCAAGTTGCTGGCCGTTATGGAGCTCGACCTGCGGCCTTCGATCATTGACCGGCAGAAGATCGCCGTGTGGTTCGCGTTCTGGGGCGAGGTCAAGTCGAGGCCCACCTATCGCAGGATCTGCTACGAACAGGACAAGTACTACGACCAGGTTGTCGAAAGCCTGTGTGCGGAAATTATCGAAGACGGAGACTACAAGGACGTCAGCGCGACCTCCGTTGCGATAGCCCTGACCTCCATGACGAACGGCATGTGGCTCTCCTGCCTGATCAGTCCGCGGACCTTTGACCGTGACCAGGCCATGCAGGCAATCACGGGCCTGCTCTGCCGCTATTTCCCGAAACATTACTCCTGACGAGACCGCCATGGAAATCCAACTGAGTGACGACGCCCGCAAGTGGCAACAGGTTGCCCGCCAGTTCGCGGACGAGTACCTGCAACCGCATGAAGTCGAGGCAGAGCTGAACGAAGGCGTGCTGCCCGCGGAGATCACCGCGCGTAACAAGCAGCGCGCCATCGAACTCGGCTTCACCTCGATCGACGTACCCAGGCGTCACGGGGGGCTGGAATTACCCATGGAATGCCAGGTCGCGATCTGGGAGCAACTCGGCCGTGTCACCAACGCGCTGTCCTGGTGCTTCCCCGAGGCGCAGTCATGGATGTTCGAGGCCTGCACGGAAGACCAGTTGCAGAAGTACATCCTGCCGATGACGCGCGGCAAGCATAAGGAGTGTTACGCGATCACGGAATCGGGGCCGGGATCCGACGTGTCGAGCCTTAATGCAACGGCGGTACGCGACGGCGACGACTACCTGCTCAACGGCGAAAAATGGTATGTCACCAGCGGCAATCTCTCGACGTTCATGTGGTTCCAGGCGAAGCTGCCCGACGAAGAGGATGAGGCGTTGTTTCTCGTCGATACCACTGCGCCGGGGATCGAGATCATCGCGAACCCGAAATTCAGCCACACCTACGCATCGCATCACCCGACTTACCGGTTCAGGGACGTGCGTGTACCTGCGACACAACGGGTCGGCGAACCCGGTGACGGCATGGCCTATACACATAGCTGGTTTCGTCACGAACGTCTCATGATCGGCGCTCGCAGTTGCGGCGCCATGGCGCGGCTCATCGAGGAAGCCATGGCCTTCGCCAACGAGCGCATCGTCGATGGCGCCCCGTTGAGCGAGAAACAGGCGATCCAGTTTATGCTCGCGGACTGCGCAACGGAACTCTACGCCGCACGCCTGATGACCTACGACGCGGCCAGGTCCAGCGACCTGGGCGCCGACGTCAAGTCGCAGCACAGCCGTTGCTCCATGGTGAAGCTGTTCGTATCGGAGGCCGCGAACCGCGTCGCCGATCGCGCCGTGCAGATCTTCGGCGGCCGCGGCTACATGCGCGAGAACGTGGCCGAACGCTTCTTCCGTGAACTCCGGGTCGATCGCATTTGGGAAGGCACGAGCGAGATACAACGGCTTATAATCGCTCGATCGCTGTTGAAGCGCGGCCTGGACGGCATGTGACGAAAACCGGAATCATCCTCGCGAGCTGCCTGGCTGCGGCCATAGCCCTGGGCGCCTGTGCCGACACAGCGGATGAGGATGCTACCGGGCAGAATGTCATCAACGTCTATAACTGGGCCGACTATATCGACCCGGCAGCCATCGCCCTCTTCGAGGCAGAGACCGGCATCAAGGTCAACTACGATACCTACGATTCGTCCGAGGTCCTCGACGTCAAACTGCTGACCGGCAGCAGCGGGTATGACGTCGTCATGCACTCCAACCGCTTTTCGACGCGCCTTGCCCCCATCGGGGTCTACGAAAAACTCGACATGAGCCGCTTCACTAACCTCGGGAACCTGGATCCGGACCTCGCGGCACGCATCGACATCTTCGAGCAGGTCAGGGGCTACTACGTTCCGTACCACTGGGGAACGACCGGTTATGCCTGGAACGCCGAGCTGGTGCGCGCGCGGCTTCCCGATCACCCGATGGACAGCGCCGACGTAATCTTCGACGCAGAGATCGTTGCGAAGCTCGCCGATTGCGGCGTCAGCCTTGTCGACAGCACGACGGACCTCTTCCCGATGACGCTTGCCTACCTGGGCCGGTATCCCGGAGCATTCGACGAGGACAGCGTCAACGCAGTGGCGGACACCCTGCAGTCCGTCCGGCCGCACGTTCGATACTTCAGCAACACCAAGATGATTTCGGACCTGCCGAACCGGGAGGTGTGCGTTGCGATGAGCTGGTCGGGCGATTACGCCGTCGCCAGGGCACGGGCCAAAGAAGTCGGCCTGGATATCGACGTGCGTTACACGATGCCGAAAGAAGGATCCGGGCTCTGGGTAGACGGCCTGTATATCCTCTCGGACGCGCGTCACAAGGACAACGCCTACAGGTTTATCGACTTCCTGTTGCGCGCCGACGTTGCTGCCATGAACGCTGCCGAAACGTACTACGCGAACGCGAATCGCGCGTCATGGGCGTTGCTCGATCCCAAGATTACCGGCGACCCGGCGATCTATCCGAGCGAAAAAGACTGGGAGCGTATCTACGCGGTACCGCTGCCGTCGCCAGCGGAGGATCGCAACATGACGCGCGCCTACGCAAGGATAAAGAGCGGCCTGTGAAGGACTTCATCCACATACGGGGCGTCACGAAGAAGTTCGGGGATTTCGTTGCCGTGGATAACGTCGACCTCTGCATCGAAAAAGGCGAACTGTTTTCGATCCTTGGCGGCTCGGGCTGCGGCAAGACGACCCTGCTGCGCATGCTGGCGGGATTCGAAACCCCGACCTCGGGCACGATCGAGATCGACGGCAAGGACGTCACTGCTCAGCCGCCCTATGAACGCCACGTCAACATGATGTTCCAGTCCTACGCGGTCTTCCCGCACATGTCCGTGGGAAAGAACATCGCTTATGGCCTGTACAAGGAAAAAACCCCGAGAAAGGAGGTCGTGAGGCGCGTCGACGAGATGCTGGAGCTCGTGCAGCTTACGGAGCTACGCTCACGCAAACCGGACCAGCTATCCGGCGGCCAGCGCCAGCGCGTCGCCCTCGCCCGCGCTCTTATCAAGCGGCCGAAAGTCCTGCTCCTCGATGAGCCGCTCGCGGCGCTGGACAAGAAGCTCCGTGAGCGCACCCAGTTCGAACTCATGAATATCCAGGACGAGCTCGGCATCACCTTTGTCGTCGTTACGCACGACCAGGAAGAGGCGATGACCCTGTCGTCACGAATCGCCGTGATGGACCGCGGCCGCTTCCAGCAGGTCGGTACACCGAAAGAGATCTACGAGTTTCCTGCCAATCGATTCGTCGCGGAGTTCATCGGCACGATCAATACGTTCCGGGGCCGGGTCGCCGCCGTCGCCGAGGGCGGCATCAGGGTCTACTCGACCGAGGCCGGCGTGACACTGACGGCACTCGGCAAGCAGCTTGTCGAGGAGGGGCAGGAAATCGACGTTGCCGTGCGCCCCGAAAAGATTTTTATCAGCAAGGAAAAGCCCGCTAATAGCGACGACGTCTGCATCGAGGGTGTCGTCGACGACCTCGGTTACCTCGGCAACCGCTCGCTGTACCGGATTCGTCTCGAAAGCGGCAAGATCGTGCAGGTCAGCTCCCAGAACCGGCGCCGCTCGGTGACGCGTTTCCTCGAGTGGGAGGACAAGGTCTGGATTTCCTGGCGCCCGCGCAGCGCCGTGGTCTTGCTGGACTAGGCGCATGTGGAAGAAAGCGATTCTTGCGGCACCCTACCTGTGGCTATTGCTGTTCTTTCTCGCGCCGTTTGCCATCGTCCTGAAGATCAGCCTTGCCGATCCCGTTTTCGGCGTGCCGCCCTACTCGCAAACGGCATCGCTCGACAATTTCGCATTCCTGTTCTCCGACAAGCTGTACGCGGTTACGTACCTTCGCTCGGTGTTCATGGCGGCCTGCGCAACGCTACTTTGCCTGGCGCTCGGTTTTCCCATGGCATACGGCATCGCGCGTGCTCGCCGCAACACTCGCAGCCTGCTCCTGCTGCTGATCATCCTGCCCTTCTGGATCTCGTTCCTGCTGCGCGTCTACGCGTGGATGGGGCTCATGAACAACTACGGGACGATCAACACGCTGCTGCTCTGGCTGGGTGTCATCGATCAGCCGATTCCACTGATGTACACCGATTTCGCCGTGTTCGTCGGGCTGGTCTATTCCTACCTGCCGTTCATGATCCTGCCGCTGTACGCATCGCTGGAACGCATGGATCTCGACCTCGTCGAGGCCGCCCAGGATCTTGGCGCATCGAGGTCGCAGGCGTTCCGGGATGTCACCTTGCCGCTGGCCCGGCCCGGCGTCATTGCCGGCTGCCTGCTGGTCTTCATACCGGCCATTGGCGAGTACGTTATTCCGTACCTGCTCGGTGGGCCGGAATCCCTCCTGATCGGGCGCGTTCTGTTCGATGAGTTCTTTGTAAACCGTGACTGGCCGCTCGCATCGGCCGTCGCCGTCGTACTGTTGCTGCTCCTCGTCGTGCCCATCGTATTGCTGCAGCGCTACCAGGCACGCGATCAGGAGAATGCCGCATGAACGGCCAGTCCCGGTTCATCGTGTCGGTGCTCGCGTTTGGCTACGCATTCCTCTACATCCCGCTCGTCCTCGTCGTCGTCTATTCCTTCAACGAGTCCAGCATTGCCACGGTTTGGGGCGGGTTCTCGACACGCTGGTACGGTGAGCTGATACGCAACGAGCAGGTTCTCGACGCGGCTTACCTGAGCCTGCGCATCGCGCTCACTGCCGCAACGATCGCGACGATACTCGGGACGATGGCGGGCATTGCACTCGCACGTTTCCGCAGGTTCAGGGGACGTACGCTGTTGTCCGGCATGATCACATCGCCGATGGTGATGCCTGAAGTCATTACGGGCCTTTCGCTGCTGCTGCTGTTTGTCACCTTGCAACAGCTGACGGGCTGGCCGGGGCAGCGCGGCTTCGGCACGATCACGATCGCCCACACGACGTTTGCAATGGCCTACGTCGCGATCATCGTGCAGTCGCGACTCATGGCGATGGACGAGTCGCTGGAAGAAGCCGCAATGGACCTCGGCGGTCATCCATTACGCGTATTGTTCGATATCACCTTGCCGCTGATCGCGCCGGCCATGGTCGCAGGCTGGTTGCTCGCCTTCACGCTGTCGCTCGACGATCTCGTCATCGCCAGCTTCGTATCGGGCCCGGGAAGCAATACCCTGCCCATGTACATATTCTCGAAAGTAAAACTCGGCGTGTCCCCCGACATCAACGCACTGGCGACACTGATCATTGTTGCTGTAAGCCTCGGGGCGTTCGCCGCCTGGCTGGTAGCGCGTCGCAAAGACTAGGCCTGCAGCTCTCGCAGGATCCACTCCGTATAGGTGCGTTCTTCTTTTTCCATCTGCGAGAACGGACCCGGCTCATAGTACTTCGAGTGCACGCCCCTGGCGTTGTTGACGATGATTTCCTTATCCGAGATCGTCGTGATATCCCAGAGCCAGGTCAGTTCGTCGACGTCGTAGTCCTTACCCTCGACGGCATCGCCGCGCACCATCCAGTAAATCTCGCAACGTGAGTTGTTGTGATCTATCGGCGCGAAAACGTAGGCGACAACGTGGTCGCTGTAAGCCAGCATGAATGAAAACGGACCGAAGTTGAAATCGGATGCGCCGTGATCGTAGTCCGTGAACTCACCGAGCAACGGCGCAACCGGTTTACCGTCCCTGCTGCCGGTCTTGTACTTTTCGAAGAGCGCTGTGCGGCTGTAGCCGTAACCCATTTCCCCGGGAGGCGCCGCGGTATCGACACGCTTGATGCGCATCTTCCTGACGCCGCAGGACTCCATGCGCTCCTCCATGTGACCCTGCACTCGGTCCCGGCGATCGTCTCCCAGCATGAGGGTGTGCATACGCGCATATTCCGGATGAGCGGTCGCGCAGTGGTAGCACTCCTGGTAGTTCTCTATCGACAGCTTCCAGTTCGCGGGAATGTCGTAGGTCTTTTGCGCGGCAACCTTGAGATTCTCGAAATCGAACATTGCCATAGGCTCGGCCAGCTCGCGTTTGCAGCTCTCGAGCGACAGCGGATTGTCGGTAAAACAGACGAACACGAGCCCATGTACAACCTCGACGGACACGCGCTTTAAAGAGCGGGACGCCATGTCGAAATCATCGGGCATGTTCCTGGCGGCGAACAGCGCGCCATCGAGATCGTACATCCAGCCGTGATACGGACAGGAAAACTTGTCGGTATTGCCATGCTCTTCGAGGCATACGAGTGAACCACGGTGGCGACAGACGTTCGCGAAACCGTTTAACTCACCATCTTTGTTACGCACGATGATTGCGGACTCACCGGCAACGTTCAGCACACGGAAGTCACCGGCTTCCGCAAATTGGGATACGTGGCCGGCGAAGATCCAGTTTCTATAAATGATCTTCTCGAGCTCGAGCGCATAGATATCCGGGTCCGTGTAAAAGCGCTGATCGAGGGAATATCCTGGCCTCTGGTTCGCAATGAGTTGCTCGATTGAACGCATGACAAGTTCCACACTATGAAACAAACGGTTAATGGTATTGTTACGATAGCACAGGAGTATTTTGTTTCGACACGTGGGGTTTTCCGAATGCCTGTACGCTTCCTGTCCCTGGCTTTACCGGCCGTATTTCTGCTGACCGCATGCGACAACGACGTGCAGCAACCCGTCACGAGTACCTTGATTTCGAACGCGATGATTTACGACGGCTCGGGCGCCGATGCGTACCGCGGAGCCGTGCGCATCGACTTCGCCACGCAGCGAATACTGGCAGTCGGCGACGTGGAACCGGTACCCGGTGAGTTCGTCTACGATGTCGACGGTCTTGCGGTTGCACCGGGCTTCATCGATACGCACAGCCACCATGACGAAGACCTCGAGGAACATCGCGACATGCCCGGCGCTGTGAGCCAGGGGATCACGACGATCGTGCGTGGTATGGACGGGTCGACGGCGGGTTACACGTCGGTTGCCGACTTCAATAAGGCGTTCGAAGCGCGGCCGGCTGCCGTTAATGTCGCATCTTACTCGCCGCACAACACGATCCGGCAACTGGTCATGGGCGCCGACAATCGCCGCCATGCATCGGACGAGGAGATCGCGGCCATGGCCGCCTTGCTCGAAGACGACCTGGATGCCGGCGCCCTCGGCCTGTCCACGGGCCTTGAGTACGAGCCCGGCATCTTTTCGTCGACCGAGGAGCTTATCGTACTGGCAAACATTGCGGCAAAACGCGGCCGTCGTTACTCGAGTCACCTGCGCGATGAAGACGATCGCTTTATCGAGGCGCTGGAGGAAATCATCCGTATCGGCCGGGAGGCGCATCTCCCGGTCCACGTGTCGCACATCAAGCTCGCCGACAAGTTGTATTGGGGCACGACTGACGAAGTGCTGGGCGTGATGAATGCCGCGCGTGCCGATGGCGTCGAGTTGACGGCCGACATCTATCCGTACGAACGCTGGGCAAGCAATCTCGCCGTCCTGTTTCCCGACCGCGACTACGGCAATCGAGCGACCGCCGAATACACGTTCGAAAGGACCGCAGCGCCCGAAGACATCGTGCTGGTCCGCTACCCGCCCGAGCCGCGCTTCGAGGGCATGACGATTGCCGAAGTCGCGACCGTGACCGAGCGCGACGCGGTAGACACCTTACTCGAACTGTCGCAGGCCGCCGCCGATTACCGGCTGGAGACCGGTGAGCCCGGGTCGGAAATCATCGCCAGAAGCATGAACGACACGGACATCGCCGGTTTCATGCAGTGGCCGTATATCAATATCTGCTCGGACGGTTGGCACGGTGGCCACCCGCGCGGCTATGGTTCCTTCCCGCGTGTTCTCGGACGCTTCGTGCGCGACAGTCGCGACCTCTCCCTGGAAGAGGCCATTTACAAGATGACAGGACGCGCCGCAGACACGCTCGGTATTGCCGATCGCGGTCGCCTCGCGGTCGGCAATTTCGCGGACGTCGTCGTCTTCGATCCGGCGACCGTCAGGGACCATGCTTCCATGACCGACCCGACCGCGATGTCGACGGGTATCCGCAGGGTCTGGGTAAACGGCAGGCTCGCCTTCGACGCCGGTGAAACGACGCACGCCTACTCCGGCGAGATTGTGACGCCTGACGAATGAGCCGCCGCTACGCCAGCACCGTCGCATTGCTCCGCGCCAGGCAACCGGAGCTGCCGGTCTATTGCATCTACCCGCACGTTTACCACGACGCGGGACGGCATTTCGTCGAGAACTTTCCCGGTCGCGTCCTGTACGCCGTGAAGGCGAACAACCACCCGTTCGTGATCTCGGCGTTGCACGCGGCCGGCGTGAACGATTTCGACTGCGCATCGTTGCAGGAAATCACCCTCGTCAAGTCACTTTGCCCTGATGCTCGCTGTTACTTCATGAACCCCGTGAGAATCGCCGGCGACGCGCGGCAGGCGCAGCGTGAGTTCGGCACACGCCACTTCATGATCGACCATGCGTCGGGGCTGGCGCCGCTCGTCGACGAAATCGATGCGCAACGCTCCGTCATTTTTGCGCGCATGGCTGTCAGCCATCACTCGGCAATGGTCGACTTGTCGACGAAGTTCGGCGCACCGCCGGCAGACATGCCGGGGATCCTCGCGAACATTCGTGATGCCGGGGCCGAGCCCGCGCTTGCGTTCAACGTCGGCACCGGGGTTACCGAACCCGGAGCCTACACGTACGCCATTGGCCTCGCGCGCGAGGTACTGGAGAAAACACCCTTCCCTGTACGCCTCCTCGACATCGGCGGCGGTTTTCCGCGCCGGTACCCGGGGTTCATCGTGCCGCCGCTCGACGAGTTCTTTGCAGCCATCCGCGGCATTCGGCACGAACTGCCGCTCGGCGCTTCGAGCGAAATCATGGCGGAACCGGGGCGCGCACTGAGCGCGCCAGGCATGTCCACTATTGCCAGGGTCCTGTTGCGCAAGGAGAGCCGTTTGTATCTCAATGACGGTATGTACGGCGCATTCTGGGAGCTGCGCTTCAAGGGACATGTCCGTTACCCGGCGCGCGCCTACCGTGGGCATGAACCATTGGTCGGCAAGCCGCATTCGTTCCGCCTGTTCGGGCCGACCTGTGACTCGAGCGACGAACTGCCTGGGAGCGTAGAGCTGCCGGCCGGTATCGATGTCGGCGACTACATCGAGTTCGGCAGTATGGGCGCGTATTCGCTAAGCGGTCGCACGAGTTTCAACGGCTTCTACAGCGACGATGTCGTGCGAATAGAAACGGAATCCAGCCTGCCACCCGCCTGAAGCACCGCCAGGCATTCGCGAGTTACGGCGCGTCGCCAGCCATTGTGAACGGTGCTGACAGCGTCAGGAGAAACGCCTCGAGGTGAGCCAGCTCACGCGCGCTCAGGTTCAGTGGTTCCGCCTCGTTGTGGCCGATCATCGCCTCCGGCGCCAGGTTGTAGTGGATCAGCATGTCACCAAGCGTCGCGATCTGCCCCTTGTGGCCGTAAGGAGCGGTCGTGTCGAGATTGCGCAGCGAGGGCGTGCGAAAGGCACCAATCAGCTCGGCGCCCGTGCGCGCGAAATCCAGCTCGGCGCAACCCTTGCCGGGATCGTCACTGTGCCGGCTCCGGCAATTGAAGGGGTGCTCGAGCACTTCGCGAACACCGGCCACACGTCCCTTGTCAGGGACCTCCCCTGCGAAGTTGATCAGGCCCGTGTTGTGGAACTCGTTGTTGGTCAGGAGCGGGCCGTTGTGACACTGGGTACAGTTGGCCTCGCCAATGAACAGCCGCAGGCCCCGGACCTCGTCTTCCGTAAACAATGCCGCTTGCTGCGCCTCGTCACCGGCAACGACGGCCGCGACGTAGCGATCGAACTTCGATGTCGTCGGCATGATCGTTCGCTCGAACGCCGCAATGGCCTTACCGACATTCGCGTACATCGTATCGACGCCGGACGCCTCACCGAACAGCGCCTTGTAGATGCCCCAGTACTCCTTGTCCTCGACAAGGATCGCGATCGTCATGAGCCGGTTGCTCGCATGCTCGGCAGGGTCTTCGAGCGGCGCCAGTGCCTGCGACCACTGGCTGTCGCGGCGACCGTCCCAGTACAGCCAGGGACTGTAGGCAGTACCGACGATGCTCGGCGTATTGCGCCTGGACATGCCGATCCCGACACCTTTCGGCAAGCCGTCGGTGAAGCGCCGTTCGGGCTGGTGACAGGTCGCGCAGGACACCCTTCCGTTTGCGCTGAAGCGCGTGTCGAAGAACAACCTGCGACCGAGCTCAACGGCCAGCGGGTTGTCGGCGACGGCGTTGGTCGGATCGGGCGGCAGCGGGGGCAGCGACGCAAGCGACAGGGACTCGAGCACGGCGACACTCTCGGCGGACCATGTCCGCGGTTCTGCGTCCCACCGCAACACCAACCAGGCCGCTGCCACCACCGAAATGAGCAAGGCAGCAAGCGTGACCGGACGAATGCTCACAGGGTTAGCGGCACTACCACGGCTTCCTCGATCCCTTCGCGACGAATCGTCACCACGATCTCCCAGTACCCGCGCATGTGAAATCGCATGCCGTCGAGACGATAGTCGCCGCCACCAAGGTCCCGCGTCACGCGCGGCTTTGTCGGCAAGCCGTGATTGTGCGCCGGCATGCCGCCATCGACCTCGATCTCGGCGCCTTCGACCGGAACCCCCTCGACAGTTTCGACATGCAGTATCCAGCTCTGCATGCGGTTGATGCCGGGCGCGCCATCCGGCGTCGAGTAGGTTACGACGAACTCTGCCGCATGAGCCCCGTGCGGCATGTGCAGCAGCGTGACACCGAGTAACAAGACCGCGGGACCGGCGCGTCCGAACCAGCGCCTGAGCCGCCCGCTCATGGCAAGATACTGAACCTGAATCAGGACGAGCAGCCCGATGAGCAACGGCCAGTAGCCCCAGCCGGTAAATCCGACCTCGAACGGAAACACGGCCGCATACACTTCGCCCGTATCCTGGTTCGTGGCTGAAACGATACCGATGAAGTCCCCTTCTTCCTCGAACGTGTGAGCGATCGTGTAGACATCCGGTTCCACGACCGCCGAGTGGAAGTACACCGTCTCCGCTTCGAGGTCTTCGATGGCGGCAACATGCTCCATGCGGGCAAAGCGGCCTTTACCGGTGGCATTGCGAACGATGCGAAACTCGATCGGCATGGCCTGCAGGGCGTCATGCATGTATTCCATGACAAAAACGCTCTCGGACGCGGCCGGCAGGTCCTCGCAAAACTGTTCGTGTGCGGTAACGCGGGGCTGGTAGATCTTGAAATGGGCGCGCAGGTAATTGACCTTGATGACGCAAATGTCGTCTTCTTCGACAACACCGCCATGCGCGAACCCGACCTGCGGCAGGGCGACACATAAAAACAGGAGAGCCAGCGCGGATCGAATCATGAGACTATTCTTATCATGAATCTTCTGCTGAGCACATTGGCGCTCCTGCTCGGGCCGCTCATCTACACGCTTGCCGGCCGCAGTCGTGCAAGCAGGCACGCCCTTGACGCCTTCATCCTGGTCGCCGTGGCATGGATTATCGGGGTCCACATCATTCCCGTCGCGATCAAGACGGGCGGCCTGCTCGCGATCGCCTTCCTCCTGGCGGGTATCGCATTTCCGCTGGTCATGCAGCGTTTCCTGCACGTCGCCACCGGCACCGCGCACTTCGCAATGATGTTCCTGGCCGCAATCGCACTGGCCCTGCACGCCATCATCGATGGCGTCGCGCTGGTTCCGGGGAGCGGCGACCACCTTCCCCTGGCGGTTATCTTGCACCGCCTGCCCGTCGGCATGGCAATCTGGTGCACGTTTCGCCCGGCCATCGGCAACGCCTCGGCAATCGCTGCGTTTGTGATTATCATTGCAGCGACCGGCCTCACTTTCTATTCAGCCACCCCGGTCGTCGAGCTCGCAGAAAGCAGGAACCTCGCGCTGTTCCAGGCGTTTGTGTCCGGCTCGTTGATCGATCTCGTGGTGACGCTCGGCCGGCAAGCATGGAACAGGGCCGATGACGACGCCGGCAGGCGTCGCGAAACCTAGCTATCGCCTGACTTCGGCGCGCCCTTGTTGTGGAAGTGTCCCCTGTAGAAGATCAGGGGATCCTCGTCGCGATCGTCGAGACGCAGGACGCGGCCGACGATGATCGTATGATCGCCACCGTCATACCGATGCTCGGTGCGACACTCGAAGCACGCGGCATACTCCGGGAGAATGGGCGCCCCATGCAGTCCTTCGCGGCAATCGAGGCCCGCGAACTTGTCGATATCCTTGCTGGCGAATCGCGACGACAACTCGTGCTGGTCAATGGTCAGCACATTGACCGCGAAGTACTCGGCATTGATGAACGTGTCGAAGGTATTCGCGCTGTTCGCGATGCTCCAGAGTACGAGTGGAGGATTCATCGACACCGAGTTGAAGCTGCTGATGGTTATACCGACTTTTTCACCACGGGCATCGAGCGCAGTCACGACAGCCACACCGGTCGCAAAGCAACCCAGTGCGCGGCGAAACTCGTGGTGGTCGATTATCGGATCGTCGTCGGATCTCAAGCGTGCTTCCCGGCGGGGTTAGGAGGATTCGTCGGTCCTCAAATTTGCAGGCAACCTGCGGCCCGCATCAATGCGACGGAAGAAGGCGGCGAGCAAGCCGCCGGCGATAAGGTGCCACACGCCCCAGACCGCCGCAACCGCAGCTGCCCCCCCGAGGCCCTTGAGCTGGCTCAACAGGATGATCAGTGCGAGCCCGGAATTCTGGATGCCGATCTCGAACGTCAGTGCACGTCGCGTCGCGGGAATACGCGACAGGATACGTCCCGCCAGCGCGCCCGTCAGGAATGCGATGGCATTGTGCAGTACGACAATGCCACCCAACAGGCTTAAGGCCGGGAGCAATATCGGGAAAAAGTAGGCGATGCCGTAGATGATGACACCCACGAGGACAGACACGCCGAGGACCGTGGTGTGCTGCTTGATACGACGGGCTACAGCCGGTGCTTTCGCCGCAACCGTCATCCCGATTACCAGGGGCACGGCCAGCAGGAACGTCGTCTGTGCGACGAAGATAAGTGGATTGACGTCCAGCGTTTCCAGCAGCGTCGCCGTCGGTCCATAGGCGTGCGACCAGAACAGGATGGACGTCGGCGTCAGGATCGCAGCCAGCAGGCTCGATGTTGCGGTCAGCGCCACCGATGCAGCGACGTTGCCCCGTGACAGGTAGGTCAGGAGATTAGAGACCGCCCCGCCGGGACAACAGGCAACGACAATCATGCCAAGCGCTATCGAGGCGGCCGGCTGCAAGACGAGAATAAGCAGGAAGGTCACCAACGGCAGAATCACGACCTGCGACAGGACACCGCCCGCGAACAGCAGCGGCCGCTTCCACAGGAAGGCAAAATCCTTGACGTGCAGGCCAAGTGCGACGCTGAACATGACCATGACCAGCGCGAGAGCGACACCGGCCTGCCCCACCGGGTCCAGTACAATACGCAGGCTGTCGAGCGTGCCTATATCCACGGGCCTTGATTGCTCACAATGTCTCGGATTCCAGGAACGGCTTCACACCGACGGCCTTGTAGAGCTCGTCCGGCTTGTAAGCCGTGTTGCCTTTCATGACAAGCGTGGCGCGGCGAATCGCCGAGATGTCTTCAAGCGGATTGCCCTCGACCAGCACGAGATCGGAGTCCTTGCCCACCGCGATAGAGCCGGTGCGGTCATCGACACCAACGACCCGCGCGGAATCGAGCGACGCGATTCTGAGCACGTCCGCGTTGGAGATGCCGGCCTCGGCGTACAACTCCAGTTCCCGGTGAATCGTGAACGCGGCGACGTTGTCGCTGCCCGGCACGATCTGCACACCGCTGTCGTGCAGCTTCCTGATCATCGCCGCCTGGGCTGCGGCGGAGGCCGCCCATTCTTCGACCTTGTCACCCATGTCCATTTCCGCCTTGTAGTAGCCGCGCGCAACATTGATCGGCAGGTGGTCGAGCACCGGCGCGAACGTCGGGTTGGGATCACCGTCGTGATGCACAAGCTGCTCCATGAAAATGGCAGCCGTCGGGTCGATGGTCGTTCCGTGCTTCACAAACAAGGCGATGTAGTCCTCGACCTCCTTGCTGCCGAGGTCCAGCTTGCCGGCCTCGTCGCCGTAAAGCGTAAAGCGCAACTGCTTGCGCGTGTCTTCACGATCTCCTGCCAGGAAATTCAGGAACACCATGTTGATGTGCTGGATCTCGTCATAGCCGGCGCGTACCGCCTGCTCGGCCGACATGAAAGCGGGGATGTGACCGCTAAGCCGCATGCCGTGGCTGTGCGTACGTTCGGCGATGTCGTCGACCCACTCCGGATCGATCGAGCTGTAAAGCTTGATCTGCATGTAGCCGTTCTCGGCATAGAAGTCGACGCGCTCGAGCGCCTCCTCCAGCGACTCGACCGTCTCGCCCGAGGCATACGGGCTCGCCTGGTCGATGAACCCCGAGCGATACGTGTTGGGCCCGATGACCTCGCCCGCGTCGTACTTCGCCGTCAACTCCATGATCTGCTCGTGGACGCTACCGATATCGCGCACGCTCGTAATCCCACCGGCGATGTTGAGAACGCCGTCCGAGAGATTGAAGTGACCGTGCATGTCCCACATGCCGGGCATCAGGCTCTTGCCCGTGGCATCGATGTGCTTCGCGCCCGGCTTGTCGACCTGCGTTTCGGAAATGGCCGTGATCTTGCCACCCTCGACCATGACAAAGCGGTCTTCCAGTAGTGCGGCGTTCTCCACGTCCACAACATCGACGTTATCAAAGACCAGCGCGCCGTCCTGCACATAGGCGAGGTCACCCGCGATGCGCCCTACCATGGCCGCATCCTGCTCGATCTGGATGGCGCTGAGCTTCTCCAGGATCTCCGGGTTCCAGCCCTTCGGCAGCATGCCCATCCAGCCGCTGAAGTCGAGTACCGTCAGGTTCAGTTTCTCGTCGAACCACCCGTAGTACGGGGTGAGCCCGAGGCCGGATACGGCAACCAGCGTCAGCGTCTTCTCGCCATCGGGCGTGTCGACCTCGGCGGTTGTCAGCTTCTCGGCCCGCGCGGTGCCGGACGGCAGCAATTCGATCTCGCCGTCCATGTTGCGGAGTGCGGCCTGCACCAGCGCGCCGAAGCTCAGGTCGGCATACTCCGTCGCCACGTAGAATCCGGGTTCATCGGTGGTCACGCTGCCGCTTTCACCGGCCGTGCTCCAGCTGGCTACGCCGTCGGTGTAGGTAAACGTCTCGTCGATCGTCGCCCCGAAAGGCGAAATCCCCGTAATCTTCTGTGCCACGGGAATGCCGGCGGCATTGAGCTGCAGTTCGGAGTTGACCGAGTACTCGCGATTGTTCCAGTGCAGGAACGACTCCACCGTGACTTTGCCGTCGCCGGTACGGACCATTTTTGAATGCCCCGCCTCGTTGCCTTCCGACACCCACTCGAACTCGTGTGTCTCCCCTATCGCGCCCGCAACGTCGGCAGGCGCTTCACCCGACTCCTGCCCGCAAGCCCAGAGCAACAACAGCGTGGGCAGTGTCAATACGATGGCATTTCTCATTGTTTTTCTCCGTGGTGAGCGCTGAAGAACTCGAATAACACTCGGGACCCCCAAAAATCGGTGTTCTCTTCCGGCTCGATGCAGATCAATTGGTCGGGCATGCTGGCCGCCTGCAAAGCAGTGACACAATAGCCGTTACTCCCCCGAAAGTCTGCCGTGCCGGGCCAGCGATGATTGCCCTCCGGCCAGAGACAATCGATGGCGGGGTGATCGGTCTCGCCGCAGGCTATCGTGCATTGCACGTTTTCTCCCTCGATCGCCGGCGATGTCCATGCCTCGAGTTCCACGCCGCAGGCCAGCCCTTCGTTCCAGTGGCGAGTGACGGCTGTCGTGCTTGCGAAGTACTGGCCGTACGAACTGACGCGCCCATCATCGGGAACCGTCTCGTCCGCGCCACCGTTGATCTGCAGAAGCGGCAGGCGTTTCGATGGGGCGCACTCGAATCCACGCTCAAGTCGCCCACCAACCAGTGCAACCGCAGCAAACAGCTCCGGCGCCTCGCACGCGATGCGTTGGGCCATCATTGCGCCGTTGCTGAATCCCGTAACATGCACGCGCGTCGCATCCACCTGCCAGCGTGTCGTCACGGTCGCGACCAGGCTGCGCAGGAAACCCACATCGTCGTTGCAGGAAGTCCAGCCGCACTGTCCGCAATTGCCGCATTCCGGCGGACACGGCGATCTCGCCGCATCCGGCTCGCAGATCGGGCCCTCCGGCCCGGCGTCGAACCCATCGGAGATATGATTCCAGGATGTCACCTCCCACGGTTCTTCGCCGCCGCTTCTCGACATGAACCAGGTACCTTGCGGATACACCATGACGAAACCGTATTCCTCGGCGTACTGGTTGAGCCCCTGGGTCACCTCGGCCTCGGTACCTGTCGCGGTGCCGCCATAGCCGTGCATGAAAATCGCAACGGGATGCGCTTTCATTCCGTCGTAACTCGATGGCAGGAACACGAAAAATTCGCGCGTCAAGCCGTCGTGCTGCAGCGTGTAGCGCTGCATGGCAGGGTCCCACGCGCTCTCCTTGCCGCCGCAGCCACCCGCGAGCAGCAATGCAAGCAGGACCATGATGTGTAACGATCGTTTCTTCATACGCCACATGATAGCCGTTCTTGCTATCCTAGCTGAAACGCAAAAACGAATCGGCAGGGGGCTTCACGTGAGACGACTCATCACCGCGACCGCGGTATCTGTTCTATTAGTGTCGGGGTGCGACAAATCAGCCGAAGATAACGGGCCGGCTGCGTTCGCCAGCCGCTACCAAGGCCTTGAGTCCGCGACCACGCTCATCACGGGCGCAACTGTCCTGACAGGCACGGGCGAACGACTCGACAACGCCGATGTGCTCCTTGTCGACGGCAGGATTGCGGGCGTCGGCAGCGGACTCAGCGCCGAGGGCGCCAATGTCGTTGACGCCACGGGTAAGTGGGTCACACCCGGGATCATCGATGTGCACTCACATCTCGGCGTGTACGCATCGCCGGGTACGCAGTCGCATTCGGATGGCAATGAAGCGACCGCTCCCGTAACGGCCCAGGTCTGGGCTGAACACAGCGTGTGGCCAAACGACCCCGGCTTTACGACGGCGCTGGCCGGTGGCGTGACGGCCATGCAGATTCTTCCCGGGTCCGCCAATCTCGTCGGCGGGCGCGGCGTCACGCTCAAAAACGTGCCGGGCCGCAACGTGATGGAAATGAAGTTCCCGGACGCACCGTACGGTCTCAAGATGGCTTGCGGTGAGAACCCCAAACGCGTTTATGGCAGCCGTGGCCAGGAGCCTGCCACGCGCATGGGCAATGTTGCCGGGTACCGCAGCGCGTGGATCGATGCCGCGGAGTATCGCGACAAAATCAGGGCTGCAGAGGAAGGCCAGGGTGAGAGGCCGAAACGTGACCTGAGACTCGAGACGCTCATGGGCGTGCTCGAGGGCGAGATCATCGTGCACAACCACTGCTATCGTGCCGACGAAATGTCGGTCATGCTCGATATTGCAAGAGAGTTCGGCTACAAGGTCGGCACCTTCCATCACGCGGTCGAGGCCTACAAGATCGCCGACCTGCTGGCCGAAGCGGACACCTGCTCCGCGATGTGGGCGGACTGGTGGGGCTTCAAGATGGAAGCCTTCGACGGGATTCGCGAAAACGCGGCTATCGTGGACAAGGCAGGCGCCTGTGCCGTTATCCATTCGGATTCCGAGATCGGCATCCAGCGCCTCAACCAGGAAACGGCAAAGGTGATGGGTGCCGCGGCCCGGGTTGGTATGGACATCCCGCCTGAAAGCGCCATTCGCTGGATAACCGCGAATGCGGCCAAATCGCTCGGCATTGCCGACCAGACAGGGACACTCGAGGTCGACAAGATGGGCGACGTCGTCATCTGGGACGGTAACCCGTTCAGCGTCTATACGAAGGCCGAGCGCGTCTATATAGACGGTGCGCTCGCCTTCGAGCGTGGCAACGACGCCGTTAACCCGGTTACCGATTTCACGCTCGGCACGGCAGCCGCCGCCGGAGGTGCAAGATGAGCCGCCTCGTTACCGCAATGATGTTCCTCGCCTTTGCCTTGCCGGTTTATGCGCAGACAACCGCAATAGTCGGCGGCAAGGTACACACGATTGGCCCGCAGGGTACGATCGAGAATGGCACGGTGTTGATCGTCGACGGGCGCATCGCGGCTGTCGGCGCAGACGTCGAGGTTCCAGCCGATGCGCAGACGATCGATGCCGGCGGCAAGATTGTCACGCCGGGTTTGTTCTCACCCTTCGGCCGGCTCGGCCTCGTCGAGGTCAGCTCGTCCGCAGGTCCGACCGACTATGCGCAGCGCGGCGCGCAATTCACGGCCGGGTTCGACATTGCCGATGCCTACAACCCGCGTTCAACACTCATCGCCATAAACCGCATCGAAGGCGTGACGCGCGCCGTTGTGGCGCCTTCCCCCGGCTTCCCGGATGAGACGGGCAGTGGTCATGTCCTCGCGGGACTTGCGGCGATCGTCAATCTCGGTGATGACAACGTCCTCGACCAGCGTGCCGCGGCCATGGTCGTCCAACTCGGCGAGGGTGGCGCAATGCTCTCC
>Ga0224506_10001131_pt1 | contig 19472 bp, 16 predicted proteins | sample SF_Jan12_sed_USG_2_FD_169108 | JGI IMG/M metagenome (GOLD analysis project Ga0224506, IMG submission 169108) | Sediment microbial communities from San Francisco Bay, California, United States - SF_Jan12_sed_USGS_8_1 | ecosystem: Environmental > Aquatic > Marine > Sediment | place: USA... | reverse complement strand
GAATTGATAATAAAAACCTAGCACAATATTTACAGCAATTGATTCATGATGGATTTATTCCACTCAGAGTGTTTCAAAGTGTTTCTGAATGGTTTGCTCCTCATGAAGTATTTTCAAAAAATCAATTTCATCCTCGCTTACTTAGGTCTGGATTTATACCCTTTGAAAATGATGAATCATTGCTTATTTCCATAAAAGTTGCAAATCAAGTAGTCAAGCTAATTAATAATGATGTTATTCTGATTTATTCAGGTAATAAGTCAATTCATGTTTGGTATCCTTTTGATTTACCTGATTATTTACATGACAGACAACTTTCATTACTTTATAGTAGTAAACAAACTGAAAATTTAGATCGAATGGTGAGGAAGCAGATCTATACTAAAATTAAAAGACAGATGGAATCTCCACTTGATCATCGAATTGCAGAAGATAGTCGGCGAGTTGTTCCGATAATTGGAACTTTTAATGGTATAACTGGAAGAAGGGTTATGAAACTAACATTGGATCAGTTACAAAGTACGTCGCTAGAACATGATTTGATTCAATCTAGATTTCCAGCATGGTTTGACTGAATCACTTTCTTTTCTTTATCACTTTCTTTTCTAATAGCTAGGTCCTTGGCAATTTCTTCTTGTTTCTCATGCATTCCCTTTAATTTTCTGTTATTTTGAAGATCAACAATTAACTCAACATATTGATTATGAATTCTCCCTGGTTCTTTATTTGCGAATGGTGTACCAACAAGAGGCATGAATGTATGGGAATGGATTGTAGCACCTGCTTCTGTTAGTTTTTGCATATGAGTCATGGTATCGGTGACATCTGTTAGTTCTTCACCAGGTAGTCCGAAAATAATGTCTACATCTACTTCAAAATCATATTTTATTAGTAATTTTACCGCTCTTTCTGTTTCGTCCGCACTGTGACCTCTATCTGCTAATTTAAGCACTTTGTCTGATCCACTTTGTCCACCTACAATTATTTTTTTGGAGTTAGTATATTTCTTCAGGATTTCAACACTTTCAACAGTTATAGTTTCAGGTCTGACTTCACTGGGAAAAGATCCAAAATATATATGCCCTTTTTCTCCTACAATATTTCTAATTGAGGAAAGTAGTTCTTCAACTTTGTTTAAATCTAAATTTTTTCCATCAGGAGAACCATAAGACAAGGCATTTGGACTGATAAATCTAATATCTGGTCTTCTCCGAGTAAAGTATTTTTTAATTTCATCAACATAAACTAAGACTTGATCTACTGATCTATGACGTACTGGCATTCCTTTACTTCTGATTTGGCAAAATCTACATTTCCATGCACATCCCCTTGTAATTTCAATAGGTCTATATATTTTATGCTTGACTGAAAATGGAGGATATTCATCAAGGTTAATTGGGTTTGGTTTGGGATTTTTTATTAAGATACCATTTTCGATGTATGCTAATCCTTTGATATTAAAATAATCGTCATTCTCTAAATATTTCATTATAAATTCTGTAAAGACTGCTTCTCCCTCACCAACACATACTATGTCTGGTCCATTAATCAACATAGAGAAAGGGTCTCCTGTTGGATGGGGACCTCCTGCAATGACAATCAACTTCTTATTTTTTAGTGCTTTTCTATACAATTCTATCAATTTTGAAATCTTTGCGACTTGGGTGGAATAAACACTAACGGCTAGAATAATTCTTTGAAAATTTTGGTATTTATCTTGTTCTGGAATTTCACTAATCTTGGGAAAATAAATCTTTAGATCTTTTAATATTGGATGAATGTCCAAGCTACCAACTAATGCTCCAATCGCATTGGCATTTACCCTAGAAAAAGGGAAAATTAGACATGAATTACCAAGAACTGTAGAAGACACCAAATTTTAATTATATTTCATTTATTTTTAGCCTTCTTTTGTGAATTGAATTAAATCTATAGTAGGAGCAATTTCAACGAAAAGTTAATTAAAGATGCTACGATAATAATATTGTAATATGTCATTATCTGGAATTGCAGCTACTCAAGAGAGTATTGATTTATACGAGAAAAAAAGATTTGAGAAAAAAGAAGGTGGAATAATCCTTAAAATAAATGAAAATAAAATTGAAGTTGAACATGAATTCACAGAAGATTTTTCCGGTTTATTAACAACTTTACCAGATGAAGAGCCAAGATATGTTTTGTATGATGTTCCTACTAAAAATCAGGCAAATCTTGATGATTTAAAGACTGTTTTTATGTTTTGGATGCCTATTGAAAGCCCTGTTAGACTACGAATGCATTATGCGAGTACAAAAAGTGTAGTTGGCAATACGTTTAGAGGGATTTCACTTACAATTCAGGAAGATGATAAATCAGTTCTAAATTTAGACTATCTAACTACTCAACTTGATAAGGCAAAAGTAATGAATCGTTATTAATAGACCTTCAATTCAATGTCATAAGGATTAGTTCTAATGCAACATTGTGTATTATTCCAGCAAGAATCAATATAATCCACTAATAACTTATCATTTGTTAATAATGCAAAATTAGTTTTTCCTCTATGGGATATATCTAGCATAATTTCTTCATCTCTGATTATATAGCTATTATTAATCCAGATACATTCACTAAGTCTTATGTTGGGACGTGAAAAATCTATACTTTCAAATTCATCTAAAATTTCCTTTGTCCTAGCAATAGCTAATTCAATGCGAATATCATCATTGGTTATTTTTTCAATCTCTTGAACAATATCATTTGCATAATTAATTCCAAGAGGTGATAGCAGGATAACCAGTTTAGTTTTTGTTTGTCTAATCATCCGTTTTATTTCAATATTTACTTCATTATTTTTGAAAATATAGGCTATTTGACCCAGTGGGGGGTCATCCATATTCCAATGATTGAGTAATTCATCCTTCAAGCCTTGTACTAATTGATTCTTTTGATGAATTTCATTTTTAAGATTTATATCAAGAAAATTTAGCAAGTTTTGTATATTTTGAATGAAATATGTTGCAGGCCTATGTGTAGTATCCTTAAAGACTATATCAATTGCTTCAAGACTCTTTAATGATGGATAAATTTTTGAATCAGGAATCTCAATTGATTTTGCCATTTCTTTTACGGTTGTAAATGGATATTCTAATAGAGATACGATGACTCTTGCTTCATTTATATTGAAAAATCCTGTTTTCATAAGTTGCTTTGTTAAATCCATCTACTATAATAATTGATTCAGATAATATATATGTTTTCTACTTTTCTACCGTATAAAAGTAGAAAAATCTTAAATTTCAAAATATCAAAAACTTCGAGTACTGATATTAAAATTCAAGAAGTATAAGTATTCTAAGGAATTTATGGAATTTCCAAGCCAAGTCGATGTAACAATTGTTGGAGGGGGACCTTCTGGTGTTGTATGTGCATATATGGTTGCTAAAGCTGGTTATAAGGTAGTTATTCTAGATAAAAAATCACGTGATAAGATTGGTGACAAGACTTGTGGCGATGCTGTTGATAAAGCGGCATTAGATAGATTGCATCAAGAATCAGGTCTTTCCTATCCATCTGGTAATGAAGTTAGTGATATAATAGAAAAAATGTCAATTGGAGCAGGTGATGTGGATTGTAAAATCAGTTTAGATGCACCAGGATATTTAGTTGATCGATTAAATTATGGTCAAAGGCTACTACAAAATGCTGAATCTGTGGGTGTAACAATTATTCCACAAGCAACAGTCAGAGATATTTTGTACCGAGAAGAAAATGATATTCGATTTGTATCTGGTGTTAAATTTAAACATAATGGGAAAATTCATGAAATAGGATCTCATTTTACAATTGATGCTTCTGGTTCATATGCTGTAATTCGAAAACAACTTCCAGAGGAATTTTTCATCAATGGATTAGAAAAAGAATTAAAAGATGTGGAAATATGGCCTACATATCGAGAAATAATACAATTAAATGAAAATCAATCAAATCATCGATGGATGAATGAGATTTTACTATTGTATAAGGATGATTTTCCCATACCTGGTTATTTCTGGATTTTTAGCAAAGGTAATCATCAGTTAAATGTGGGTATCGGGTGGTCAAAAGTCCAAAATCTCGGTAAAATGAAGGACCTTTTTAGAAAGGAACTTAGCAACTATTATTCAGAAAATGATTATTCTGTAATTAAATCAGGGGGTGGGCAAATACCTATTAGACCTCCATTTGATTCTTTAGTATTTAATGGTGGTGCTCTTGCAGGTGATGCTGCTTGTATGGTTCATCCCATAACTGCAGAAGGTCATGGTCCTGCGCTTGATACTGCCATGAGATTGGGAAAAACATTAATTAATGCACTGAAACAAAAAAACTATACACGTGAAGGAATATGGGATTATAATGTTGCTGTAGCAAAACATTATGGTAGAAAACACACTGAATCCGAATTATTCAAACGATTTTTAATTGATATCGAGGTTTCAGGTCTTGAATTTCTAATAAAAAAGAAAGTTTTTAATGAGGAAGAGTTAAATTTAGTATTTTCGGGAGAGACGATTGCCCTTTCAAAATTAGATATCTTCAAGAGATTTCTCATCTTATTACAAAAACCTAAGATATTATTTAAGATCAGATCAATTTTCAGAAAAACAGATGTATGTAAAAAAATTTATTCAGAATATCCAACTAATCCCTCTGAAATTGATAGTTGGAGAAAGAAACGGAATTCAACATTAGGTTTGAGCTATTGATCTAAATTTCTTATTTTTTTGAATTTTCTTCTTTCATGATGAAGCCAAACTTGACCCTGTTGGTCTATCTCGAATTCTACAGGATCTTTTTCTCCTGAAGCCGTTGCAAAATAATACAATAAATCATCTTGTCGATGAATGGGTACTTGGTGTTTATCATCTAGACTACAGAAGAAAAGAGAACCACCTTTTGCGACAATTTTTATTTTTGAAATTGACTTATATGTGTGATAAACACCTGTTAATTGTTTAAACAATGTTCTATTTTTCAATATAGGGAATTGATAGTGTATATCTTTCTTAAGCAGTAGACCCAAGGTTGCAAGCGCAAACATTCTAGGACTTGGATGCTTATTTGCAAGGAAAATTACACCTAAATTAAGATCAGGTATCATTGCGAACCATGCACTAGATGCAATATGAGATCCTGAATGGTGGACAAGTTTATGACCATAAAAATCATCATGTACCCCAAATCCGTATCCATATCCTGCTTTACCAAAATTTCCAATAGTATTTCCAAATAATTGTGAATTTTTGGTTTCACTAAAATGAAATTCTTGCATTAATTTTATTGAATGTTCAGATAATATACGTTTACCATTGAATTCCCCATTATTTAAAATCATGATCATATAGTTAGATAACTCATTGATTGATGAAAATAATCCCCCTGGTGCATATCCAAATGTATTGTTCACTGCATAATATGATGTTTTTTCAACGATATTATTTTTACCTAATTTATACGGTGTAGACAGATTTCCTGTTTTTTCAGCATCTTCAACAATGAATGAGGAGTTTTCCATACCTAATGGACTGAAAATATTCTGCTGTAAATATTCATTTAACGACATTCCTGAAACCAATTCAATAATTCTACCCAACAAAGTATATCCTATGTTGAAGTAATATAATCTCTTTCCAGGTATATCGGTGATATATTCCTGAGCTCCATTTAGATGTCTGTACAAGTCATTCCAAGATGTAAAAGGAATGAATGGTGGGATTTGTGAATCATCAATTAAATGGTAAAATTGGTGATAGCTCACCCCTCCAACAATATCTGGAATTCCTGATGTATGGTTCATTAAATGGTGAATGGTAATTGGATTTTCTTCAAATCCTAGTTTAATTGGTAGATATTTTGAAATTGGGTCATGAATATTTATCTTTTTCAAATCATGAAGTTGTAAAATACCTACACAGATAAACGATTTAGTTACTGATGCAATCCTGTATAAGGTGTCTGAATCAGAAGGAATTCTTTCTTCTAAATTTTTAGATCCATAATTTTGTGTGTAAATAATTTTTCCTTTACTAACTATAGCCATACTTAAGCCAGGGACTCGTTCAACCGTCATTTCCTCTGCTATTAATGTATCTAGTATTTCTTGTGTTTCTGGACTAATTTCGTCAGGTATCATATTTTTATTTTTATGGATTTTCATAAAAATCGAATTATATTATCACTACAGATTGAATTAAATATCCTGAATTTTCATCTAACATATGCATATTAAATTATGAAATAAATATGTCAAAATCTAATATGTCATATTTCGACATGTCGATATATTTATAAATTGATATGTCATATTATAATATGTCAAATAATAATAGGTCAAAATTTGATATATGTCAATATAGCTTATTATTACAAGGTGGTTAAAGTGAGTAAAACAGAAGCTACGAAAAAAAATATATTTAATATTACAGGTATGACGTGCGCTTCTTGTGTTAATTCAATTGAAAGTTTTGTTGGTTCACAAGAAGGTATAATGAAAGTCAGTGTCAATTTGTTGGGTGAGCAAGCAGAAATTGAATATGATTCCTCAATCAATGACAATCAAATTATTGAATGGGTAACAGGGATTGGATATTCTGCAGAATTAGTAGAAGCTTCCACTCCTGGTTCAATTACATTTGATGTTAATGGAATGACTTGTGCAGCATGTGTTAATGCAATTGAAGAACATGTAGGGACTAAATCAGGGGTAAAAAGTGTTAGTGTAAATCTAACCACTGAAAAAGCGAAAATAGAGTATGATTCTAACATAACTGGACCTCGAAATTTGATTGGATATATTGAAGAAATTGGATATTCAGCAAGCATTTCAGAAGAAAAAGTAAACATTGATAGATTAGGTAAAAAAGAGGAAATTGAAAAATGGAAGAAAAAATTAATTTACAGCAGCGTTTTATCTTTTCCTATATTTCTCATTTCCATGGTTTTCATGTTCATTCCTTCATTTCATGGGTTTTACATGGTAGAAATTTTGCCTAATTTATTTCTGACAGAATTCATAATGTTTGTTCTAGCAAGTTTTGTACAATTTTGGATTGGCTATGGTTTTTATGTCAAATCATATAAAGCTCTCTCACATAAAACAGCCACAATGGATGTATTGGTTGCGTTAGGTACGTCTGCAGCCTATTTTTACAGTTTATTTTCAATGATCTATCGAATGATAGTACCTCAATTTGAAGGAGCTATCTTCTTTGAGACTTCTGCACTTTTAATTACCTTTATTATTCTTGGTAAGTATATGGAAGCAAGAGCTAAAGGGAGGACATCTGAAGCAATCAAAAAATTAGTTAATCTTCAGGCAAAATCCGCTGTATTAGTAAATTATGATGAAAATGGTAACATGATTGATGAAAGTGAAATTTCACTAGAAATGATCCAGAAAAATGATATTTTGAAAGTATATCCTGGTGAAAAAATTCCTACTGATGGAGTTGTCGTAGATGGTAATTCTGCAGTAAATGAATCAATGATTACAGGTGAAAGCCTTCCAGTTACAAAGCAAAAGGATGATGATGTTATTGGAGCAACAATCAATGAAAATGGTGTTCTTTTTGTGAAAGCAACCAAGATTGGGTCTGAAACCGCTTTATCTCAAATAATAAAATTAATCGAAGATGCTCAGTCATCTAAGGCACCTATTCAAGCAATGGCTGATCGAATTTCATCAGTGTTTGTTCCTATTGTAGTAGGAATCGCAATACTTGATTTCATTATATGGTATATTCTCCTGTCTACTGGTGTTGTTCCTCAAAGTTGGTTACCTGCTGGAACATCGAATTTCCTCTTTTCATTTCTGCTTGCAGTCTCTGTTTTGGTAATTGCATGTCCCTGTGCACTTGGGTTAGCAACACCCACCGCGGTGATGGTAGGGACTGGATTAGGTGCGGATAATGGAATTTTAATAAAAGGTGGAGAACCATTAGAAACAGCTCACCAAATAAATTCCATAATCTTAGATAAAACAGGAACAATTACTCATGGAAAACCTGAATTAACAGATATTATCTCATTATCTGAAATTTCTGAAAACGACCTTTTATATTTTGCAGCTTCTGCAGAATCCGGAAGTGAACATCCATTAGGAAGAGCGATCACTCGATATGGCAAGGAAAATTTGGAAAAATTACACCAACCTACTGAATTTGAGATAGTTGCTGGTAAGGGTGTAAAAGCAGTTGTTTCCAAAAAGGAAATTATTGTAGGTTCAAGATATTTATTAAAAGAATTGAATTTGGCAATTTCTGAGGAAACCGATTTAAAGATGATGGAATTGGAAAATATAGGCAAAACTGCAATGTTAGTAGTAATTGATGGTAAACTCGCAGGTATTCTTGCAGTTGCTGATACTGTAAAAGAAGAATCTGTTGCAGCAATCACTGCCCTAAAGAAATTAGGAATTGATGTTTGGATGGTCACTGGTGATAATTTGCGTACTGCAAAGGCAATTGCTATTGAAGTAGGAATTGATAATGTAATGGCAGAGGTACTACCAGAAGACAAGGCTAAAAAAGTGAAAGAAATACAAGAGACTGGAAAAATAGTCGCTATGGTTGGAGATGGGATCAATGACAGTCCTGCACTAGCTCAAGCAGATATTGGTATGGCAATTGGAGCTGGTACAGATGTTGCAATTGAAACAGCTGATATCGTGTTGATGAAAAGTGATTTGAGAGATGTTGTAACTGCAATTGATTTATCTAGAACTACCTTTAGAAGAATTCAATGGAATTTTGTTTGGGCGTTTGGATATAATGTACTTGGTATCCCACTTGCAGCAGGGATATTTATCCCCCTAATAAGAGCAATTACATCAGAGACCTTTACACTCCCACCAGAAGTTGCCGGATTGGCTATGGCATTTTCCTCTGTCAGCGTTGTGACCAGTTCTCTACTTCTAAAACGATATAAAAGTCCAGTTGTATGAGGTAACTCGTAATAATAAACCGCCACATCCAAAACTGGTTTTTAGGGTTTGTTAATTATTAAATCTAATTTTTTATGTTTCCCCTTCTTTTTTTTAAAATGTCAGAGTTTTGAAATTAATGTGATCAATCAAACACTTTTTGTAATAATTCATATTATTATAAAATAATGAGTTCATTTCAACGAATTGGAGATAGTGATTTGAATTTTGATTTGTCCCAAAATGAAGCAAGAGTGTTACATAGTCTTGTAAAATGGCCCGATTTGACAGATCAAGCAATTCATAGTCATATTGGTATGAAGAAATCTACATTTAGCTCAATCAAAACTAGATTAAAGGAATCTCATTATTATCATCGATTTTTTATTCCAAATTTCCCAGTGTTAGATTTTGAATTATTATTCATTATGTTTGGTGAGTTAAATCGCTTCACAACCTTTGACGAAAGAATGAGGGTTGCTGGTGATATGGTAAAATCTTTTACTGAAGATTTTTATGTTGTATCAGAAGCCAATCATTCATTTAGTTTATCAGTAAGTCAAAATTATACGGAATATGCCAAGAATCAAATGGAATTTATGCAGGTATATAGTGAAAATAAATTCCTTTCAAAGGATGGTATGACTCATGTGGCTTTTCCCTTTGAAATTTCACAGATGTTAAGTTTTCTAGATTATGAATCTTTATTGGCACGTTTGTTTGGATTTTCATCAGAACCATATGAAACTAGAAAATCTATTCCTTTTGGTCGAATAAAGAGAATCAAATTAACCAAAGCTGAGAAAAAAGTACTTGCCGGATTAATTAAATATCCTGATGAAACAGATACTTTAATTGCAGATGAAGTAGGTGTTTCTAGAAATACTGTTGCCAATGCCAAAAGAAAATTCTTAAAAAAGAAAATATGTTTCCCTCGTGTAGTTCCAGATATAGAAAGATTGGGTTTAAAAACACTTGTTTTTAATTATACAAAATATCGACCAAAATTAGCCCCCGAGGATAGAGCAGAAACATCTGAGAAAATACGTATGTTATTATCTCCTCATTTCTATATATACAAAAATTTAGATGGTTTTATTATTTCTGCTCATGAATCCAAGGAAAGCTTTGATGAGGTCTATACTCAGTTATATTCTTTTTATAGGAATAAAGATTATATTTTGGGAGACCCAATTAATTATTATATGAATATTCCAGATATGAAATTAATAAAAAGTATTAATTATTTACCTATGATACTAAAAATGCTAAAATTTGATCCTAAAATTCCTATTAAAGATCAATGAATATTTTCTTATTGGTAAATATAGATTGAGAATATAGTGAATTTTATTATTAATCGTTATACGGTTGTTTTAGATTTGTTTGTTGACTCCTAAACTAATCAAAGAAATACAAGAGCAAATGGGTAAAGAACTTCGAGGTAAATTCAATGAAACTATTATGATGATTCTGTTGATAAAAAATTATGAGGCAGCCATTGCTTCACAAAGTACAACTACAAGAGGTTTCAGAGGTAGACGAGATCGAAATTTGGTGACTGAGGGATTAACAAGTAAAGTAATTGCAGATGAATTGCAAATGCCTCAGAGCACCGTTTCAACTGCAATTAAACGAGTTAGGGATAAAGGTTGGATTACCCATAGTAAAGGTATGCCCGTGAAGATTACAGATGAGGGAAAAAACACAGCATATGAAAAATTGAAACACCATCGTCTATTGGAAGTTTATCTTGTTGATTCCCTCGGTATGACGGTTGAACAAGCACATGATGAAGCATCAAAATTGATGTTAATTGCATCTTGTGAATTAGTAAATCAAATTCAATTACGGTATAATAATCCTGAGACTTGTCCTTGTGGAGAGAAAATTCCAGAATCCAAAATTTGTAAAAGAACCTTTGATTAGTTCTTCTGAATATTTTCCAATATATCACTTAATCTATTAATAATGGGGTCAACTTTTAATTCAAATAATCTTCTTATTTTAGTGTCAATATCATCGCTAGTGGAAAATTTCTCCATTCTGTTTTCCATTTCATTCACCCTTGCAACCAAACCTCTAACTTCAGAGTTGATTTCATTAATTTTATTTTCATAAATACCTGATTCTCTAATATCGTGGGACATAACTGCTGCTGCGATTTTTTTCCCCATTTCTTCATCATCTTGTTTGAAACCTCTATCAAGGTAGTTTTGAACAGATTTATTAATCAAATCAGTTAATGAAATATTAATTTTCTGAGCTATTTTTTGTGCTTCTATCTTGAGTTCCTTTTCCATCCAAAATGTCGTAGGAGATCGATTCTCTCTGGAACTTTTTTCTAGCGTCATTCTCTGATAATTTTAGATATTTAAGAGATAAAAATAAATCGATAATTAATCTATAGAATAGAAAACTCTTGGTCAAATATAATTCTTTAAATGTTCATCAATAAATTTGTCTAATACTGTATAAAATACTTTAACTCCACCTCTAAATTCTTTAATCTCCAAATGCAGTTCGATTTCAATATAGTCTGCTAATGCTTCTAATTTTTGTCTGACTAAATGCGTCGACAAATCAACCATTGTAAGTACAGAGAATAGCTGTCTCCTTTCAATTAATAGATATGATCCTTCTGTATGTTCAATCTGTTTAATTGATTGATCTGTTAATTCATTAATCATTGTTTGTATACCTGATAACGCCATTGCCATTAATGGTCTATTATGATTAGTTTTTGTAGAGAATTTCGCATATAATTCATTTCCAAATGGGTCAACTACAATAATCCACTTCATTGCCCCACGATTCATTAATCCTTTAACAACTTCAGCTAGTATATCTATGAATTCTAACCAAACATGCAGATGTATTGTTTGATTATCTTTATGATTTAGAATGTCCAATAGTTCTTTGGTTGATTTACCTAGCAGATAAATTTCTTTTGCTTGTATACTATCATGTTCCTTATGACTGTATTCAGCAACAAATTTATTTACTTGAGACATAGTTTTATGAATATTTGATCCGGGTAAATAATTAAATGATAGTAGTATCACCCTATAAATTGAATTAAATAGGGAAATCAGGTTCGATACCTTTTCTTCTTTGGGAATTAAATCCCAAGCATTATTAATTAATTTAACGATGTTTAAGGTATTTTTATAATCATCTAAGCATCTTTCTTGAATAAAAGGATTTATACCTAGTATATTTCGTGTCACTGCTGGAATTAATTTTTCAATGGTTACTTCTTTAATCTCTGTCAATCTCAATGATTTGGAAACTCTAACCATTTCATCAGTTAATTCTTTTAAAATTGAGTTACTATACTGAAATTTAATAAGATAATTAGATAGGATTAATCGTACTGAAGTATAATTAAATGGTATTCTCGTATTATTATTTAACAGAATTTCATTTACGGTTTTTAAAATATTTTGAATCTCTTTTTCAGGAACAAAAATTTCTGCTGATTGGCTAATAAGCTGAAATATTTTTTTGGTATCGATTCCATCAGCTAAAAATGGATGAATTGAGTAAGCTATATCAATTGCTTGTAAGGGAGAAATTCCAAGATCAATCATGTCTTTCAGTATGGTATCAATAGAAAAAGGAATAATTAATCCGTTTTTTCTGACAGTTTTAAAAACTTTATCAAATTTTTCTATCAGCTCATGACTTGGTTGATAGTTCATTAAAATTATCTCAAATTGCAATAAGATATTTTTTTTTTAATTATTGATGTATATGACTAAAATAAATGGTGAAAAACTATTAATTTTGAACAGATAATGATGAAAAATAATTTTTTTGCAGGGGATTTTACTAAGTTAAAGAATCATTGGAGTGACCTATCCCGCGCAGAGAAATTTCTACGTGGTGGTACTAGAGCAGAAGTTGTAAACAAAGTTATTGAAATTAATTTAAATTTGTTAATGAATTCAAACTGGTTGGACTTGGGAACTGGTGCAGGTTATATTCAATCGGTGATCAATCAAAAACACGGTCATTTACCAAATCAATTAGGTTTGGACTGGTCTTTTGCCATGCTGAGTATTAATGAAGTATCCTTGCATAAAATTCAAGGAACATATGAAAATATTCCTATTAGAAAGGCTTCAATAAACTTGATAACTTTCTTCTTTACATTGAGTGATTATCCTAGTTTAGAATCTATATTAGAAAATGCTGGTAATAAATTGGATCAGAGTGGTAGTTTGATTATCGTGGATTATTCAATCGGGGATGAATACTGGGAAACAAGGAATAAATATCATAATCAAATTGGAAATGATAATAACAAGATTATAGGAAATATAAATTTAAGAGATATTCATTATTTTCAAAAAATATTGCCAACTAACTTGTTAACCGAGCAAAGTAAGATCATTAGATATGAAGTAAGAAGTATTGAAATGCAATCAAATTTTGAATTACCAGAAAAAATTACTCGTTGTTTTTTCTACCTAAAATTAAAAAAAACAACTTAATCTAATTGATTTAATAAAATTTTAGTAGTTTCTACTAAAATGTCCATCGTTGATGCAATTAAATAACTTATTGCCTCATATCCAACAATTCCTTTGTCTATGACTATTAATGGTAATTGTTTAATTTGATTTAATTCGATATTTTTGTAATTTATATCAAAACCATCAAGGTCAATTGACTTAATATTGATATTTGATAGTCTATTTAGCAATAATTTTGTTGTTTTAATGCTGATTGCACATGTAATGTCAGTATTAAATTGATTCAAATGAAGGAGAAATTGACTCATCGTTTCAGATCCGCCAAAGATGGGCCTTTCAAAAAGGGGATTCGAATGTTTTCTCTTGTTTATTCGTGAGGGAAATGCAGCAATATCTAACATAGTGGTCATCTCTTTTATTCCTAAGATAAGTTGCATACCTATCTCGGGTATAATTTTATTGATGTTACGATGATTTTGTATTTGTTCGATGCCTGTAATCAACTCATTTATAATCTCATATTTATCAATTTGTAGATTAATAAGTTCATGACTTGAATGACAATTTCTGCAATCATTGTCAAGATATGCTACCTGTTGTTTGTGTAATGTGCAAATTGGTCCAGCTTGTCTCATAATTTTACATTCTTGACAGATTATCTCAATAGATTGATTAATACCATGTATTCCTTTAGAGATTATTAGTTTAGAAACTTTATTCGCGAGAAATTGACTTTTTAATTGTAAATCTGAATCAATCTCTCGATCAATTTTAATTTTTTTTAGATACCCCGAAATTACTGGTTGAGTCACCTGTAATAACTCCGCGATTTGATTCTGAGAATAACCTTGTTCTCTTAAATTATGAGTTATATTCATTCTAATCTGTGTTAAATATGGTTCTGAAATAAGTTCACAGGGGAATCGCATAAATTTTCACTATATTTGGGGGTTATATAACACTATAATATTATTAATATATTAACATTCCTTAGGAAATTTGATGGAAAATAGATTTCTTTTGAGTTGTTTAACATTAATGCTTGTTCTGGCAATGATCCCATCAATATCCATCGGAGTTGAAGGTTCTACTGCACAACTGACCATATATACCTATGATTCATTACTTGCAGATCCTGGCTATCAATTCGATAGACAGTTTGAGACGTATCAAGGACTTCCTTATGGGAGTGTTGAAGTAGTATTATTTGAAGATGCTGCAAGTATTATCATCCAAGCGTCAGCTGAGAAGTCTAATCCAATTGCAGATGTACTAATAGGTATTGACAATATTTTAATAGAAAAGGCAAGAAATCAAGATATTTTACAACCCTATGTGTCAACACAGCTAAATTATCTTGAGGATGGTCTTGTTCAAGAGCTTGCTTCTGATAATTTACTCACTCCTTATGATTATGGAATTATTAGTCTTTGGTATCTGAATGATCGGCTACCGTCGATTAATCCTGGTAGTTTTGTATTGGAAGATCTATTAACTGAGGAGCTATCAAATCAAATTATAATTCAGAATCCACTTCTTTCTTCACCTGGACTTGGTTTCTTTTTATGGACAATTGGTATCTATGGTGATCCCGAAATTGATCTAGACGGAGTAATTGATGGGAATTGGAGAGAATTTTGGGATATGGCTGCAGAAAACTTTCATCTCACAAGTTCGTGGGGTGAAGCTTTCGAATTGCTTTATACAGAGGAATCTGGCAAATCTATAATGGTTTCATATACCACAAGCCCTGCATATGGTGCTTGTCTCTATGATGATTATTCAACTTCTGCTCTTTTATCTAATGAACAAGGGAATACTTGGGGTTGGAAGCAAATTGAGGGGTTAGGTCTTGTCAAAAATTCTGATAATCAAGATTTAGCCAAAGAGTTTATTGATTGGTTTGTTAGTGAAGAAGTACAAAATGAAATATACATGAATCAGTGGATGTATCCTTCACGATCAAATATTCAGCAACCCAGTTGTTATTCTGATGTAATTCAACCAAATACGATTTATCCATTAAATACTCGGATTACAACAGATATTTTAGAGAGTAATTTGGATAATTGGTTAAGTGAATGGGAAATTGTATGGGTTGAGGGATATGATCCTGCATTTTTAAACTTCAATTATCTACTATTCTTCAGTGTGCTTCTTATCCTTCCAATAATCAGACGAAATATAAAAAAGGTAATTTAATATTGCAAAGGTTCAAATTTAAGCTAAATTTCATTCCTGTTACTCTTTTTCTAGGTATATTTTTTTATTTACCTCTATTATTTTTAATTTACCAGATTATTATCTCTGATGTTTCTATAAAATTATTGCAACATCCTCTAATTGTTCGATTTTTGTTATTTTCTTTTACTCAATCTATTTTAACAGTTATACTCTCTTGTTTATTTGGTGTACCAACCGGTTATTTATTAGCTAGAAGTAAAATAGTTGGACTAAAATTTTTCAAAGCCTTAATTACAATTCCTTTCATATTTCCTCCTTTAATTTTATTATTAGGATTCGTGGTATTATTTCGCACCGAATTCATAATAATGGGATTTACATTCAGTCCATTTTCATTCTGGGGTATTGTTATCGCTCACGTGATATACAATATATCTGTAGTCTCTAGGATCAGTGAGTCTTCATTTATTCAGGAATCAAAAGACTATCATGATTTAGCAGAGACCTTGGGAATTTCTAAAATACAACGATTTACAACCATTACAATTCCTCATATTAAATCATCATTACTTTCAGCAATGATTTTGGTCTTTCTATATTCTTTTAATTCATTTGCAATTGTTCTACTATTAGGTCAATTTCGATACCAAACTATTGAGGTTATGATATTTACTCAATCTAAATTACAATTGAACACGGAATTGGCTGCTTTATTAGCTATCTTACAATTGTCTATTAATTTTACCATATTGCTACTTTATACAAAAGTAACTACATATCAATTATTTGATACTCAAGGAGAAAAATTCAAACCATATATTTCTCCTTATAAGGCAATCCCATATATCATATTTATAATTCTGATAACTAACTTTCCTATGTTTATAGTAATCTACAAAGCATTGATGGGTTTAGTTTTAGATCCTCAAATTTCACTTTTGAGCATATTTAATGATAATTATGAGAGATACTTGGGAACTACTCCAATAAGAGTTGTAAAAAATACTGTCTTTTTTGGTTTATTAACTTCATGTATTATTTTATTATTTAGTCTGAGTTTATTATTGGGATTGAGCAATTTAACATCTAATAGGTCTATGAAATTTTTTGATATTTATCTATTATTACCGCTTGGAAGTTCATCAATTGTATTAAGTTACTCATATGTAGTAGCATTTGGTTCGTATTCTGCATTTGGAGAATATATTTGGATATTTATATTAATCTTACATGTTTTATCTGCAGTGCCATTTACAATGAAAATATTAATTTCATCTTGGAAACGAATTCCTATTAATTTAATGATCATGTCTGAGACACTACAAGCTAGTCAACTACAAAAATTAAGATTTATTATCTTCCCAATGTTGAAATCATCTATTTTAATCGCTATGGTTTTTTCATTTGCTATTTCTATTGGAGAATTTGGTGCCACATATTATTTAGTTAGAGGTGAATGGACTACTTTATCAGTATCCATTGGTAAATTTTTTGCTAGTCGAAACAATTTATTACCTCATATCTATGCATCTATACTAAGCATATTTGCCATAATCTCTTTTATACTAATTGAAAAATTAGGTGGAATGGAGTTGAATGTATGATAATCAATCTTAGAGAAATAACTTTACAGTATTCAAATCATATACTATTTGAAAATTTATCTGTAGAGTTTTATTCTGGGAAGTTAAATACCTTACTGGGTAAGTCTGGAATTGGTAAAACAAGCATCTTAAAAATAATTGCAGGAATTGAAACAAATTATACTGGTGAAGTTTATTTTGATGACATCAATGTAACTAATTTATCCATAAAAGATCGTAGTGTCGGTTGGGTCCCTCAACAGCAACTACTTTTTCCAAGTATGAATGTTTATAAAAATGTTGAGTATGGTCTGTTATCTAAAAAATTATCAAGAGAAAGAAGAAAATCTATGATTTTAGAAATTTCCGAATTAACTGGAATTAACCATCTGTTAGATCGAAATATTGAAAAATTGAGTGGGGGAGAAAAACAACGAGTTGCACTAACTCGATCATTGATTCTAAAACCACGAGTTCTCCTTATGGATGAACCCTTTAGCTCATTAGATACACCTGAACGAAAGAAATTATCATTATTGTTGAAAGACATTCAATTAGAAACAGGTATTACCACAATTCATGTCACTCATTCATCAATGGAGGCAGAATTAATTTCTGATTATTTGTATATATTATCCGATCAGATGATAATCCAGCAGGGTAGTCCAATGCATATATCCAATAGACCTTTTAATACAGAAGTTGCAAGGATTATGAATCTATCAAATGTAATTACTAAAGGCTCCATTGAGGGGATTTTATCAGATGTAATTATTCCAACAGATGCAATTAAATTATCACAAAATGGAATCGCTGCGAAAGTAATTTCACAAACCAGGGAAACCATTCATCTGCGATTAATGGATGGTACATTACTTGAGATGAATAACAATTCTCCTGTAAAACTTGGTGAACTAGTGTTTATTGAATTAGATCCAGATCGATTTTATAAATTTCGATAAAATCAAATAATTTTTTTACCAAAAGCAGATGATATTAAATCAACAGCAAGTTTCGCAGTTTGATTTCTCACATCTAGGGTTGGATTAACTTCAACCATCTCAAAAGAAAATAATATCCCCGATTTATGTATATTTTCAAGTAATAAGTGAGCTTCTCGATAGGTTAAACCTCCAACAACAGGTGTACCTGTTCCTGGTGCCACTGAAGGATCTAAAGCATCAATGTCAAATGATACATGCAGATAGTCAACCTCTTTACATGCAATATCTATTGCTCTTCTAGATACTTCTGCAATTCCTAATTCATCAATGTCATGCATTGTAAAAGTTGTTATCTGTGATTTTATCAAATTATCAATTTCTCCACCATCTAAATCACGTACTGCAATTAACACCGAATTTTTTTCAGATACAGTTGGTGATGGACCAATTTCCAAAAGATCTTTATCACCTCTACCTGTAATTACTCCAAAAGGCATACCATGGATATTTCCTGATGGTGTTGTTGATACTGTATTAAAATCACCATGTGCATCTATCCAAATAATACCTATTTTACCATTAGTTCGTTTTTTCAATCCAGCCATTGTACCAATTGTGAGACTATGATCACCTCCAAGGATAAGCGGAAAGAACCCATCCGAAACTACTTGTTCAACGGTTTTTTTCAAATTAGTGCAGGTATTTATGATATTTTTTTTGTGTTTTAATTTGGGATTCTTAATACTCTCTTCTTTTTCACTTATTTCAATGTCTTGACACTCAATATTACCAAAATCATTTACTTGATAACCTAAGGTCTCCAACTTTTTTTTTAAACCAGCAACTCTAATTGCACTAGGGCCCATATCTACACCTCTTCTTGAAGCACCAAGATCTTGAGGGACACCAATAATTGCAATTTTATTTGTATATTCCATATTGATAATCTCCACAAAAAATATTAATTTTTTAATTGATTTATTTAAATGTAGATCATTTATGTATAAATTTTCAAATTAATCACTTTCCTCAATAATATCATTTTAATTCTATGATCGTATAATAATAGTAACGGATAGGGAATATCTATGGATTCACACTTTGACACCTTGGAATTTGATCCTTTCATCCAACCTAATTTAATTCAGCCACTTGAAACACGAGATATTTCATCATCTTTGATTTCAGATCTTTATCGTGAAGAACAATTAACTCAAGATGAGTATATTGTATTAGACTTCATAGGAACCATAAAGGAGAAAAAGTCAGGTGATGTAATAATGAGCTTTCAGGGTATCAAGCGATTAGTATCTCTTCATCAGGCAAAATTAACTAAAGC
>Ga0224506_10001130_pt1 | contig 19522 bp, 19 predicted proteins | sample SF_Jan12_sed_USG_2_FD_169108 | JGI IMG/M metagenome (GOLD analysis project Ga0224506, IMG submission 169108) | Sediment microbial communities from San Francisco Bay, California, United States - SF_Jan12_sed_USGS_8_1 | ecosystem: Environmental > Aquatic > Marine > Sediment | place: USA... | reverse complement strand
CCCGGAATACGTATGGACTCACATATTTATAACGGATATACCGTGCCGCCCTACTACGATTCAATGATCGGCAAACTCATTACCTACGGTAATACACGCGAGTCGGCCATCGCGCGTATGAAAGGTGCTTTGTCCGAAATTGTCATCGATGGCATCAAAACCAATATTGCGTTACAACAGAACATCCTCAACGATAATAACTTCGCCAAGGGTGGTGCAAATATCCATTATCTGGAAAAGAAACTGGGGCTGGAGTAGTCATTCCCAGACATGGCCTGGTGGCAACTTAGCATCCAGTGTAGTGCTGCCGAACTTGAGCAAACTGAATCAGTTTTGCTCGAACTCGGTGCGCTCAGTATCAACATCAGCGACGCCAAAGACGAACCTATTTACGAGCCTCTGCCCGGGCATACGCCGGTCTGGCAGAACTCCATCGTCACGGGCATGTTCGATAGCCAGCTTCATCCCGAACAGTTATACCAGAGTTTAAGCGAACGGCTGCCTGAGCACTTACTCGGCAGTCTGCGCCAGAACCAGCTCGAAGATCAGGACTGGGTTCAGGCTTATCGAGATCATTATTTCCCGATACAATGCGCCGACAGGCTCTGGATAGTCCCCAGCTGGCACCAGGCACCCGACCCGGCAGCCATTAATATCATACTCGATCCGGGCCTCGCCTTTGGTACTGGCGGACATCCAACGACGGCTTTATGTCTGGCCTGGTTAGCCGAAAACGCCATTCAAAACCAGTCCGTTATCGATTATGGCTGCGGCTCCGGCATACTCGCCATAGCAGCCTGCAAGCTCGGTGCGACAACAGTTCTCGGGGTTGATATCGATCCTCAGGCACTTGACGCCAGCCGCGAAAATGCCAGGCGCAATCAAATCACTACGGAGCAATTTCAATTATCTTTACCTGACTCGATGGATCGATCAACAGTCGACTTGCTGATTGCTAATATCCTCTCCGGGCCATTAGTCGAGCTTGCCGAATCACTGGCGGCATTAGTAAAGCCGGGTGGAAAAATATTACTTTCCGGGATTCTCCAGCAACAGGCAAATGAGATACAATCGGCTTACCAAGTTTATTTTAATATCGAACCGGTTTTAGCTAAAGAGAACTGGATCAGAGTCACGGGCACCCGCAAGAATGACCAGGAAAACACATCTCGGTGATATTATGGAAACCTGCTGCCCGCATTGCAGCTCGCATTTCCGCATTACCGACAAGCAGCTTCAGGCCGCATTAGGTAAAGTCCGCTGTGGTGAATGCAACCTGGTATTTAATGCGCTGCAATCACTGCAGGCATTTAATGGTATATTGCCCCCGGACTACCGCCCTCCGGCAGAAATAAAGCGTCAGGTATCATCAAAGCAAGACCGTTTTCCAAAACCAGAGCTGAGATCAACAAGTCCCGAACTCAGCTTACACGAAGCTATGTACGGCGAAGGCCATAGCAGCTTTGCTCAATTTGCACCCTTTTTATGGTTCATCGGCATTCTGTTATTAATCGTACTTGGTATCTCCCAGGGTATTTACTATCAACGTTACCAACTCATCGATAATCCGCGTTTTCAACATCAGGTACTCACGTTGTGCAAATTCGTACCCTGCGGTGAGACCGGTTTTTCCAGCATTCGTCAAATCAAATTACTGGAACGCAATGTCTTCACTCATCCAGTCACCTCTAACGCACTCATGGTAACCGGATCATTTGTAAACCAGGCACCTTTTCCACAAAAAATGCCTCGAATGCTTGTTAGTCTGTTCGACCTTAAGGGCAAACTGATTGCCAATCGAGTGTTCGAACCGAGTGAATACCTGCAAACCGATAAAAATCGAGCCACACTTGAATCCGGTAAACCGATTCAATTTCGACTGGAGATTGTCGACCCCGGAACAGATGCTTTGACTTATGAATTCGAGTTTTATTGAGTGCCGCAATTGATACCTATTCCTCCTGCTCAATAGACAAATCTGAAACAGACTATGAAATTATCGCCCCTAATTATTAATTTCCACAAAGAAGGTTTTTCACCATGGCCAAAGTCCCTCCTTATAGAGCCGACCATGTCGGTAGTTTTTTACGCCCTGCCCGTCTCGCCGAAGCACGTGAAAAGTTTTTCGATGGCAAATTAGCCGCCGACGAGCTGCGTTCAATCGAAGATGAATGCATTGCCGAACTCGTTAGCAAACAGGAACAGGTTGGTCTCAAGGGAATTACCGACGGTGAATTTCGCCGCACTTTTTTCCACGTCGATTTTCTTGAACAACTCGACGGCGTTAACGTCAGCTACGGTGAGTTTTCAGCCAAATTCCGTAAAGACGATGGAACTGAGGTAGGATTCCGACCACCGACCATCCACGTCGACTCAAAAATTGCCCACGGATACCCGATTCAGGGTGCTGACTTTGATTTTCTCAAGTCAAAAGTCAGCCAGACCCCAAAGGTTTGTATTCCCGCGCCTTCCATGTTGCATTTCAGAGGCGGTCGTAAAGGTATTAGCGAGACTGTTTACCCGGATCTCGAACAGTTTTACGACGACTTAACCACTGCCTATGCTGATGAAATCACAGACCTGGCAGCGCGTGGCTGCCAATACCTGCAAATGGATGACACCAACCTGGCCTACCTGTGCGATCCCGAAATTCGACAGAGCACTATTGACCGCGGTGACGACCCCGACGAATTAACCCACCTTTACTGCAAAATGGTGAACGATGCGATCAGGAACCGCCCAGCGAACATGGCGATTACGGTGCATTTATGTCGTGGCAACTTCAAAAGCGCCTGGGTCGCCCAGGGCGGCTATGAGCCGGTAGCGGATATTCTGCTGAATGAAATGAACATCGACGGGTTCTTCCTCGAATACGATGACGAGCGTTCCGGTGATTTTGCACCGCTACGCTTCCTGCCGAAAGACAAACAGGTCGTGCTAGGACTGATGAGTTCCAAGGTGGGTGCGGTAGAATCCAGCGAAGAAATTATTAAACGCATCAACGAAGCTGCCGAATATGCGCCGTTGGATCAATTATCGCTGAGCCACCAATGTGGATTTTCGTCCACCGCTCACGGCAACGACATCACCGAGGACGACCAATGGCGCAAGCTGGAGAGATGCGTCGATGTCGCCAGAGAAGTCTGGGGCGACGATTGAGTAAAATGACTTCGGTAGAAAGCCAGTGAGCAGTGTCCTGAAAGTTACAGTTGTGAAAGCCGGCTTTTAATATCAAAGGTTAATGAAATGGCCATAGCCTATCAAGCAGAAGAAATGGATGCCCCGCAGCGTAGATTATTAAGCGCGCAACTACACGCCCGACCGCCCGAAGAACTTGGTGAAAACGTTCGAGCGATTCATTTTACCGTTGGTGGCGGAGCGTCTAACGACGATACGGATACTGATCGAATTAAAAGCCTCTGTCGGGATTACGGCATTAAGGAACCTGCATCAGATCTCGACCAGCTCAGTGCGGAATGCGACAATTTCAGACTCAAGTGGGAGCGGCACACGGAGTTTACCACCTATACATTTTTTTACCCTCGCGGGGACAAAAAACCGTTTTCAGATCCACCGATGTCGCTCGTGCCTCAAGGCTGGTTCGAGGCAATCAAACATCAGGTGATGGTGGCCGTATACGTTGAACTGGTACAAAATCAGGAAGAGTTACCGGATGCGGTAGAAATAACTTCCGTACTTTCCGGCGGGTCGCTGGCAGGATCCCGGGTTTCAGGCGGAAATGCTGCTCTCTGGTCAGATTATTTAATCCACAAGGATGGATTTACTCGAGTGCTCATTCACGACTCAGGATTGGGCGGCCGTCAGCGAGGACGCCTGTTACAGCGTATTATTGAAATAGAAACCTATGGCATGATGGCATTGCTCGCCTATCCGCTAGCCAGGGATTTGGGAGCAAAAATGGCCCAGATCGACACAGAACTCGCTACGCTCGCAAGCCAGGTCGCGAAATCCAGGGTGGGCGATAATGAAAAGCCGATACTCTACGAGTTACAGGCTCTCTCGGCCAGGCTGGAAGATATCGGCGCTAGAACCAATTATCGATTCAGTGCCGCCCAGGCTTATTACGAGCTGGTACAGCGCAGAACTCTCGAATTAAGAGAGCAGCGCATCCCCGGATTACAGACGACTAGCGAATTTATTGATCGACGTCTGGCCCCCGGTATGCGGACCTGCCAGTCGGTACAGGATCGAATTGAAAAATTATCTACTCGAGCCGCAAGGCTCAGTAACCTGTTACGCACCCAGATCGATATCGCCCTCGAAACACAAAACCGCGACCTGTTGCATTCGATGGACGAGCGCTCGAAACAGCAACTACGCCTGCAGGAAACAGTTGAAGGATTATCGGTGGTAGTACTTAGCTATTACTCGGTAGGCCTGATTAGTTATGGATTGAAAAGTCTGAAATCAGCAGGGCTGCCTGTCCCTGTTGAACTCGTAACAGGTATTTCTATTCCCCTTGTTTTTCTAGCAGTCTGGGGCGGCGTAAAGATTATGCGAAATAGAATCATGAAGCATAAACCACATTAATACAGGCATTGAAATATACTGTCGACAATCCACAACTACACTATTAATTTGACTGCTATACTTTAGCGTTTCGAATGGCTTTTCTGGGCTACTCGCTGACCTACAGATAAACCGAAATGGATATTAAAACTCGTATTATCAGATTATTGCCCTTCATGCGTTGGGGGCGAAATCTGACGCCGGACATGATGAAAGCCGATATCCTCGCCGGTTTAACCGGTGCCGCCATCGTCTTACCTCAGGGGGTCGCATTTGCGGCGATTGCGGGTATGCCACCAGAGTATGGCCTTTATACCAGTATGATTCCGGCCATAATCGCGGCTTTATTCGGCTCTTCCTGGCACCTGGTTTCGGGGCCGACCACAGCAGCTTCGATCGTCATGTTTTCGTCGTTGAGTACCCTGGCTGTACCAGGCAGTGCAGAGTATATTTCATTGGCGATTACTCTGGCTTTCATGGTGGGTATTTTGCAGCTGGTGATGGGAATGGTCAGGCTGGGTTCACTGGTCAATTTTATCTCGCACTCGGTAATCATTGGCTTTACTGCCGGGGCAGCCTGCCTGATAGGCGCTAAACAGGCTAAGACATATCTTGGCCTGGACGTCGTTGAAAGTGAGCACTGGGTTGAAACCGTAAGCTATCTATATTCCTACTGGGATCAGTTCCACCCGATGGTGATGCTGGTAGCCTCCATTACTTTATTTACCGGCATACTTGCTCAGAAGAAATTCAAAGGACTGAGCATGGTCATTGCATTAGTAGTCGGCAGTGTCTCCGGTGTATTTTTCAATGCCTATTTTGGCGAAGAAACTACACGCATCCAGATGGTTGGTGCCCTGCCCCAGCAATTTCCACCGCTTTCTATGCCGATATTTTCACTCGATGTTTTACGCGATCTGGCATCACTGGCACTGGCGATGACGCTATTCGCGCTAACGGAAGCGGTTTCTATTGCACGTTCAATATCCGTACGCTCGGGACAACCCATCGACGGCAATCAGGAATTTATCGGTCAGGGGCTTTCAAATATTATCGGCAGCTTTTTCTCTGCTTATGTTGCCACTGGCTCGTTCAATCGCAGCGGGGCCAACTATGACTCCGGCGCACGTTCCCCGTTATCGGCAGCACTCGCCGGTGTTTTATTGATTTTTATCGTACTACTAGTCGCCGATTTGACGACTTATCTACCCAGGGCAGCAGTTGCCGGCCTGTTAATCCTGGTAGCCTGGCGTCTAATCAATTTCAGTCAGATACGAAAAATTCTGACCACTGATAAAAACGAAGGTATGGTACTTCTGGTTACCTTTTTCAGTACATTATTTCTTGAGCTGGAATTCGCTATCCTGCTCGGAGTGATTCTCTCCTTGATGATTTTCTTACGCAAAACATCCAGACCCAAGCTTCTACCTCGTGTCCCCAACCCCGAAGATCGTCGACGAAACTTCGTCACCGGCGCATCCCTGCCCGAGTGCCCGCAACTTAAAATATTACGACTTGATGATTCGTTATATTTCGGCTCAGTGTCTCATGTCGGTGAATTGTTGCGGCGATACAGAGAACATTATCCCGAACAGACACACTTATTGCTCTTAACCAAAGGCATTAATCAGATCGACGTCGCCGGTGCCGAACTGTTGATTAGCGAAACCCGCGAACGTCGTAAAATCGGGGGGGATTTATATCTCTACCGGTTGAAGGACAGTGCCACCAAAGTGATGATTAAGGGAGGTTATCTCGAAGAAATAGGCCAGGATAATATTTTCGACTCGAAGTCTGATGCGATCGTTGGGATCTTTGACCGACTCGACAGAAATATCTGTGCGAACTGCAAAAATCGGATTTTTTTCGAATGCACCTCGATAGAACCCATGAAAAAGGCAGCGCCCACTTAGCATCATTATGAGCTTTCAGATCGGCCCCTATACTTTCGACAACCGTCTGGTGCTGGCACCTATGGCGGGGGTAACCGACCGTCCTTTTCGGCAGCTTTGTCGATCACTAGGTGCCGGTATGACGGTATCGGAAATGATCACCAGCCGTCCTGATCTGCGCGATAGCCGCAAGACCCGCTTACGCATGGATCACCAGGGAGAACCCGGTCCTGTCATCGTACAAATCGCTGGAGGCGTCCCCGAAATGATGGCCGATGCTGCTCGTTATAATGTCGATCAGGGTGCACAAATAATCGATATCAACATGGGTTGTCCCGCCAAAAAGGTATGCAAAGTCGATGCTGGCTCCGCACTATTAAGGGATAGCCGGCTGGTTAAAGAAATACTTTCGAGCGTTATAAATGCGGTCGAAATTCCGGTGACATTAAAAATTCGTACCGGTTGGTCACGATCAACCCGCAATGCGCTTGAGATAGCGAAAATTGCAGAGGACTGCGGCATCCAGGCCCTGTCTATCCACGGCAGAACTCGAGAAGATCGATATCTTGGCGAAGCCGAATACGACACGATCCGGCTGGTTAAGCAAAATATTCAGATACCCGTGATCGCAAACGGTGATATCGATTGTGCAGAAAAAGCCAAAATGGTCATAGACTTCACCGCCGCTGATGCTATTATGATAGGCCGCATTGCGCAGCAGCGGCCCTGGATTTTCCGGCAGATCGACAATTTCTTATCGTCGGGTCAGCTTCAACCAGAACCAGCGGTCGAACATAAGCAGAAGTGGTTGCTAAATCACTTAAATAATATTTACGCATTTTACGGGGAGGTTCAGGGTGTCAAGATCGCTCGTAAGCACATAAACTGGCAACTGAGCTTGTATAAAGATTACCAAACTGTGCGACCTGCACTAATGCAGGCGACTGGTAGCAGCGCACAGATTAAGATTATTGAAAACTATTTTAAACAGATGTTACCGGGGGGCTCTCCAGGGCGTCATAAAAGCACCGGGAACCGAGTAAAATTGAGTGGTTAATTTTTTGTGAAAGATAAGCAGCAGACAAATACCTTGCAACAGTCTGTAGAACAGGCGATCAGAACTTACCTCGCTGATCTGGATGGAGAAATTCCCTGTAATTTATTCGATACCGTGATCGCGGAAATTGAGCAACCAATGTTGCAAACGGTGCTCCAGCACTGTAATCACAACCAGTCAAAAACAGCGACCTATCTGGGTATAAACCGCGGCACTCTGAGGAAAAAACTTAAGCAATACCAGATCGATTCCATCGCATCAGATCGATGAAGACCTGTTAGCTGATCTTTGCCAGGCCTTTAGAAAAACTCATACTTTATATTCAGTCTTTGACATACCTCTAGCAGGCTTGATCAGTTATAATCCCGCTTTTTTTCAGGTCTAGTCAAAATGTCCAAGTCATCCCTACCCGTACGCCGAGCGCTGCTGAGTGTATCTGACAAAACCTCTATTATCGAACTCGCCGAGTCGCTGCACACCAGAGGCGTAGAATTATTATCCACTGGCGGCACGGCAAAACTAATTGCCGAACAGGGTCTGCCAGTCACCGAAATAGCAGATTACACCGGGTTTCCAGAAATGATGGCAGGACGCGTCAAAACTCTACATCCAAAGGTACATGGCGGTATTCTGGGTCGTCGTGGCATCGACGAAGCAGTAATGGAAGAACACGGCATCAACCCCATCGACATGGTGGTGATCAATCTCTACCCATTTCAATCGACCGTTGCCAACCCCGATTGCAGTTTCGATGATGCGATTGAGAACATCGATATCGGCGGGCCTGCCATGGTGCGCGCTGCGGCTAAGAATCATGCCAGTGTTACCGTCGTCGTTGATCCACAGGATTACTCGATAGTACTGGCCGAGATGGATAACAACTCCGGTTCGGTCAGCGATCAAACCCGCTTTTCTCTGGCGATCAAGGCCTACGAACATACCGCCAGTTACGATGGTGCCATTGCCAACTACTTCGGCAGGATGGTGCAAAAGCCAGAAAATGAACAATTCCCGCGCACTATTAACTTACAGTTCAAACACGCCCAGGGCATGCGTTACGGCGAGAACCCCCATCAGAATGCCGCGTTTTATACCGAGGCTGGCGTCAGCGAATCCAGTATCGCCACCGCCAGACAACTACAGGGTAAGGCTTTATCCTACAACAATATCGCCGACACCGATGCAGCTCTCGAATGTGTCAAACAATTCGATCAGGCAGCCTGTGTAATCGTTAAACATGCCAATCCCTGCGGAGTCGCCATCGACACGAATATTCACGATGCTTATCAACGCGCGTTTAGCACCGATCCGGAATCCGCCTTCGGAGGCATTATCGCCTTCAATCACAAGCTCGACGCCAAAACTGCCCAGGCCATTATTGACCAGCAATTCGTCGAAGTCATCATCGCCCCCGAGGTCGATGACGAAGCCAATGCGATCGTCGCCAGCAAACAGAATGTCCGGCTACTTTGTTGTGGCCAGTGGCAGGATGCAGGCTACCGTCTCGACTATAAACGCGTCAATGGCGGACTCCTGGTTCAGGACGTCGATGCCGCATTATACGAGAAGCTCGAAGTCGTCTCCCAAATCAAACCCGACGATCAGCAAATGCAGGACTTACTGTTCGCCTGGCAAGTGGCAAAATTCGTTAAATCGAACGCCATCATCTACGCGCGAAACAATATGACTATTGGTGTCGGTGCCGGGCAAATGTCGCGTATCAACAGCGCCCGTATTGCCGGCATTAAGGCCGAACATGCCCAGCTTGAAGTGGCCGGGTCAGTGATGGCCTCCGATGCATTTTTCCCCTTTCGAGATGGCATTGATGCGGCGAACGAAGCCGGTATTAAGGCAATTATTCAACCCGGTGGATCGATGCGTGATGACGAGGTGATTGCTGCTGCGAACGAATATGGCATGGCGATGGTCTTTACCGGCATGCGGCATTTCAGACACTAATTAACAATACAGATATCCGGCATGAAAATTCTAGTAATAGGCGGCGGCGGACGTGAACATGCGCTGGCCTGGAAAGCGGCCCAGTCTCCTCTGGCCGACCAGGTGTTTGTGGCACCGGGTAACGCAGGTACCGAGCTCGAAGCCAATCTAACCAACATCGATATAGGCTCCGAAGATATTTCCGCCTTGCTGGCATTTGCTCTGGCAGAATCGGTTGACCTTACCATTGTCGGTCCCGAGGCACCGTTGGTAGACGGTATCGCCGACCTGTTCGAAGCCGCCGGGTTACGAATTTTCGGCCCCAGTGCCTGTGCTGCACAGCTCGAGGGGTCCAAGACCTTTACCAAGGATTTCCTGCATCGATATAATATTCCAACAGCGGCTTACCAAAGCTTTACCGAAATTGATCCCGCCATCGAATACGTTAAACAACAGGGTACGCCCATCGTCATAAAGGCCGATGGGCTCGCCGCCGGCAAGGGCGTCATTCTTGCCAACACCGAAGCACAGGCAATTAATGCGATTAGAGACATGCTCGCAGGTAACGCTTTCGGAGAGGCCGGCCATCGTGTCGTTGTCGAGGAGTTTCTTTACGGCGAAGAGGCGAGTTTCATCTGTATGGTAGATGGTGAGGACGTATTACCGATGGCGACCTCGCAGGATCATAAAGCGCGCGACAATGGAGATACCGGCCCGAACACAGGCGGCATGGGTGCTTACTCACCTGCCCCGGTGGTCACTGTTGATATCGAAGCCGGGGTCATGCGGGATATTATCATGCCTACGGTTCGAGGTATGGCCAGTGAAAATGCCCGATACCGGGGTTTTCTTTACGCTGGTCTGATGATCGACGCCGATGGCAATGCTAAAGTGCTGGAATATAATTGCCGCTTTGGTGACCCCGAAACACAACCGATCATGATGCGTCTACAAAGTGATCTGGTCGCCCTGTGTATGGCCGCCTGCGATGGCAAACTGGCCGATCAATCAGCGAGCTGGGATGAACGTTGTAGCCTTGGCGTAGTGCTAGCCGCTAAGGGTTACCCTGAAGCCTATAACAAAGGGGAAATCATTACGGGGATTCCGGTGGAAAATGAATCGTCGAAAGTATTTCACGCTGGTACGGAAAGAGACCAACAGGGTAATATCGTCAGTAATGGAGGACGTGTTCTATGCGCTGTAGCCTTAGGCAAAGATATCAAACAGGCGCAGGAAAATGCGTATCAGCTGGTCGATCAAATTAACTGGGAAGGCTCTTACTATCGAACCGACATCGGTTTTAAAGCAATTGAATAATCAGGACTCATAGCCTGATGCGTGGCCCACTGGCGTTGGGCAATAATAATGTCGCAGCGAATATCGCCAATGCCGCAAAAGCTAGTATGTGAAACAATCGGTCAAAACCCCAGTTTCCATGCACCCAGCCGATGAGTGGCACAGCCGATGCCATCACCGTAAAAGTCACCACATAACGCAATCCAAAAGCTCGGCTGCGCCATTCGCTACGGGCTAACCGTCCCACCAGGACATCGTTGATCGGGATTTGCCCAAACACCACAAACATGAAAGCGACAGCTACCAGCAACGCTGTAATGCCATCGAGTTGCGACATAGTGAAAAACAAAACCATCTGGCAGAGCGCGACCAAAGCAAAAATGTAACGTATCGAATATCGATCAACCAGATAGCCTACAACCAGCTGTGCCAACGCGGCCAGCGCAAACACCAGAAACGCATACCACCCGACCATGGTCGCAGTTCCAGCCAAATCGATTAGGCGCTCCTCAAAAATTTTCGGTAAAGCGAATGTAGTACTTTGGAAAATCAGACCACCGATCGCGGTAGTAAAAAATATGATCGCGAAAATTTTTAATAACTCATTTTTAGATAAGGAAGGCGAGCTTACCTTATTAGCTTTAACAGGCGGCTCGGTTTCAAGCGTTTGTTCTCTACGAATAAATAACAGATAGGAGATACCAAGCAAAATCGAAATGATCCCAGGTAAATAAAAAGCGCTTCGCCACCCTGCACTGTCGATCAGAAATCCGGTTAATAACGCCGCGCTAGCCACCCCCATATTGCCGTAGATACCATTAATCGCCAGCGGCACTCCCGCTTTCTCGCGTCCCTGCACGACCATGGCTAGTCCGACAGGATGATAGATCGCCGCAAAAACTCCGATGAAGGTCAGACTTATCGCTATCTGAATTGGGTTGGTGGCAGCGCTAGCCAAAATCGAACTAACCCCGATACCGATAAAAAAAACGACCATCATGCCTTCCCTGCTCCACCTGTCGGCGAGCCACCCCGCGAGCAGCGCGAAAACACCAAAAGCAATAAAGCCCGGTGTCGCATAGGGAATTAACTCGGCGTAACTCATATCCCATTCTCTGCTCAGTCGAAGCGCTGCAACCGAGGCAAAAATCAACATGAATAGATGATCCAGAAAATGCCCCAAATTTAGGTATAGGAAGTTGATTTTATTGCGCTGCACGGGTCGCTCCTCATCGAATTCAGGCTGGAAAATCAAGTGATTTCTGAAGAAGTCCCGCTAACATACTGAACCTCAACTAAAAAGCCACATCCCTGTGAAATGTAGCACAACCACTATATATTGTATTACTTGATATTAATTATCACAATATATTGTGATTTGAATTTATCTGGCTATACTTGCGCCTGAGCCCATCAGAATATTTAAGGTAAGGCCCTATGAAGTGCCAGAACTGTAGTTCACCCATGTTTGTAGCAGAGCAAAATGAGACACCTAAAAGCCTGGTAAAATTCTTCAAATGCACTATATGTACTGGTGAGCAGGTTTCATCGGAGCCCTTGAATTACTCTGCTTCAGATCAGAACCAATCGAAGTTATTTGCATCAAGCTTGCCTATGCAACAAAAACGCATGCAAATGGTTTAAAAATTAAGGCGGGTAAATAAAGGATTTTCGACATGCCACAACATCTCAATATTCATAACGAACGCAGGAATTCAGCCAGCTTTTCGGGGCTAGTGAATAAATTGATCTACCTGCCAGGCGCCGCAGTCATTATTTATGGTATATGGTTGTCGTTGACCGTTTGAAGCGATAAGTTTATTCGTCAGGCTATTTGAAATACCAGTTTTACAGCCAGACCACCCAATTTCGATTCGGCGAATGTCATCGCGATGTTATAGGACATCACAATATCTGCGACTACCGCGAGCCCAATGCCCTGACCTTCACTGGCTTCATCAAGTCGGGTGCCTCGTTTCAGTATTTTTTCGATTTCGCCGGGCTCCAGACCCTGCCCATCATCCTCAATTTCTAAAACCAGTTCAGTCTGATTCTGCAACCGACCTTCGACACGGACCCGGTTCTTTCCATACTTAAAGGCGTTATCAAACAGATTTCCTATTACTTCCATACAATCACCTTCATCCATACGCAACATAACCCTATCCGGCAATTCAACCTCTACTTTAATGGCTCTAGCCTGATAGACTTTTTCCAGTGCCGATATCAACCGGGTCGTCAGGGGAACCAGGTCTAGTGGACGAACAATTTCACCACCGGCAACATTAGTCGCTTTCTGTAATTGATAGGAAACAATTTGATTCATGCGGTCGACCTGTTCATTCAGGGTTTTTATTTCTGTCTGATCGAGCGCATTGGCTGTAGAAAATCCTTTTAGTACAGCGAGCGGCGTTTTTAGGCTATGCGCAAGATCGTCCATCGCGTTTCGGTAGCGCTGACGCTGAAGCTGTTCCCTGTTTAACAGGATATTCAGATTTTCAGTCAACGGTTTTATTTCTCTTGGATACCTGCTTTCGAATTCGTTTTGTTTCCGGTCTTCGATCGCTTTGACCTCTCGCCCAACCTGTTTAAGTGGGCGTAGACTCCACATCATGACCAGATACATCACCAGCAACAGCAATATAGTGGTGATAATTAACCAGCTCCACAGGGTTTGCCTGAAACGATCTACATCGTTGAAATGGCGGTCAGCATTTTTCCAGACCACGACATCGTAATGTTGCAACTGATCACGGACATCCGGCCACTGCATCGCAAACGCCCGGCGAAAATATCGACTGGAATTGAGATCGACGATATCAAATCGCCAGTCACCCGGCTCCATGGTTTCAATATCGGGGAAGTTAGCGACCATAGAACGCGAGCGCCAGATAATTTCTCGCTGCTCGTTATAAAGCATGGCACTTAGCCCCGAACCCTCCGTCATTAAACTGCTTTCGAACAGACGTTCATGAGATATGGTGATGCTTGACCCTGATCGATTACGGTCTACCGCAGCCAGTAAACCGTAAATCAGTAACTCCAGGCGATCTTCTTCGGCCTGTAACGCCCTTTTAACTACAGCGCGTTCCAGCGCAATCGCCGTCAGTATCATGAAGATGGTCAGGACGATCATCGATATCAGAGTGAGTCGATTTTTAATCGAATACATTGGTGGGCGTTTGCCTAATTTTGCTCGGCTCGTACAAGGGTAAATCGGTAACCCCGACCTCGCAGGGTTTCAATCGGTTGCAGGCTTTCATCTGGATCGAGTTTTTGCCGCAACCGACGAATAAATACTTCGATAACATTACTGTCGTTATCCGCTTCATCGTCGTACAAATGTTCTGTTAATACCGTTTTAGAAATAACTTCACCCGCATGCATCATCAAATATTCGAGCACCTTGTATTCGAAAGCAGTCAGGTCTACTTCACGCTCCCCGACATAGGTTCTCTGGGTCGCGGTATCGAGGCTCACCGGATCACAGACTATACGGGAGTCCGACCATCCAGATGCACGCCGAATCAACACTCTAATACGAGCCATCATTTCTTCATGATGAAATGGCTTAACCAGATAATCATCCGCGCCGGCATCGAGACCTTCGACTTTATCCTGCCACCGCCCACGAGCAGTGAGGATCAATACGGGTACGCTATTGCCTTCATTGCGGATGGCCTTAATGACCTCAAGCCCTGACATCTCTGGCAGTCCCAGATCGATTATGGCGACATCGCAGGGATATTCCTGCAACAGGTATAAGCCTTCGCTACCGTTGTCGGTGTAATCGACGGCAAACCCTTCCTGTTGCAGGCGATCTACAATCTGTTTCTGAATATCCAGATCATCTTCAATTACTATGGCGCGCATTACTTACCTCGAATTCAATAGCCGGATTAAATCACAGGTGTCACCTGAATGCGCAGCTTTATACGCTTACCCGGATCATAGGGCATATTGATAGTATATCGATCACCCCGATATTTATAGGTTACTCTATAGCCATCGATTACTTCTTCGAAATTGACCTGATGACGAACTTCGCAGTGTTCCTGATATCGGGTGTGTTGCTCAGTCGATGTACTGCTATGGCCATTGACTGCTTCGTGGCCAATTTGCGCACCGACAATCGTACCAACTGCGGTTGCCAGTTTCTTACCTCGACCATCACCTATCTGATGACCGACAATTCCACCCAGCAGGCCACCAGCGAGCATACCACCGGCTGACCTGTGTTGGCTGCCGCTATGCTGCACAGGCTCATCCCAGCATTCCTTGACCGGGTTAGATACTCTCACCTGTCGATAAACTGGCTCTACTTCGATAACACGTCCGAAATCGAACTGCTGAGCATGCCTTTCCTGACTGAACTCCTTATGCTGATGCTTTTGTTTATGGTCCGCCATCAGGGTCGGCGACAATAAGATTAAAATAATAACCCATGTTGATTTGATAGATTTCATACCAGTCTCCCGGAGATTAATTGGTGACTGCCAATATAGACCCCGGTAACTGAATCGAGGCTTAATAATTCAGCTACGCGATCATCTGTGAACTATGTCAACGAACGCTCGGGCCTGGAGAAGACTAAATATCGGTTAAAGATGCCTCTATGAGTCGCTTGACTTCGTGGACTTCAAAGGGTTTGTCGATGATGGCAGAAACCCCTTCGCTTTGCACGGCTGCCAGTTTACCCGCATCGCCTTCGGTGGTGACCATCAGCACAGGCACTGAACTCTGGCTACTTTCGTTTCGAATAAAGCGTAACAATTCATGACCATCCACTTCGGGCATATTGAAATCGGTAACTATCAGGTCAAAAAGTCTTTCCTGGATCAACGGTATGGCTTCGGCACCATCGGCCGCTTCAGTAATTTTTTCTATACCCATTTTGCTTAAAGTGCGCCCGATCATTTTTCTTGCCATAGCACTGTCATCGACAACCAGTACCTCTAGATTTTCCGGGTCGAGATCTTCCAGTACAATTTGACCCGGGTGCTCCCAGTCCATGGTATTGATGACTGCCCGTCTCAAATCTTTCACCGTAAACGGTTTGGGCAGAACAGCCGAAGCACCTGCCTGCTTAATGGGATCTAGCTCTCTAAACGATGTAGCGGTAGAAATCAGAATAAACGCTGTTGTTTCCGTACTGGAAAGCCTTCGCATTTTTAGTACCAGGTCTCTACCCGTCATGTCTTCCAGATGCAGCGCACTGATCACGAGGTCGGGTATATCATCGACAATCGAATCGAGTGCTGAGGTCCCAGTCTTATAGTGTTTATACTGTGAAATACCCAACTCTTCAAATTGCTGAATAATAATCTTACTCTGCGAACTCGATGGCTCGACGAGCACTACGTAAAGAGACGATAACTGGTGTTCCATAATTTCACTCTGAGTAATTTTGGACAAATACAGATGTTATATAGCACAGCTATACAGCTTTGCTGATACAGCGCTTAAACCACCTTGATTTTTAGCCTTGAATGCCTAAGCTTGTCGCCTGAATTAAATACGGACTCTTTGATGCTAGCGTTAGAAATATCAAATTTACACAAAACCTATGCCAATGGCCTACAAGCTTTAAAAGGCATTGACCTGACGGTCGAGCAAGGCGACTTCTTCGCTCTGCTAGGACCCAATGGCGCAGGTAAATCTACCTGCATCGGCATCATTTCGTCACTGGTGAACAAAACCAGCGGCAATGTCGAAGTTTTTGGCCATTCACTCGATCGAGAGCTCATTAAAGTGAAATCCCTGTTGGGATCTGTGCCGCAGGAATTTAATTTTAATGTCTTCGAACCGGTAAACGAAATCGTCACCAATCAGGGGGGGTTTTACGGGATACCGGCAAAAGTAGCGCGCAAGCGAACGGAATTTTATTTGAAGGAGCTAGGTCTCTGGCCGCATCGTAATGTCCAGGCCAGGCAGTTGTCTGGCGGAATGAAACGCCGTTTGATGATTGCCAGAGCATTAATACACAAGCCTCGTCTGATGATTCTTGACGAGCCAACCGCAGGCGTCGATATCGAATTACGCCGTTCGATGTGGGATTTCATGGATGAAATCAACCGAAACGGCACCACTATTATTCTCACCACACATTATCTCGAAGAGGCCGAACGTATGTGTCGAAATATCGCCATCATCGATGAAGGCTCAATCATTAAAAACACCAGTATGAAAACGTTACTCAAAAGTTTAAATAGTGAAACCTTCGTGCTGTATCTGAAAAATATTATCAGCGAAGCGCCTGAGCTCAGTGGTTTCGGCAAGACCCTGATGGTTGACGAGCACACTATCGAAGTTGAGGTCCCGGAATCGTTATCTCTGAACGACCTGATCCAGCAACTCGACACCCAGGGCCTGATCGTCAACCGCATGCGAAATAAATCTAACCGGCTGGAAGAGCTGTTTATTACCCTGACCTCAAAAGCGGAGAAACTCTCGTGAGTGCTGGCAATTACTGGATAGCCTTTCAAACTATAGTCCGCAAAGAAATTTTGCGCTTTAGCCGTATCTGGATGCAAACCCTGATTCCTCCAGTGGTCATGGTTGCTTTGTATTTTATAATTTTTGGCAACTTGATAGGCCAGCGAATTGGAGAAATGGATGGCATGAATTATATCGATTTCATCATGCCCGGCCTGGTCATGATGTCGATTATTACCAACTCCTATGCCAATGTCGTGTCGTCTTTCTATTCAGCCAAGCATTCTTACTATATCGAGGAGATGCTCATCGCACCGATCCCCAATATTGTGATTTTGCTTGGTTACGTGACCGGCGGTGTCGTCAGGGGTTTATGCGTTGGTATTGCAGTGACGATCGTCTCGCTTATTTTTACCGACTTTTATATCGATAATCCGTTCACCGTACTAATTGTCGCCTTTTTGACCGCATTCCTGTTTTCGCTGGCCGGGTTAATCAACGCTGTATACGCTAATAGTTATGACCATATAGCGATCATCCCGACTTTCGTATTAACCCCGCTGACTTATCTGGGGGGAATTTTTTACTCGATAAAATTACTGCCGGAATTCTGGCAACAGGCATCATTGATCAATCCGGTTCTTTACATGGTAAATAGTTTCCGCTTTGGCTTTCGCGGTGTTAGTGACATCGATCTCAGCCTTGCCATCGGCGTTATTCTATTCTTCATCCTGGTGTTATTTAGCATTTGTATGATTCTGCTTCACCGTGGCACTGGCATTAAGCATTGAGCCGGTACATCGACATTGGCGTCAATCTCACCAACAAGAGCCTGCTACAGGATCTTGATGGTGTCATACGGCGTGCCGACGAAGCAGGTGTCGAGCAAATGGTGGTCACGGGTACGACTCTGGAAGAGAGCCGAACTGCCCTGGAACTTTGCCTACGCTTTCCCGATAAACTATTCTCAACCGCTGGCATTCATCCACATCATGCGCTTGACTGGAGTGACCGTTCTTTACAAACCCTGAAAAGCCTGGCTGACAATGCAAGCGTTCGTGCGATAGGAGAGACCGGGCTGGATTTTAATCGAAACTATTCACCTCAAGACAAGCAAATTGAGGTTTTTCATCACCAACTTGAGCTGGCCCGGAAACTGGGAAAGCCGGTATTTTGTCATCAGCGAGACGCACACGACTGCTTTCTAAACACCCTGCGTGAATACCGAGATGCTTTAAGACAGGTAGTCGTACATTGTTTTACCGATAGCAAAACAGCTTTATTTGATTATCTTGATCTTGATTGCCACATTGGTGTGACCGGCTGGATTTGCGATGAGCGGCGTGGCACTGAACTACAGCAGTTGGTCAAATACATTCCGGCAACCCGTATGATGCTCGAAACCGACGCGCCTTATCTGTTACCCAGGGATCTGCAGCCAAAACCCGCCAGCCGTATCAACGAGCCTTCTTACCTGCCACACATCGCGGCAACTATCGCCCGATACCAGAACAAACCACTGGAAATGCTGACCGAAGAGTGCCTGCACACTACCCGAGAGTTTTTCGGCATAAATTCCCCTGCAAGCCTTTAATTTAGGTCTACAATCAACATATTCAAGTACTCGAATGGAGTTCCGGGAAATATTACACGGTCAATGATGAACGATCAGGTCAAGCTAAATTTTTTTGCATCCACCCCCGAACCCTGTAGCTACCTGACTAACAGGAATGCGGTCAGTGCCTTTGCCAATCCTCATATGGATATGGACATGGACACCTATAACAATCTGATTCAACACGGTTTTAGACGTTCCGGCAGTTATATTTACCGCCCCCATTGTCCCAATTGCCAGGAATGCGTTTCGGTGCGAGTACCGGTAAAATTACACCCGTTTTCGAAAAACGAGCAACGCATACTGCGCCGAAATTCAGACATAGAAGTATCAACCGTCAGCGGTAAATTTCGCGAGGAGCATTTCGACCTTTATCAACTCTATGTAAATCAACGACATTTTGACGGCAGCATGGCAAACCCGGGCAAGTCTGATTACCACCGTTTTTTAATCTGCGACTGGACGGAGACCTTATTTTTTGAATTTCGATACAATCGAAAACTGATTGCCGTCGCTGTATCCGATGTGATGAGCACCGGGTTATCAGCGGTATATACTTTCTTCGATCCTGAATTCGAGGCTCGTAGTCCTGGTCATCATGCTATTTTGCATCAAATCAGGGAAGCCCAGTCGCGTGATCTGGAATACCTTTATCTGGGCTACTGGATTAAAGACTGCAAAAAAATGAGTTACAAAAATCGCTATCGTCCACTGGAAGGCTATATCAACGATCAGTGGATCAGGTTTCAGTAAGAGCTA
>Ga0224506_10001129_pt1 | contig 19526 bp, 16 predicted proteins | sample SF_Jan12_sed_USG_2_FD_169108 | JGI IMG/M metagenome (GOLD analysis project Ga0224506, IMG submission 169108) | Sediment microbial communities from San Francisco Bay, California, United States - SF_Jan12_sed_USGS_8_1 | ecosystem: Environmental > Aquatic > Marine > Sediment | place: USA... | reverse complement strand
TATTAGAAAACCTCCAGGTAGTGGCACTAAAAATGCTACACAATTCAAAGGAAGGTTTGATAAATTCTTTATTTCACCAGGGTTTGACACTCGATATATAGGATACCAAGGAAACATCAAAGGACAGAAAAAACCGCTTAAAGGTGGAGGAAGCATTACTAGAAGTGGGTGGAACAATAAAGGAAATGCGCTTATTAGAAAACCTCCAAGTAGTGGCACTAAAAATGCTACACAATTCAAAGGAAGGTTTGATCGATTCTTTATTTCACCAGGGTTTGATACTCGATATATAGGGTATCAAGGAAACATCAAAGAAAGAAGGAAAAAAGATTACAAACATAACCCTAATTCTCATGAAGATGCATTAAAAACTGTAGCACCAAAATCTAGTGCTTACAAAGCCATGACATTTCAAGGCAATTTTAAATCGAAAAAAACTTATAAAAAAGGAATGCATCCTAGTGCTAAATACACAACATCTCAAAAAAGGCTAAACTCTCTTGAAGAAAAAGATAAAATTTTAAAATTTAGAATTTGGTGGGCTAAATTAATAAAGAGGAACGAAAACCAGCCACCCATTGTTAAAGAAAAAGTAAGAAAACCACGGTATAGTACTAGTGCAAAAGATTTATGGTATGACTAAAATTAATTGGGAACATCTAGAAAATGAGGATCAACTTCAGCATGTGTTGGAAAAATCTTCTGAAAAAACTCAACTCATCTTCAAATATAGTTCAACATGTAGCTTAAGTAGTATGATGTTTAATCGGTTTGAGAATGACTGGCAGCCTCTAACCACTGAAAATATTAACCCAGTTTTTTTAGATATATTAAGCTACCGAAACATTTCTAATAAAATAGAAAATATCCTTAAAGTCAGGCATGAGTCTCCTCAAATTTTAGTTATTCAAGATGGAAAATGTGTCTATGATAGCTCACATATGGGAATTGTCTTCGATAAAATAGAGTCACTTTTTGGTAATAAAAATTAAAACAATACTCACGATGAAAAAGCATTTTGAAAATTATTAGCAAATTTATAGATGCTATGAAATATTCTTTTTGTGTTTTAATCATTTTTTTCATATTAGCTTCTTGCAATCAAGAAATGTCAGGAGATGAACTACTTGATAATGCAATAAAATATCATGACCCCACACATAAATGGAATGACTTTAAAGCTACATTATTCATTAATCTGGAAACTCCAGAAAAACCTATTCGTTATAGTAAAGTCACCATTGATCAGATGACAGGTTCATTTATACTAAATGAAAGTAGAAGTGAACGAATAATTGAAAGAAAAATTGAAAATGGTGAATGTGAAATTAGTATGAATGGTGAAAGTATTTTTTCTGAAGAAGATGTCTTGAAGTATCGTCTAACATGTGAAAGGACAAAATTTATTCGTAATTATTACACTTATCTTTATGGACTTCCTATGAAATTAAAAGATGAAGGGACTATTATTCATCCTGAAGTACAAAAAGAAAATTTTATGGGTACAAATTATCTTGTTCTAAAAATAACTTATGATAATAATGTGGGAGATGATACATGGTATTTTTATTTCAATCCAAAAACCTATGCAATGGAAGCTTATAAATTTTACCATGATGAATCTAATAATGATGGAGAGTATATCCTTTTAAGTGAAATATTAGAAGTAAATGGTATCAAAATTCCTAAAATCAGGAAATGGTTCGTCAATAAAAATAATGAATTTCTTGGGAGTGATATTCTTACAAAATTTGAAGTGCCTGAGTGAAAACATTTACACTTAGGCAATAGCTAAATCAAATCCACCAACCATTTTTCAGTACATTACCTGAAAAATTTACTTAATAAGTCTGACAATACCGAGCAAAATATATAGATAATAAGGGCTCAAGGTAAAATATAGGGGGGATGTGTATATTTGAATTATGAAAACAACTCCAGTTCCAAACATATATGATTACCTTTTACCCGAAGGGATCACAGAATATTTTGAAGTTTCCACAGTTCACCAAAAAGAAGATGTTTTAACTCTAGTACTTGAAGAGCGGAACATATACCCAGAAGGATACCAAGACAAGAAACTAGAGTCAAAGGGTTTTTACCCAAGTTCTTTTTTGGAAGATTTCCCTATTCGTAAAAACAAAGTTTACTTGGAAATTCGTAGGCGTAAATGGCGAGATTCTGAGACTGGCACAACAGTTTCAAGAGATTGGCATCTAACCGCAAAAGGCACTTCATATACTAAGGAGTTTGCCTCTTTTTTAAAAAGGGTTGGTTGGACACCACTCCGGTAAGTGCTAAAAGTGTAGGGAATTACTTTCAGGTGAGTAGTAATTTGGGTAAACATTATAAAGAACATTTGAGTGGTTATCGAGAATGGAGTCAGTTAACTCATGCTCAAGATTGGATTTTGTTTGAAGATAACTTGGGAGAACATGTATGTATTGATGAAGTAGCACTTTCTCAGGGAGAACTTTACACGATAGTAACCAATGCTTCGGCTCGTTGTCAACAGGGTGCATTGATTGCCATAGTGAAAGGAGTAAAAAGTGATAGTGTGATTAATGTATTAAAGAAAATAGCTTTACAAAAACGCAAACAAGTTAAAGAGGTTACTACTGATCTAGCAGCAAATATGAAAAGAATTGGTAGCCTTTCCTTTCCCGAAGCGGTGTTGGTCAGTGATCGATTTCATGTTCAACAACTTCCTTCTGAAGCACTACAAGAAATGCGTATCAAATATCGTTGGCAAGCCATAGAACAAGAAAACAAACAAATCAAACAAGCCAAAGAAGAAAAGAAAGAATATCAACCTATAGTCTTTGAAAATGGAGATACACCAAAACAATTATTAGCTAGAAGCAGATACATTCTTTTTAAGCCCAAAGGAAAGTGGACAGAAAAACAACAGCAAAGAGCTAATATACTATTCTCTAATTACCCCGATTTAGAAAAAGGATATGAACTTTCCATGATGCTACGTGGTATTTATCAACACTCTACTGATCCTATAGAAGCAGGTTACAAACTTAATGATTGGTATGAAAAAGTAGAAAAACATCAATTTGATTCATTTATAACCGCAGCTCATTCTATCAAAATGCATCAAGAGGAAATACTAAACTTTTTTATCAATAGAAGTACCAATGCATTAGCTGAAAGTTTCAACTCTAAGATAAAGGCTTTTAGAGCTGTGTTTAGAGGGGTAAGGGATATACCTTTTTTCCTTTTTAGGGTGTCTCTAATATTTGCTTAATGATACACATCCCCCCTTATATTTTACCTTGAGCCATAATAAGCTTGTAAAGGTATCTACACTTTTGTATAATGTTGTAGCTATTTTCTATTAGGCTCAACTATAGATTGTAAACAACTCACCCACAAATCACTATCATTTAGACTAGGAACTAAATCCCAAACTTCTCCTCCAGCTTCAATAAACAAATCTTTAAAAGTTTCTCCAACTTCTATAGTGGTTTCAAGACAATCTGAAATAAACGCTGGAGAAAATGTCAAAACTTTTTTGATTCCTTTTTGAGGAAGTTTTTTTAAAACCGAATCCGTATAAGGCAGTATCCAAGGATCTTTTCCTAATCTCGATTGAAAAGCAGTAGTATATTTACCTTCTTCTAAACCTAAAGAAGTTGCCAATAGGCGTGATGTTTCAAAACATTGAGCTCGGTAACAAAGTCTGTTTTTTGAATGGTATGTTGAACAACATGAATCACTTAATTGACAAAAGTCACTATTGGATGCTTTCAATATTTGCCGCTCTGGCAATCCATGGTAACTAAAGACAACATAATCATATTTATTTTTTCGAAGCATGTTTTTTGCGTTTTCAGCAAAAGCTTCTATAAATCGTGGGTGATCGAAAAATTTATTTATGAATTTTATTTCAGGAATGGTTTGCCATTTATTTATTACTTCATTTACTTTTTGAATTACACTCCCAGTAGTTGCAGAAGCATATTGAGGAAATAGAGGGATAATTATAATTTCACTTACATTAGCAGTCATTAAATGGTTAAGAGCTAATTCAATACTCGGATTTTGATAGCGCATTCCCAATTCCACCACATAATCTTCACCCATTTTTTTTTGTAATGAAGCTGTAATGTCTTCTCCAAAATACTTTAACGAAGAACCTCTATCATCCCATAATTTTTGATACTCTTTTGCGGATTTCGGAGACCTAAAAGGCGCAATGATCAAATTCACTAACCACCATCTAGAAACAAACGGAATATCAATCACTCGTTCATCCATCAAAAATTCACGTAAATATTTTCGGACATCAGCTACAGATGGAGAATCAGGTGTACCTAAATTGATTAATAAAATGCCTTTTTTTGATTTCATAAACTATAGTGCATTGGCTTGCCATACAATATATCCATATACGCCAAACCGTACAAACCGTGATAATGAATAAATGAAATAATATTTAAAAGGAAATCGAAATGCTGCCACCGCCATTGCAATTGCAGAAAAAGGAAGAGGAGTCAGAGCAGCTGTAACGACTAATATTCCTCCAAATCGCCTCAGATATTTCCGGTATTGTGATAAATATTTTTCTTCAACATGCAAAAAAAATGGTAAACTACGCATCGAAGCACCTATGAAATACCCTGAAATACCTGCTCCAAATGAGATTATACTTAATAGCATTACATTCAAAATATAGGAATCAAACACCCCACCATGAATTGACCAAATCATAAACACTTCTGGAGGAATAATACCAAAAACAACTTCTGAAATTAAAAACACACTATAAACTAATAATGGCCTATTATGAACAGATTGCATCCAGTGTTCAGTAGGTCCGAAGAGTTGTTTAGCTATCAAAAAAACTATTACTAAACCAATAAACCATATTAACCCTTTCCAGAGATTGCTAAGTAAAAATCGATAACGTGGTTTAATGTGCATTTTTCGTAAAATTATGACAAGATTATTGTACTAAAAGAATGTAATTCTAAATTTCGACCTTGCAAGATAAGACTCTCGTATTAACAATCTGTAGCTTTTTGGAGATAATTATTTTTCTGCAGTCTTATGTGAATTTTACAAAAACTATTTAGGAGGATGATTTGGTAAAGTGATTTTAAAGGTTGTTCCTTTACCTTGCTCACTCTCTAGTTTAATTTTTCCTCCCATTTTGTTTATGGCGTTTTTCACAATATACAGACCTATACCAGAGCCTTCAGATATATCAGTTGCACGATAAAACATATCGAAAATTTTGGGCAAAGTTGATGATGAAATTCCTATTCCATTATCAGAGAATACAATAGATGCTTTTTTGGGGGTAATATTTATGTCTACATTAACAAAAGCATTATCAGTTTTTCGATTCATATATTTGATAGCATTAGAAATTAAATTCCTAAAAACCTCACTAATCCGCCATTTATCTCCATAGAATTCCTGTCCTTGTGTATTGACATTTTTACTCATCATGTTTGCACCATGCAAATAATCTAATTCGGAAAATTTTTCTTCAATTATTTCTTTGAAATTTATTTTTGTATAAATCAACTCCACTTTCAAGTTCTTAGAATGACTAAGGACATCACCAATAAACCGATCAAGCTGAGAAATTCTATCACCAATTAACTCTATATATTGTCTCAAGTTATCATCACTTTCTTCAAGATTGGCTAAGTGTACAAGTCCTAATGTGGAAGATAATGGTGAGCGTAAATCATGAGATACTTTATATACAAAGTTGTCAAGCTCTTCATTACGGATTTTCAACTCTTCTTCTACTTTTTTGCTTGCTCGTATATCAACATATATTCCATAAATAGCGATAACTTTATCGTTAAGAGAAACAGGCACACCATAAATCATTACTGGTATCAAATTTCCATCTTTATCACAACGCACCGACTCCACTTCTTTCACAACATTTCCTCCAACAATTAGACTGTTTAAATTTATTGCCTGACCATGATAACCTTCAGGGATAATTAGTTCGTTAAGTTTTTTTGAAAAGCATTCTTTATTAGTGTATCCAAAAATATCTTGAAAACCTTTATTGATCTGTATTACATGTTTTTTAGCATCGAGTAATACAATTCCTATTGGAGAGCTTTCAAAAAGTTGTGTAAGTAATTTTTCGCTTTTCTTTAATATTTTTTCTGTGGAAATTTTGTTAGTTATATCACTAGCAATAATCTGTATGGAACGTTGTCCCTGATCTTCAAAGGGAACAGCTACCATTTCTACAATGATTTTTTTTCCGTCTTTTCGAATTAATGTTTCTTCTATACTCTGACTGGCTTTATTACTTCTAAATACTTTATTTATTCTTTCTTGAACTTTTTTCTGATATTCTGGTTTAACAAATTTTATTAAATTTTCACCTATCAAACTTTCTTTTTTCAAATTGATACCAAGAAGTTTATAGGTCTGATCATTAGCAAAAACAACTTTACCTTCCCTATATACTACTATTGCGGCAGGAGAATGTTCCACTAACCCTCTGTAACGAGCTTCACTTTGTGCTAATGTATTTTCATCCTCTTTTCTACTATTAATATCTTGTATAGTTCCTGTTAATCGAATGGCTTTCCCTTCTTTTGACCGGTCAGTGACTTGTGCTTTTAAAGATATCCAAATCCATTTCCCATCTGCTCTTTTAGCTCGCATTTCCAAATCCAAAAATTCGGTCAGACCTTTTAAGTGGTCTATCACCTTTTTATAGACTAAAGGCATATCATCAGGATGAATGTAATCAATCCAATTTTTTAAATCTTTGATAAATTGGGGTTTAGTGTACCCTAACGTTTTAGCAAAAAATGTATCGTTTACAGTAAAACGATTATTGGTAGCGGTCCAATCCCACATACCTAGATTAGTTCCTTTTATAGCCAGCTTGAGTCTTTTTGTAACTGTTTCTTGATTTCGTTGAGCTATTCGTTCATTTGTAATATCCGTTAATATTCCATACCTAGTAACTCCTCCATCTGATGTTTTTTCAGGACGTGAGTTACCTCTAATCCACTTAGACTTACCTTTCACTACAAAACGACCCTCCCATTCCCAATTTGCAAACCTGTCCTCAGCCTTTTTATTAGACTGTAAGTAGCTAACAATATCATCGGGGTGGATAAGTTGCTTCATCAACATAGGGTTAGACTTGATCTGTTTGTCGGTATATCCAAAAACGTGTTCACATGACTGGCTTATATAATTAAAAACACCCTCCTCACCAGGAGAGCAAGTATATTCATATATTACACCAGGTAAATTTTTAGTTAGTTTTTGAAATTTTTGTGCAAACCAAGGATTGTCAAAACCGCCATTATTTTCTCCTGAAAGGTCAACTAAGGTAACCTCTAATTCATTGAATTCACCCTTGTTGTCTAGGTTAGTCTTAATAAATCCTGAAATTTTTTTTCTTTGATTTTTTAAACTTTTAATACTTGATGTTTTTCGGGTTTCGTACTCTACAATTGGTATTTCGGGTTGCTGAAACGTACTCGTGTTTTTAATTTGACCCATCAAATTCAAATCAACTAATTGTTCATCTTTAAATAGATTATAATTTTTTCTGATAAATTTTTCAGACTTGGGCGTGATTCCCCATAACTCCTTACAAGGTTCATTAAAATGAAGAAGCTTACCTTCTTTTGAAAAAATGATCTTTGGAAGAGATTCATTGTTGTGAATAAAGTCATTAAATGAAAAAACGGAAGATTGTTTATCTATTGAAATCACCTCTTTTATTGTACCCATACCACCAATAACAACATCCGAATCATTAAGTACAGGATCTATATTAAGGGTGTAGTAAAATATATTATTGCCACTATCTGAGACATAAATATTATGTTGAGAGTTATGAGGTTTTCCTTTGAGTACACTTTCAGCAACTTTTTTGAAAGCTTTATTATTTATAAAAAGGGGGGCGTTATAAATAGGTAGTTTACAGGCTAGTTGACTTGGGCAGTTAAATTGGTTGGCTAATTTCTTGTTCCAAACAGTAGTAACAAGTTGATTGTTAAAAACAAATACCCCATCTGCACTACTATCCAATAAATTCTCAACTTTCATCTTCGCTTTTTAGCATTTTGGAAATTACTAAAATTAAGTAAAGACAAATATTTTGAAAAAATACCGTTTTGCAACATCCTATAACTATTTTATCTCACAATATACTAAATAAGTATAGATTATAAAGTAAATTTTGGAGGTGATTGATCAGTGTGAAAAGTTAAACAAAATGGTCTAGCTTATATCCCTACTTTCATTGAAATATCTATAATGATTTTATAAGTATATGAGGCAACAGTATCAATATCTGCTGTATATTCTACATATATTTGATTTCCTGATTTAAGAATTTCTCCTATAATAGCGAGTTGTTCACTAGTATATTCAACTTCTTGTTCTTCATTAGGGGTTTCAAGTTCATTCAGGTTAATGTCTTCCTGCACAAAATCAACAACCTTACTAGTATCAATTGTAGAAAAAGAGATTGCTCCATGTGTAATTACAGAATCTCCTTCAGTAATTACGTTAGATATCAAATACTTAACACTTTTTATCTGATAATCTTTAATGTTGTTAACATTCTCAGCTACATCACCATTTTGAGTTGCATTAATAATTCTACTTATGCTAAAAGGAATTCCTACCGTATCAGTAAATATCTCAAATTGTTCTTCGAAAATTATTGGAATACCAATAACAGCTCTATCTTCTAAGGAATCGCACCCAAAAACAACAACAAGTAATAAAAAAAAATAATGGAATGACTTTTTCATGAAACAGTATTTGACTTTGCAATTTAATAGAAAAGATGAGCGAAATGTAACCGACTAGTCAAATAAATCACCAATATTTTTGGATACTGTTTATCATTTGTTGATGAATAGCTGATGCTGCTACAATTTGCCTACCAAAAACAAAATTATTCCCACCTGAAAAATCTGTCACTATTCCTCCAGCCTGTTGAACAATAAATGCTCCAGCAGCAACATCCCAAGAATTGAGATTATATTCAAAAAATCCTTCAAAACGACCACAAGCCACATAAGCTAAATCTACAGCTGCACTACCCATTCGTCTAAGCCCATGCGTGGTTTGCATAAACTGATTAAGGATTTTTAAATATTTGTCCATTTCATCAAAATTGTAATATGGAAACCCTGTAGCCAACAGACTGTCTTCTAGCTTTGAAATTTGAGAGATTTTTATTTCTTGTTCATTGCAAAAAGCCTTCTCGCCTTTCAAGGAATAAAAACATTCCTGTCTATTAATTTCAAACACTACCCCCAATACAATTTCTTGTTTTTTCATAAGTGCAATACTTATGGCATAAACGGGTAATCCATGAGTGAAATTAGTAGTGCCATCTAACGGGTCAACAATCCAATTGTATTCTTCTTCTTGGTGATTTGAAGTACCTTCTTCGGCAATAAACCCAGCTTTAGGTAATAATGCTTTTAACCCTTTCACAAGTTGTTGCTCTGCTTCTTTATCTACATACGATACCAAGTCATTAAATCCTTTCTTTTGGATTTTAGATGTGTCGAAAACTAGACTCTCTTGCCTAATAAATTCACCTACTTCTTTTGAAAGGCTGACAACTTGATTTAGAAGATTATTCATGCTGTAATTTATTCCTCAGTATTATTTCCTTTTAAATACGTATCCAAAAATATTTTCACTTTTCCATAACCCTCTATTTCATTTTCTTTTTTTCTGAAACCATGACCTTCATCGTCAAAAATTACATACTCTACAGGTACACCATTGGCTTTCACTCCTTCAACAATCTCATCAGATTCTACTTGAAGTACACGAACATCGTTTGCACCTTGTAGTACCATAAGTGGTTTGGTCACATTTTGTGTGTGAAATAATGGTGAAATTTCTCTTAATCTCACTGAATCTTGGCTAAAAGGGTCTCCAAGTTCATCGTATAATGATTTTCTAAAACTCTCCCAATAAGGAGGAATAGATTTTAATGTACGAAGCCAGTTAGTAACACCAAAAATATTGACTCCTACATTAAATTCTTCAGGGGTGTATGTAAGTGCCGCCATAGTCATATACCCACCATACGAGCCACCAATAATTCCTACTTTGTTCATATCAATTACATTAGTAGAAGCTAAAAACTCTTTTGCTGCCACACAGTCTTTCAAATCTTTATCACCATGATTTTTATCATCCATGTGATTAAACGTTTTACCATAACCACTACTTCCTCGATTATTTACAGCTACTATAGCATAACCATGATTAACCAAATACTGAATAAGAGCAGAATATCTCAACCTTGATTGACCTCCAGGTCCACCATGCACCCATACTAATGCAGGAACTTTATTAGTTTCTGAAGCTAATTTTGGTTGGTAATAAATAGCAGGAATTTCAATGCCATCAAAAGAAGCATATCTAATTACCTTTCCTTGAACAAGGTCATTTCCATTAATCTCAGCGTTTAAAGTATTAGTGAGCTTATTAAGCTCTTGCGTTTCGAAATTATAAACATAAATATTATTTGGAGATGATGAAGTACTCACGGTAAACCTTGCAAGATTTTCACTTCTGGAAATATTTACTGATGAAATACTACCACCATCAATTTCTGGTAGATTAATTTCTTCATTAGATGAGTTATCGAAAATATGGACATTGGTTTTTGCATCTTCATTCACACCTACTACTCTATATTTTTCATTGTATGAGGGGTAAGCATACCATACGTCCCACTTATCTTCATATACTTTTTCTACCTCTCCAGTATTAATATTCATTTTAGCTAGATATACAAAATCCGTACCTTCGTTAGTAGTGAAGAATAATTCATTGTTATCCAAACTGAAATATTGCGGACTGTATTCCACATCCCCTTCATGTTCACTTATATCTTTCGTTTCTTCAGTTTCTCTATCGTATAAATACATTTTAGAATCGGCATTGGTCACACTTTTTACAAGTGCAAAATACCTTTTATTCGGTGAGATAGCTGACACATTGAGCCCCTCATTATTTTGATATAGCATAGTGCCGAAACCTATTTCTTCATCAAGTGATTCTATTGATCGTTCATACACATCCATGAATTTAGGGTCTCTTTTGTTTGAACTAATGAACATACTCTTTAAGTCATGACTCCATCCCCAAAACCCACTTTTCACACTATCAAAAGGGGTTAAATCTTTCTGAACTCCATCGGAAGTTTGCATATAAACATGATTGTTTTCATTACCACCTTGATCAGCAGTAAAAATAATTCGATCATCTTCAGGGAAGTAGCTTTGGGCAAAATATGAGTCTACTTCAGAATGTGTTAACATTTTACTAGCACCATCACCTAATGTTATTTCATACGCATTGTATATTCCTGATTCATTGCTAGAAATTAAGAGTTTTGATTCATCGGCTGAAAAACTACCTCCACCGACTTGGACATTTTTATAAAATTGCTCAATAGTGTAGGTTTGATGTTGTTTTTCTTCTGTCGTCTCCTGATTGTTTTGACAAGCCAACAATAATACTGCCAAAAGGAGTAGTGTTGATAGGATTTTCATAGCATGTTTTGTTTAATGTTATACAGAAATTATTTTTTATAAACCGTTCCTTCTTTCATAACGAAATCAATGGTTTTGAGAATGTTTATATTTTCGAGAGGGCTAGATGAAACGGCAATAATATCTGCAAGCTTCCCTTTTTCTATAGACCCCAATTTGTCTTGCATACCAAGCAAGTCTGCAGCATTTAAAGTTGCCGATTTAATAGCATGATTTTCCTTCATTCCATAATTCACCATGAGCTCAAACTCTCGGGCATTAGCACCGTGTTGGCTTACTCCTGAGTCTGTACCAAAAGCGATTTTTACATTGCCTTTAACCGCTCTTTTAAATGATGCCTCAACTACAGGTACAACTTGGTAGATTTTTTGAGCAATGGCTGGAGGAATGTTTTTATTAGTTTTAATTTCTTCCGAAAGCCATACTCCAGCTAAAAGCGTAGGCACTAAATAGGCATCATTTTCAAGAAATAATTTCACAGATTCATCGTCAAGGTAAGAGCCGTGTTCAATAGAATGAACTCCTGCTCGTAATGCTGCATTAATTCCCCCTGCTGCATGAGCATGCGCAGCTACTTTTCTGCCAAGACTATTGGCAGTTTCTACAATCGCTTTCATTTCATCGTCTGTTAATTGTTGTCCAACACCAGCAGACGTGTTACTAAGAACACCACCTGTAGCAGTAATTTTAATCACATCTGCACCTTGCTTTACCAATTCACGTACTGCTCTTCTACAATCATCTGCACCATCACATATTCCTACTTCTTTTTCAAAAGCATTTAGAATTTCTGTTCTATATCCATGGAAATCACCATGTCCTCCCGAAGCAGAAACTGCTCCAGTAGCTGCAATAATTCTAGGGCCTTCAATCAAATTTTTAGCAATAGCTCTTTTTATGGCAGTAATATTGGTGTACGAAGCACCAACATTTCTTACAGTTGTAAACCCCGCATCAAGTGTTCTTTTTAAATAGGGAATGGATTGGAATGCAAAATCTTCATTATGAAGTGTTGTCCATTCATGTGGGTTTCTTTCAGGGTCACGTTCTCCTGTAATGTGAGTATGCATGTCGATTAACCCAGGAAGTACAAATTTGTCTTTTAAGTCTATTATTTCAGCATCTTCATAACCAAGTTCTTTGGCTGTTAAATACCCTGATTTCACTATTACTATACTTCCGTTTTCAATAATTATGGATTGATTTTCTATAGGTTTATCACCTGGGACAGACAATAATGTGCCTGCATGTATTATTTTTATACTCTTATTTTGAGCACTACTAATAAAAGGAAGAAGTAAAAAAAGTAATAGATAGGTTAATCGAGATATAATTTTCATTGTTTCTATGTTTTAACTATTAAGAACCCATTGGATGAAACTTTATTTATAAAAGTAACGATAAGTTACGAGTTTTGTAGTTTAATACATACACTATGAAAATAACCTACTATAAAAGATGAGTGAAAGTATAGAAGATAGTAAATATTGTTACTTATGCGGATACCAAAAACTATCAATTAGCAGTTACCGGCTATTCTAAATAACTATATTTGCGATTTCAAAATTGAATAATGAAGTATATCATAAGCTTTTTTCTACGATTTGTGCCTCGAAAAGTATTGCAACTCTTTAGCGACAAGGTGTTGAAATTTATGGCAATTTTTTATAGAGGCAGTAATGTGTATTGTCCTATTGAAGGGAAGGGGTATAGAAAGTTTTTGCCATACGGTAGAATTAACCCTAGAGAAAATGCTTTATGTCCTGGTTCACTTTCTTTAGAACGACACCGACTACTATGGTTATATCTACATGAGAAAACAAATTTCTTTAAAACATCATTAAAAATGCTTCATGTAGCTCCTGAGGTTTGCTTTATGAAACCATTTGAAAAACAACATGGTGAAGGCTATACTACTGGAGACATTGAATCGCCACTAGCAAAAGTTAAAATGGATGTACATGATATACCTTTTGAGACTAACACTTTTGATGTTGCAATGTGTAACCACGTAATGGAGCATGTAGATAATGACATTAAAGCTATGAAAGAATTTTACAGGGTACTAAAACCAGGAGGCTGGGCAATTTTTCAAGTACCCTTTTTTTACCCTTTAAGGGAAACAACCTATGAGGATGCTTCTATCACTAATTCAAGAATGCGTGAAAAGGCTTTTGGTCAGGATGATCATGTACGGATGTACGGCAAGGATTATGGAAGACGACTAGAGCAAGCTGGTTTTAAAGTAACCGAAGACGATTTTGTTCTAAAAATGTCTGATGAGGAAGTGAGGAAATATGCACTTCCTAAAAAGGAAATTATCTATTTCTGTGAGAAAATTTAATAACGATTGATATATCTATATTTATTACCATCCCCAAATCAATTATTTTAACTACTTCATCATTCCACTAAAAGCTCAAGTGTCACTAGGTAGGCGCAATGATCTGATGCGATAGCATTTTGAATAACTTCTGTTTCAAGTACTCTCCACCTATTTTTTGGATAAAACATCACATAATCAATTTTAACTGTTGGATTGTCTGAGGGAAATGTAGGCTTTGGGTTCTTTTTATCATAAGAGGCAGACCACAACTCCTCTAGTATGTTAATGGGCATACTTCCCGGTATTGCGTTCAAATCTCCAGCTAAAATGGTTGGGTATTTGTTTAAAGAAAATACTTTATTAATTTTTTTTACTTGAGCAACCCTGTCTTTTTCATCTTCCAAATGATCTAGGTGTGTGCCTACTAATGCTATAGTATCTCCTGAGGATAATATTGTTGTTATTTCTAATGCAGCTCTAGGTTCATTCCCAGAAGAGTGAGGTAATGCAATGTTCCTGCTTTGGAGAAAAGTATAATTGGACAATACTCCTTCACCATATTCCCCATCATCATAGTCCATAGCTTTTGCAAAAATGGGACTCATTTTCGTTCTCCACCCTAGTTCTGTAACCAAATCAAACTTCTTAGCTCTATTTGTTTTATAGTCGACCTCCTGCATTGCTACAAAATCAGGGTTAGCATCTTTTATCACTTTTGCTATTACATCTAAATCAAAATCACCTTTTGTAGTTGCTCCATGAAGAATATTAAATGAGAGTACTTTTACGATTTGATTATTGTTAGTAATAGTTTGAGACCAAACAACATGACTAGTTAATATTGCTAATAGGATAAGGGATATTTTTAATTTCATTATTTTCAAATAGTCTTGAGGAACGTATAATCTATGAACAGTAATAGCATTAGCAAAGTATTGCTCATAAGCCTTTTTTGTATTGAATGATCAATATAATTCATAAAATGGAGTGATCCAAAGGACGAAATCCTATTAGCTGTTATATCAAGTGAAGTAGCTTATATTTTTCTAAACGGCTACGTTCCCTTTAACATTTTCAAATCGAATTTGATCATTACTATCTAGATCAATGGATATTACATCCTCCTTATTTACCTTACCAGACAATATTTCTTTTGATAAAACATTCAATACTTCACGTTGCAATACACGTTTCAATGGCCTAGCACCATATTGTGGGTCAAATCCAAGTTCTGCTATCTTGTTTAGTATCTGCTCACTTGCGTGAATGGTAACACCATTCTCTAAAAGCCTGTCTTTTATCAAGCCAAATTGTATTTCTACAATTTTTCTTATGTCTCCCTTATTCAATGGCATAAACATAATGGTTTCATCTACCCTGTTCAGAAATTCTGGCCGCATAGTTTTCTTTAACATTTCCAAAACTTGAGCTTTTGTAGTATCTAGTACTTCAAACAAGTTTTCAGGTGTAATTTGAGCGAAATTTTCCTGTATTTGCGTAGCTCCCACATTGGTAGTCATGATAATAATAGTGTTCTTGAAATTAGCAACTCGTCCTTTGTTATCTGTAAGTCGTCCATCATCGAGTACTTGTAGTAATACATTAAACACATCAGGGTGTGCTTTTTCAATTTCGTCTAACAAAATTACTGAATAGGGTTTTCTACGTACAGCCTCAGTAAGTTGTCCTCCTTCATCGTATCCTACATACCCTGGAGGCGCACCTATTAATCGACTTACTGCATGTCGTTCTTGGTATTCACTCATATCAATGCGCACCATACTGTTTTCGTCATTAAACAAATAATCGGCCAATGCTTTTGACAATTCCGTTTTTCCTACTCCTGTAGTGCCTAAAAATATAAACGAGCCTATGGGGCGTTTCGGGTCTTGAAGCCCTGCACGACTTCTTCGTACGGCATCCGACAATGCAGTAATGGCTTCACTCTGTCCAGCAACTCTTTTGGAAAGTTCCTCTTCTAAATTCAACAATTTCACACGATCGCTTTGTAGCATTTTTGTAACAGGAATTCCTGTCCATTTTGCCACTACTTCACCAATATCTTCTGCATTCACCTCTTCTTTCAGCATTGCTCCATCACCCAATTCTAGCATTTTGTTTTTCAGTAGTTCTAATCGTTGCTCGCTTGCCACTATAGTACTATATCTAATCTCAGCTACTTTCCCTAAATCACCTTCTCGTTCTGCTTGTTCTGCTTCAAGTTTATATTTATCGATATTCTCTTTCTCTTGTTGTATGCCTTCAATTATTTCTTTTTCATTTTGCCATTTTGCCATTAAATTATTTTTCTTCTCACTTATCTCGGCAATTTCCTTGTTCAGTATTTTTTCTTTTCCTTTGTCCTTTTCTCTTCTTATTGCTTCTCTTTCAATTTCCAACTGCATTATTTTTCGCTGAAATTCATCCAACTCCTCAGGCATAGAGTCTATTTCTATGCGCAATTTTGCAGCTGCTTCATCCATAAGGTCAATGGCTTTGTCAGGTAAAAAACGATCTGATACATACCTGTTTGATAGTTCTACCGCTGCAATAACCGAATCGTCTTTTATTCTAACCCCATGATGTACTTCATACTTCTCTTTTATTCCTCTAAGTATGGAAATTGCATCTTCGATAGAAGGTTCATCGACAGTAACAGCTTGAAACCTTCTTTCTAATGCTTTATCTTTTTCAATATATTTCTGGTACTCTTTTAGCGTGGTAGCTCCAATTGCATGTAATTCTCCTCGAGCTAATGCAGGTTTTAAAAGGTTTGCTGCATCCATAGCCCCTTCACCTCCACCAGCACCTATTAATGTATGAATTTCGTCAATAAATAAAATAATTTCTCCATCTGCATCTTGCACTTCTTTTATAACCGCTTTCAACCTTTCTTCAAACTCCCCTTTATATTTTGCCCCAGCAACCAATAATCCCATATCCAACGATATTAATTTTTTAGATTTGAGGTTTTCAGGAACATCTCCATCAACTATTCGTTGCGCTAGACCTTCCACAATAGCGGTTTTACCTACACCTGGTTCCCCTAGTAATATTGGGTTGTTTTTCGTCCGCCTTGATAATATTTGTAAAACTCTTCTTACTTCTTCATCACGCCCAATTACAGGATCAATTTTACCATCTTTGGCCAATTGATTTAAATCGATAGAATAACGTTCCAATGATTTATATTTAGATTCTGCATTAGGATCTTTCACACTATTCCCTCCTCTTAATTCATTTATTGCTGTAATAAGTTCTTTTTTTGCAAATCCTACTTCTTTAAGTAATTGTGCAGTTTTTTCTTTCCCTTCCAACAACCCCATTAATATATGTTCAATGGCAATGTAGTCATCACCAAATTGCTTTAACTCTTTTTCAGCTTGATGTAACACTTTAGCTGAATCATTCGATAAATAGGGTTGTTGTCCACTTACTTTGGAGTATGTGTTTAGCACTTCCTCAAGCTTAGTAGTTAATACGTTTTTGTTGGCTGCTATTTTTTTTAAAAGAAAGGAAATTACATTATCATCAACTAGTAGGATAGCCTTTAATAGATGGGCTGGTTCAATAGCTTGCTGCCCCAAGCCTAATGCAATTTCAGATGCCTTTTGTAAAGCCTCTTGCGATTTTATGGTGTATTTATCAAAGTTCATAGTAGTTCGTTTTTAATGTTATTAGCAACTACTTCTAACTCGTCAAACCATGAACCATACCTGAAAAAATAGAAATATACTGCTATTATGTCATAAATATGGAGCAATAAATTAATAAAAAAGACATGTTGTCAGCTATTCTTTGCTGATTTTTATTGTTTGTCGAGAAATGTGTGTGCATTTTCAATACTCTCATTTACTACTTTCTGCACTTCAATAATTCTATCCATTTCATTTCTTAAATACGTCAATGCCTCTTCATTTTCTACTTCTTTAGCATTCATTTCAGGCTTAAATTCTCTCATCCAATTCATCATGGCATCATCAGCATTTTTAAGCATCAAATTCACTTCGTTTAAGCTAGATGTTATTTCGGAGGTAGAGTCCACCTCATTCAACGAATCAATTTGAACCCTCAATTTTTCTTGGAGCGCAACTATTTCTTGCATTTTGGGCATCACTTCATCATGCACTGCTATCACTTCTTGGTACAGTATGTCACGTTGCTCTTCAACAGAAGTGATTATTTTGTCATTTTCCTGTGCTGTTTTTTTGCCATTGCATGAAAAGAGCGCAATCCATAAAATTGCAAATATTAGATGTCTTATTCTCATTGTTTATGCAGGTTAATTTACCCTTAAATTTCGGACATAAAAAAAGCCCGACCAAGGGACGGGCTATATTATTTTTTCAAGTTATTTTAAATCAAAATTGACATGCCAATCAGTTGACTTGATACTTTCAGGTTTGATTCCTCCAATGAGGATTGATTAAGTTCAAATTTTAATTTACCACTTACTGTCTTAAAGTTTATATTACTTCCTCTTTTGCCCAACCCTGGTTTATCCGTTATGGTAAGCGTTGGTTTTCCTGAGAGTTTCGACTTTATCGCAGCAAAGTCACTACTTTTTCTAGAACTTATATATAGCACATGGCAATCGGTAATTTCTGCTACTGAATTAAATTGCTTTATCGCAATTTTTTGTGCTCCTTTTGATTTGGCACCGTACCATTTTATCAAAGTGTCATGCACATCAGTATCTCCAATTACTCCTATTACAAAATCTCCAGAAGTTGTTGACGCTGGCCAATTTACATACTTCATGAAATTGTACAACATCATGGAATGTATTTCGTGCATTGGTCGTTGAGCTTTCACTTGACTTACGCCAAACACGAATAAAAATAATAATAAAAATATTCTGGTTAATTTCATTTTTTACACTGGTTTTAGATGATGCAAAATTAAAGACTAATCAACAAGCTGAATAGAAGATTATTTAATAAAATTTATAAAGTAAGATTATTTTAAAAATGCAACATTTATTTTTTTTGATATGTTGATATTAAGTACTTAGAGCATATTATACTATATATAAAACTTACATACAGCATGTGTGTTTATTATCATATATTAAAAAAATGAAACAAAAACTATCAATTAATACTTCTTATTACTTCTATCTTACCTTCTCTCCTTTTCACTATTTTATATATCTAAAGTCTTGACCATCTTTTACATGTGTTATTACTTCTTTAATGAGGCTAATTACATTCTCAATATCGTTTTTATGAACAGTTTCCACAGTAGTATGCATATACTTAAGTGGCAATGAAATTAGTGCTGACGCTACACCATCATTTGAATAGGCAAACGCATCAGTATCCGTACCTGTAGCTCTAGAAACTGCCATTCGTTGAAAAGGAATTTTCTTTTTATTGGCAACTTCAATAATCATTTTCAATACATTATTTTGTACCGCTGGGCCATAAGTAAGTACTGGCCCATCGCCTGCTTTCTGATGCCCACTTACTTTTTTGTCATACATAGGTGAACAGGTATCATGACATACATCGGTAATAATCGCTAGATTAGGTTTAATACGTTCAGCTATCATTTGTGCTCCTCTAAGTCCTATTTCTTCTTGCACAGCATTAACAATGTACAGACCAAAAGGTAATTTTTCTTTTCCTTCAAAAATTCTA
>Ga0224506_10001127_pt1 | contig 19548 bp, 11 predicted proteins | sample SF_Jan12_sed_USG_2_FD_169108 | JGI IMG/M metagenome (GOLD analysis project Ga0224506, IMG submission 169108) | Sediment microbial communities from San Francisco Bay, California, United States - SF_Jan12_sed_USGS_8_1 | ecosystem: Environmental > Aquatic > Marine > Sediment | place: USA... | reverse complement strand
CACGGTTCGAAACTCACATCACGATTTGCGCCTGGCTGTCGTGGCAGCATCGAAGGAAGAATTGGCCAACAGCCTGCAACATCACCTTGATGGAGAGACCCTCACAGAAGTGGCAGAAGATAAAGCCACTCAGGAAAGGGATAAGATTGTATTCGTGTTTTCAGGACAAGGCCCCCAATGGTATGCCATGGGCAGGGAGCTTCTGAAAGAAGAACCGCTGTTCAGAACAACAATAGAAAAAATTGATAAGATGCTTTCATCATTGGCCGATTGGTCATTGCTTGAAGAACTGGGTAAAGATGAAGAGCATTCCCGCATCAGTGAGACCAATATAGCCCAACCAGCACTGTTTTCCATTCAGATTGCTTTGTTTGAGATGTGGAAAAGCCTGGGCATAACCCCCGGTGCCGTAGTAGGGCATAGTATAGGTGAAGTGGCCGCAGGATACGCTTGTGGGGCATTAACATTAGAGCAGGCCGTACAACTGATCTTCCATCGCAGTCGTGTGCAAAACAAAGCCACAGGGAAGGGCAAGATGCTGGCTGCCGGCCTGTCGAAGGAGGAGGCATTTGAACTCATAAAAGGACGTGAAGACCGCGTATCAGTTGGGGCTGTGAATGGCCCGGGAATGGTGACGCTCTCAGGAGATACGGATGTGGTAGAAGCGATTGCCGAAGAACTTGAAAAGAAAGATATCTTTCACCGGATGCTGGTCGTTAATGTGCCTTTTCACAGCCACCACATGGAGCCCCTGAAAGATGAGCTGCTCACCTCACTTGGTGAGTTTAAAACGCGCCCTTCAGACATTCCGTTTTACTCTACCGTAGAAGGTAACATCGTAAAAGGCGAAGATCTCAATCCGATGTACTGGTTTAGAAATGTTCGTGAACCCGTCTTTTTTGCAGATGCGGTAAAAGCACAAATTACCGATGGCTTCGATACCTTTATAGAGTTGGGGCCCCACCCCATACATGCAATGGGTATTAATGATCTGCTTAAAGAGCAGAAGATAAAAGGTACTACCGTGCCTTCCCTCCGTCGTAAAGAGGCTGAAAAACGCACTTTCTTGTCTTCAGTGGCCGCACTTTATGCCTGGGGTTGTAACATAGACTGGAAAGCTTTCTATGGCGAAGACAATGGTTGGATTAAACTGCCGAAATATCCCTGGCAGAAAGATTCTTTCTGGATTGAATCGGACGAAGGTAAAAAACAACGTCTGGGAAAAATAGAAGACCATCCCCACCTGACAAAACAAGTGATTTCTGTAAGGGAAAACAGCAATATCGTTTGGGACGTTACCCTTGATAGTCGTACTTACCCTTATATAGAAGACCATAAAGTACAAGGCCCAATCGTCTTTCCGGGTGCCGGTCATGTGGATTTAGTCATTGGGGCGGCCAGGGCTTCCTTTGGTGAGAAATTCGAATTCATAGAAGATGTTAACTTTGAAAATGCACTGTTCCTGCCTGATTCAGGTGAACCCCCGGAAATAAAAATTGATATCTCTTCTGATGGTGGTAACTACTTTATCTTCACAAAACCACGTGGCAAAGAAGCCCAATGGACCATGTGTTCCAATGGACGGATAAACCATATCGGTGATAAATTTAAAGCCATACCTGTTGACCTGGAGGATGTAAAAAAACGAATTAACATACCGGTGGACGTTAAATCCATGCATGAAGAGCTTCTGGAAAGCGGTCTTTATCTGGGACCCACTTTCAGGGCTATTAAAAAACTGTACCGGAGTGATGGAAACTGGGAATCGCTCAGTGAGATTGAGGTGCACGAAAGTATTCACTCTGAATTTTTCCAGTTCAATATCCACCCGGGTGTGCTGGATAGTTGTTTTCAGACTGTATTCGGTATTTTCAATGAGCGTGATGACCTGAATAAGAAAATGGGGGTATATGTACCCCGGCATATCGATGGTATCAAGTGGTATCAACCCGTAAACTCCCTGAAGCTTTATGTTCATGGACGCCTGCGGGAATGGACGGAAGAATATGCGCTTGGTGAACTGTGGATATTCAATGCCGATGGCAGCCTGGTGGCTGAATTCCACGGATTTAAATCGCAATACCTGAAGGGCTCCCGCGGAGAATCAGGCAGCGAACGCGATAAGTGGTTTTATGAGTATAACTGGAACATGAAACCCCGTAAAGAGCAGGCGTTGCTTCGGAATCCGGCAGAGTACCTTCCCAAACCGGCCACAGTCAGGCCCCAGGTGGAAGAGACCATATCAGCGGTGAAAGGAAGGCACGAACAGGCAGAATATTACCAACAATATGAGCCCGAACAATATGCGCTTACCATTGGGTATATCTGTACTTCCCTGCAGGAAATGGGAATGTCTTTTGAGAAAGGCGCTAAAATAGATGTGAATGAGCTGGCTGAAAAGTTTGGAGTTATCAAACTGCACAACCGCCTTTTCCATCATATGTTTAAATTACTGAAAGAGGCAGGGATCACGGCCGGAGGTGAGGGGCATTACGAAGTCATAAAGACACCTGATTTCAGGGATGTGGTCATCTGGATGAATGAACTCGATAAAAAATTTCCACAGTTCCACCACGAGTCCACCCTGCTGGGCAGATGCGGCCCGCAGATTACAGGCGTTCTGCAGGGCACAGTAGATCCTATTCAACTTATTTTCCCTGAGGATAAATGGGATGCTATCGTGCGTTATTATGTGGAGGGTTTTGCTTTTAAGAAATACAACGACATTGCAGCGAGCGCCATCACTAACTTGCTCAGAAACCTGCCCGAGGATCAGACACTTCGTGTATTGGAGGTTGGAGCCGGTACGGGTGGAATGACCCAGGCTATACTTCCTGTGCTCCCTGCAGACCGTACGGAATACTACTTCACCGACCTTTCGCATATGTTTATGCTTAAGGCTCAACAGCGTTTTGCGCAATATCCGTTTGTTCAATACAAAATTCTGGACATCGAGAAAGATCCGGCAAGTCAGGGGATAGAACCTAATTCTTTTGACCTGATCATTGCCTCTGACGTGGTGCATGCTACCCGCAGATTGGATGAAACACTGGGGAGTATAAAAAGTTTGCTGGCCTCTGAGGGTGTGCTCATGATGCTGGAAGTAACAAATTCGCCGGTTTATCTCGATTTTATCTTCGGTATGACAGAAGGCTGGTGGTTGTTTGAAGATACTGATATTAGGCCCGATCACGCCACAATGGGGCCTGAAAACTGGACTTCAGCACTGAAAGAAAATGATTTTTCAGCTGTAGAGATATTCTCGGATTTTGTAAAAAATGATTCTTCCTGCCAAAGTGTGATCTTTGCACGCGGCCCTAAAATAGAGGCGAACGTATCGGAAGCAGAAAATAAGGAAAAGATGACTGCCGCACATTGGCTGGTCTTCGCCGATGAAAAGGGAACATCAGAAAAGCTGGCCCACCAAATAAATGGACTCAATAAAGAATGTGTTTTCGTTAGAAAGGGCAAAGGTTTCAACCAAGTGAATGAAAGCACCTTTGAAATTGATACCCTGAGTCAGGAAGATATTAATAAGGTGATTGATCATGTAGCGGCTAAAGGCAGCTTCCAGGGTATTATCTTTGGCTGGGGGCTTGATGCCATCAGCAACGAAGCATTAAATACAGACAACATCGTGACTATGGAGGAGCTCACTTCCATTCCACTGATGAACATGATGAAAAAACTCAATGATGCCCATTATGATAAGAATCCGGCCCTCTGGATATTGAGCAGTGGAGCACAGCAAATTGCTGGCCACCCTGAAACACTCAATTTGGCTCAGGAAGGGTTGCGTGGAGTAAGTCGTGTTGTGGTCAATGAATTCCCCATGTTCAACAGTACGATGGTCGATTTTAGTTCGCCGGTACAGGATGCTGAATTGACGGCCCTTGTTGATGAACTGTTTACCGATGATAATGTCGATGAGCTGGCATTCCGTGGTAAGCGGCGATATGTGAACAGACTGGAACGTTTATCTTCAGATAACATCGCCAAAAAAGCCATGAAAAAGGTACCGGCTTCCGGATATCCCTATGTGGCCCATATTACCGAGTATGGCGTACTGGATAATGTGGTATTGCGTGAAACCGTGAAGAAAACACCTGGCCAGGATGAAGTGGAAGTACAGGTGAAAGCCTCGGCTTTGAACTTCCGTGATATCATGATTGCCATGGGATTACTTTCAGATGCCGCTGTAGAAGGTGGGCTTTTCGGGCGTACCTTCGGACTCGAATGCGCCGGCGTTGTGACGGAAGTAGGGTCAGCAGTAACGAATGTAAAGGTTGGGGACGAGGTGATGGCTACTGCGCCGTCCTGTCTCGGTGGATTTGCCTACCCAAAAGGGGTGCATTGTGTGAAGAAACCCGCTAATATTGATTGGAATGAAGCGGCAAGCTTACCCGTAGTATATACTACGGCTTACTTCTCACTGATCCATCATTGCCGCCTGGAGAAAGGCGAGAAAATTCTGATTCATGCTGCTGCTGGTGGTGTGGGTATTGCGGCCATTCACATTGCACATGCGGTAGGCGCCGAGGTGTATGCTACTGTAAGTACTTCTGAGAAAAGAGCCTATATCGAAAGTATTGGTGTGAAGGCTGAAAATATCATGAACTCCCGGACACTTGATTTTGCCCAGGAAGTGATGGATAAAACGGATGGCCAGGGGGTAGATGTGGTGCTTAACTCCCTTTCCGGTGAATCAATCTTTAAAAGTGTAAGATGCCTGGCAGCCTATGGCCGTTTTGTGGAAATAGGCAAAACAGATATATATAGAAATAGCAAACTTGGATTGGAACCCTTCGGCAATAACCTAACCTATTTTGGTGTGGATGTTGATCGGTTGTTCAAACAAAAACAAGATTTCGGTGGCCGGCTGTTTCAGGAGTCTATTGACTTCTTTGTGGAGAATAATTTCCCTGCACATCCGGTAAAAGTGTTCCCTGTTGCCCAACTGGCTGATGCCTTCCAATTTATGGGTGGAGCCCGGCATATAGGAAAAGTGATTGTCTCCATGGATGGAGAGGTACAGGTGGCACCACCTCAGGAAATAAAATTCCGGGAGGATGGCACATACCTGATCACAGGCGGTGCTTCGGGATTTGGTTTGTCTGTGGCAGACTGGATGACAACGAAAGGCGCAAAGCACCTGGTGTTGATGAGCAGAAGCGGTACCAAGACGGAAGAAGAGCACGCTATTGTTGAAAATATGCAGAAGCGCGGCGTAAATGTGATGATGGCTAAAGCAGACGTTTCAAGCAAAGCAGACCTCGACCGCGTATTTGGTGAAATAGAGAAAACCATGCCACCACTTCGGGGTATCCAACATGCCGCCATGGTACTTGACGATGGCAGTATCCCCGAAATTGACCGGGATCGGTATATGAAAGTGTTTGTGCCTAAAGCAGTGGGTTGCTGGCTGCTTCATGAGGCTACCCTCGATATGGATTTAGAACATTTTGTTTCATATTCTTCGATATCTGCTGTTTATGGTAATCCCGGGCAGGTAAGTTATGTGGGAGCAAACAGCTTCCTGGATAATTTCTCCGCTTTCCGAAGATCACAGGGACTGCCGGCAATGACGATCAATTGGGGTGTAATCGGAGATGTGGGTTTTGTGGCGCGGAGTGGTAATGTTGGAGGCCTGCTCTATAAGCAGGGCTGGAAAGCTTTCTCACTGCCACAAGCACTTGACGTTCTGGAAGAAATGCTTCTTACCAATCCGGTACAACGCGTAGCTACAGATTCTGATTGGGAGATGATTGGCGGTTTTTATCCGCATTCGGCAAAATCATCGCGGTTTGAGCATCTTGTCAACGAGAAAGAACTCAGTGCAGGACAGGGTGGTGGAACAGGAGATGGTGCATTGAAGGCTACTTTACTGGAATCGAAAGGGGAAGAGAAAACAGAGATACTTCTGGATCAGTTGAAAAGCACATTTGCCCGTGTATTGGGTACTACAGCTGAAAAACTGGACACGAATGAGGCTGTTACGCGGTATGGCCTAGACTCGCTCATGGCCAATCAGATAAGAAACTGGATACAGAGCAACCTGACCATCGATTATTCCATGATGCGCATCATGCGAGGACCAACCATGGAAGAGATGACCTCGCAAATACTTGACGAGCTGGCCGGTCAGACTTCCGTAGAAACGGGACAAAATGGCGTAAAATCCGAATTGGATAAGTGGATTGTCCGCACGCGAAAAGTAGAAAATCCCCGATTGAGATTGTTCTGCCTGCCTTATTTTGCAGGGGGAGCTTCTATATTTACCAGCTGGCATGAACTGCTACCTAAAGATATTGAGGTTTGTGCCATTCAGTTCCCGGGCAGGGAAGAGCGGGGAGATGAAAAGGCATATACTGACGTGTTTGACCTGGTGAAAAAACTAAGCCAGGTGATGGAGCCTTTACTTACAGCGCCATGTGCCTTCTATAGTCATAGTTCCGGAGCGGGTATAGCACTGGAGTTGACTCGCTATCTGCGAAAGGAAATGGGCATTGTACCACAACGGTTCTTTGTGGGTGGGTGGAAAGCACCACATCTCGAAAGTCCTTTTAAATTCCTGAACGCCATAAAAGAGGAAGAAGTGTATAAGGATAAAAACATTCCAAATATCAAAAACCACTTGCGTTCACTCGAAATTCCGGCGTCGGTTATCGACAACAAAGAGGTGTTTGATGAGATGTTACCAAACCTACGGGCTGATATACTTTTAGGCAAGAAATACAATTATTATGAAAGCGAACCTTTGGAGTGTCCGCTGACGGCCTTTGCCGGTGAAGATGATACGGTATTTACAGAAGACCAGATCAGTGCCTGGGAGCAACATACAGCTGCTGAATTTGCCCTTAAAAAGGTGAAAGGGGGACACCTGTTCTGCCGGGATAACAAAGAGGAATTGCTGGAATTACTTACTGAAGAGCTGACTAAACCAGTTGAAGTATAACAAGCTTTCATCATATAGAAACTGAAAAGATCATTGGCCGGGACATGCCGTTGTTGAAAAACAAAATGGCGCATGTCTGGGCCATTGATTATAATAAGTCGAAGGAATGGTATGTGCAATGTCTTGCCGCGCTTGATGAGCAACAACTTAAGCGATGCAACCATTTTAAATTTGAACATGATCGCAAGAGCTACGTCATTTCCCAGGGAAGTCTGAAGCTGTTACTGGCCGCTTACCTGAATATCCCGGTAGCTGATGTCAGGCTGGGCAGACATCGTAAAGGAAAACCTTTTTCAATGGATAATCCTGCGCTGGAATTTAACCTGTCAAATTCGGGGACAGTATGCGTTATGGCTTTCTGTCCTGATTCAGCATTAGGTATCGACCTGGAGAGTATAAAGGCTTTGCCTTCATCTGATTATGAAGATCTTATTCAACGCAATTTTACAGACCGTGAAAAGCAGGATATTCTAAAGCATAAGGAAGATCAGCTCAGGTTTTTTTATCAATACTGGACGATGAAAGAGGCTTACCTGAAGGCCATTGGTGAAGGGATGCGCCTTACCCCCGATCAGGTGGAATTCAGTTTGGAGAAGGGTGTTCCGCGCCTGCTTTCTGCCAATGGGGATACAGGTACAGAGGACTGGTTGTTCCATTGCTTTGTGCCCAGTGCTAAATACATTGGTACATTAGCCTATACCGAAGGTGTGAAAGAGGTCCAGTATTGGCAGTTATATTAAAAGCATTTTTATTTTAGTCCTGTCCCTTCACATAATATGGCCTTACTTCTGGAGATAGTGGTGTGTTTCCCAAAATGGCATCGGCGGCTTTTTCCCCAATCATCAGTGTTGGCGCATAAATATTACCATTGGTGACAAAGGGCATGATAGAAGCGTCCACCACCCGCAGGTTTTCCACTCCATGTACACGAAGTTCATTGTCTGTAACGGCCATATCATCATAACCCATCTTACAAGTACAGCTGGGGTGGTAAGCACTTTCTCCTTCCCGACGTACAAAATCGATTATTTCTTCATCTGTTTCCACAGCTTTACCCGGCGATATTTCCTTTCCCCTCAACGCCTCCATGGCCTTTGTCTCAATGATTTTGCGGGAATAACGTATGGCTTCACACCATTCTTTCCGTTCTTTTTCAGTGGACAGGTAGTTAAACAAAATAGCAGGGTGTGCAGCGGGATCAGCAGATTTTATTTTTACAGATCCTCTTACATCCGAATTCATAGGGCCTACATGCAACTGAAATCCATGACCTTCCTGTGGGGCAGAACCATCATATCGAATAGCCAGTGGCAAAAAATGAAACTGAAGATTGGGGTATTCTACCTCATCATTGCTTCTGATGAAACCGCCGGCCTCAAAATGGTTGGAGGCGCCAATGCCTTTTTTCATAAACAACCATTTAAATCCAATGAGAGGTGCACGCCATGGACTCAGGCTGGGAAAAAGGCTTACTTTTTGTTTGCAGGCCCACTGGACGTATACTTCGAGATGATCCTGTAGGTTTTCACCAACGCCAGGGAGATCCTGTACCACATCAATGCCGAGTTTTGAAAGTTCACCCCCGTTTCCGATTCCTGATAACTGAAGAAGCTGTGGTGAATTGATGGCACCACCACAGGAAATGACCTCATTGCCATAAGCCTTTATTTCTCTTTTTCCTTTTGTATAAGCCACTCCTACGGCCTTTTTCCCCTCGAATAAAATACGGGTTACCATGGCCTGGGTAACGATGGTGAGGTTCTTTCTTTTCTTTACGGGATGTATGTATGCCCTGGCAGCATTTAATCTGCGACTGTTCAGGATGGTTTGATCAAATTTGCCAAATCCCTCCTGTTTATATCCATTCACATCATCAGTCAATGGATATCCCGCCTCCTGTACACTGTTGAAAAAGGCATCGAATAAGGGATTTTCGCACGAAGGTGTAGTCAGTTTTAAAGGGCCTTCTCCCCCCCGATAATCATCTCCTCCGATAAGTCGTTCTTCCATGCGCTTGAAATAAGGGAGGCAATGACTGTAATCCCAATTTTCCAACCCATCTTCTTTACCCCATTTGTCAAAATCCAGGGCATTGCCGCGAATGAATATCATCCCGTTGATACAACTCGATCCGCCAAGTACCTTTCCCCTGGGCTGGTATATTTGCCGATTGTTCATGTAGGGCTCGGGTTCCGAATAATAACTCCAATTATAAAAAGTCCCATTGAGGGGGTAACTGAGGGCTGCCGGCATGTGTATCCTGAAATCCCAGGTGTAGTCAGGTCTTCCGGCTTCCAATACCAAAACCTTGTTGGCAGGATCCTCACTTAAACGGTTGGCCAGGACTGACCCGGCTGAACCACCGCCTGCAATTATAAAATCATAATTTATCCTTCTATCTTCTGTCATATCAGCACCTCGTTTTTTAGTAGGGGAAATCTATTTTTCCCATTTCAATATAGACTGTTTTTACCTGGGTGTAGTGATTTATGGTAGCTAACCCATTTTCCCGGCCTATGCCAGATTGTTTGTATCCGCCAAAAGGTAATTGTACGGGTGTAAGATTATAATTATTAACCCAACAGATACCTGCTTGTAATTGATTTACGGTACGGTGGGCTCTTTTCAGGTCTTGGGTAAATACGCCTGCGGCCAAACCATAGGGCGTATTGTTTGCACGGGCAATCACCTCGTCCTCCTCAGAAAAACCAAAACAGGACAACACCGGCCCAAAGATCTCTTCGCAGGCAATTTTAGCCTGGTCATCTTTGACATCAAAAATAGTGGGTTCAACGAAATACCCCCCTTTTAAATGAGGTTCTTCCGGAAAGTGCCTGTTACCACCAACCAGTAAATCCGCTTCCTGCTTCCCACTTTCAATGTAATGAAGAACCTTTTGCATATGGTCATGTGATATTAATGCACCGATGTCTGTATTCATGGCAGTAGGGTCGCCTATTTTCAGCTGACGGGTTCTTTTAATGAGTTTGTCCAGAAATTCATCCTTAATTTTATCAGCTACAAATACTCTTGTTCCGTTGGAACATATTTCACCCTGCGTGTAAAAATTGCCCATCATAGCGCCTTTTACGGCCTCATCAATATCGGCATCTTCAAAAACAATGATGGGTGATTTACCCCCCAGTTCAAGGGTTACCTGCTTTAGGGTGCCTGCTGCTGCGGCCATTACCTTTTTACCGGTACTTACCTCTCCGGTAATGGTTACTTTGGCAATGTCCGGATGGGCTGTTAATTGTTTGCCTACCTCGGGTCCACCCTGAACTACATTAAAGACGCCCTCCGGCACGCCGGCTTCTGTATAAATTTCAGCCAGTTTCAATGTAGTTAGTGGGCTGAGTTCGGCAGGTTTGAAAACCATGCTGTTGCCACAAGCCAATGCCGGGGCTGATTTCCAACAGGCAATTTGCATCGGGTAATTCCAGGCGCCTATTCCCGCACAAACACCGAGGGGTTCGCGACGGGTAAAAGCTACTGATTCGTCCAGATTATAATGTTCTCCATGGATGGAGGGGGCTATTCCGGCATAATATTCTATGGCGTCTGCTCCGGATAAAATATCTACAGAGATGGCTTCAGCCAATGGTTTGCCGGTATCCTCTACCTCAAGGTGGGCCAATTCCTCATTGCGTTCCCTTAAAAGGTGGGCTGCTTTCATTAATATCCGTGATCGTTCTACTACGGGCATAGCTGACCACTTTTTAAAACCGGATAGGGCAGATCCTACAGCCTGGGATACATTTTCTTCTGAAGCCTCTTCAACAGTGCCAATTTCTTTTCCTGTAGCCGGATTTATATTGGAAAAACTTTTTCCGGATGAAGATCCCTGATAACCGCCATCATAATACTGCATCTTTTCCATGATCTTATCTTCCCTGTTTTATTTGAGTTTGGAGCAACTGTTACAAAGGTTGAAAAACATGCATGGAATCAAAACAATATGAAGATTAATATTGCAATTACTTTGCTTTAATGCCAGCTTAAAGCGCCTAAAAAAATATCCCCTCCCTCCCGACCATGCAGCCGGAAGAGGAGGGGAAAACTACAACTAATCCTAATTATTAATATAGAGTGATTTCTGTAATGTTAACTGAATTCTAGTTGTCGTAAAAAGTCACCTTTCCACTTGCAACATCATACATCGCACCTACGATCATTAATTTGTCCTCAAGAACCAATTCTGCGAGTATTGGGCTTTGGGCCTTTATACGTTCGATGGTGAATGCCACATTATTTTCTGATACACGCTGTACAAATTCCCCATTTTTTGAGCTGGTATCTTCACCCGCTGCTATATTCATTTGGTCTATCACAAGCCTGATGTTGCTCAGCGTAGCAGTCAGGTTACCCATTTTTACATTGTCGCAGGCTCCTTTGACCGCCCCACAGCTGGTATGCCCCATGACCACAATGAGCTTGGCTCCTGCCACCTTACAGGCAAATTCAAGGCTTCCTAAAATATCGCCATTGACAAAATTACCGGCAATACGTGCATTGAAAATATCACCGATACCCTGATCGAGAATGATTTCAGTAGGTATTCTGGAATCGATACAACTCAGAACCGCAGCGAAAGGGTATTGACCTGTAGCAGTGGCTGTTACCTGATCGTGCAAATTGCGCGGAGCCGGATCGTTTTCTAAAAACCTTGCATTTCCCTGTTTTAGAATGTCCAGGGCTATAGCTGGTGTTATTTCAGCTTGCGTTTTTGCTGTTTGTACTTCTGTATTATTTATTTCTAAGGTTGATTTCATGATGCTTTGTTTATTTTGCTGGTATATAAGGGAACTGTTTTGGGGTTTATATCCTCCGGGATTTCCTCTTCAAGCACAATCTTTCTGAATTTCTTTAACGGATGTTTGTAACTGATGGATTCAAACCCTGTTTTTTTAAATTTAATATTCTTCGTTTCTGCATTTTTACTGAAATCATCAATGATTTCGAGAATGTCAGGATGTATGTTTTTTGTTCGGGAAGCGTCTACCACTACCGATGAGTTTTCAGGCAGGTGCTTGAGTGTATTCATGATCATGGCCTTGTTGAGAAAGCTTACTGATTCCGCCAGTTCGATGCGTAATACTTTTCCTTCAACATATTCTTTCTCATCCACTTCATACGGAGTGATGTAATTGATCCAAAGAATATAGAATACCGCAACGACCATACCCAGGGCTATACCAATCAGCAGGTCGGTGAAAACAATACCCAGAATGGTAACGACAAAAGGAATGTATTGCGATTTGCCTTTTTGAAACATACTTATAAAGATGGCTGGCTTGGCGAGTTTGTACCCAACAACCAATAGAATGGCGGCCAGACTGGCCAAGGGAATCATATTCAGAACGGCTGGAATGGCCAGTGACGCCAACAGCAACAGTACTCCATGTACAATGGCCGATGCTTTGGTTTTTCCACCTGACTGGATATTTGCAGAACTTCGTACAATAACCTGTGTAATAGGCAATCCGCCCACAAGACCTGATATCATATTACCTGCTCCTTGTGCAACCAGCTCCCGGCTGGTGGGTGTAATGCGCTTATGGGGATCCAGCTTATCAGTGGCCTCTACGCATAGTAGGGTCTCCAGGCTGGCCACTACGGCAATGGTCATGGCAATCGTATAAACTGCCGGATTGCCCAGCTGTCCGAAATCAGGAAACGTAAACTGGCCAAAGAAGCCGGCCAATGAATCCGCTACAGGAATAGTTACAATATGCTCAGTTGATATAGCCAATTCAGGAATTGATCTGAAAGTAAGCGTCAACACGATGCCAGTAATCACGACCACTAATGGACCCTGAATGATGTGAAAGATCTTATATTTTTTAAAAAACGGACCTTCCCATGCCAACAGGATGATAAGGGATATTGCACTGATAATGATTGCGCCCGGACTGATATAATCGAACATATAGGTGAGGTCAGAAAAGGTAGTATGACCGTCACTCTGAAAGAAAGCAAAGTCTCCTTCCGGCACTGCATCATAGCCAAAGGCATGTGGAATCTGCTTTAAGATAATGATGACTCCTATACCTGCCAGCATTCCCTTGATGACGGAAGAAGGAAAATAATAGGCAATAATACCGGCCTTAAGTGAACCGAGTATCATCTGAAATATGCCGGCTATAAAAACAGCCAAAAGGAAAGTCTCAAAAGAGCCTAAAGATTGAATTGAAGTTAACACGATGACTGCAAGGCCGGCAGCAGGCCCGCTTACTCCCAGTGGCGACCTGCTGATAAAAGCCACAACTGTACCTCCTACAATACCGGCAATAATGCCGGAAAATAATGGTGCTCCTGAGGCGAGCGCAATACCCAGACACAACGGTACGGCCACCAAAAATACGACCATCCCTGCAGGTATATCATTTCCCAGATTTCTAAAATAACTTAAATGTTTTGTTCTCATTTTACTAAAGAAGACTAAAAATACATGTTTTATAAAGAGTTTGCCAGGCTCCCGTTGATAGGGGAAACCCTGGTAATTTTTATGTATTATGTATTTCCGGGGGTGGGGTATGGATGGTCAGGTCTGTATTACACAAGGCCTGTATGAGGGCAGTGATATAAGATTTCGTCTTTTTTCTCACCAGAGCCCTGCTCTTGTTCAGATTGTAATTTTTATCTTTTTCTGATTCATCTTCCGTGTCAAAATCCGCTGATTCCATTTCTCCTTTTTCACATAATTCTAATGGGCTTATCAGATGGTCTGCTGCTATTATTGGAACGATCGTATCGCTAAAAAAGATGAGAGATAGCAATACAAGGACAATGACCCTTGCCCCGCTTCGTGCTTTCATAGAAATGTTGCCGTATGGTGATTGTTCCTTCACGAGACTGCTTGATTATTTTTTATGCCCAGTGTGTCAATAACCATTTTTTCATAAAATGAAGTGATGGCGTCTTCCCCTTCCAGACTGTCAGTGAGTTTAGGCAGGTGTGCTGCAAAATAGCGCTGATGGTGTGCTCCTTCTATGATTGTTGAGATCAACATATTTGGAAACCTGAATTCTTTGTTTATTTCCAATACCACATCACTCACCCTTTTCACCAGCTTTGTATAACCGTAAAAGGCTCCTGTTTCATTTTCACTGTCAACATTTTTTGTGAGGTAGACTTTGGACGAATCACATATCACAATCCTGTTGAGCTTTACTTCATTGATATGTGAAAAGCTGCTGTCTTCCATCACTTCTTCAGTGAGCAATTTGATAGCCCGTTTAAGCCTTTGCCAGGGAGATGAGATATTGGCCAGCCCAAATACCAATTTATATTCCATCCACCCCCAATACCATGAGGTTAGATAGATAAGAAGTTTGTGCTTATTTTCAAAATAACGATAAACGGAAGCTTCAGTAGAGTTAATGACTTTGGCCAGTTTGCGGAAAGTAAATGATTCAAAGCCTATCTCATCAATCATATCGATACTTGACGTCACTATTCTCATTCCCAGATCGCTCGTAACGGGATCTTTAAGATAAGTGTGGTCATTGATATTGATGTGTATATTAGATAGTAACTCTTTCATTATCGTTAATTAGCTTGCAAATATAATAGTAATACTATCATACTTGCAAGTGTTTTCTATTTTTTTATTTTCAGGCTGTTGCTTTTCGAAATTTTAACAGGATTGAAATCAGTAGGGCGGGTATGATAATAAGTGATGTATATGTATTAGGATTATGCCTCATTATTACCCAGGATGAGTAGTCATTAACTTTCCACATGAAAGCTGTTTTAGGTAATTTTAGATTGGGTGTATTTTTTCAATGTAAAAACAGTGAAGCAAAGATTGATGAAGGCCACTTTTTCTTATCTTAGGGAAAAATTAAATTTAAAAAAATATGGCCATTATAGGCATTATAAAGGAAGGGAAAATACCTGTAGATCACAGGGTTCCGTTTACGCCTGCCCAGGTTGCACAAATTAAGAAACAATATCCTGATGTTGGTGTTAAATGCCAATCCAGTGCCTTACGCTGCTTTTCGGATGATGATTATATGCGATCGGGAACGGAAATAGTAGATCATATGAGGGATTGCGATATTCTGTTTGGTGTTAAAGAAGTACCCCTTGATGAATTAATACCGGGAAAAACTTATTTCTTTTTTAGTCATACCCTCAAGGCCCAGCCATATAACAGGAAGTTGCTTCAGGAAATACTGAAGAAGAAAATCACCATCATTGATTACGAGGCACTCATCGATGAGCACAACAATCGGGTAGTAGCGTTTGGGCGCTATGCCGGGATTGTAGGCGCTTATAATGCCTTATGGACATTTGGTAAACGTTATAATCTTTTCCATATACGACGTGCCCATGAATGCTTCGATTTTGAAGACATGAAAACGGAGTTTGCAAAGGTAAAGTTACCACCGATAAAAATTGCCCTCACCGGTGGTGGCAGGGTAGCCAAAGGCGCGCTGGAAGTATTGTACGGGCTGGGGCTCCGCAAGGTTTCTGCCAAGGATTTTCTGAAGAAAGAATTTAAACAACCCATTTTTTCTCAACTCAACAGCCGTGACATCTACAGGCGTGCAGACCGCGAGCCATTTGAAAGGCGGGAATTTTTTTCCGATCCTGCACTTTATGAAAGTCGCTTTCTCCCTTTTGCTCGTCGTGCGGATGTCCTCATTGCCGGGGCCTATTGGGATCCCCGTGCCCCCAAATTGTTTACGCGTGAGGACATGCTAAAGCGCAAATTTCATATAAAAGTTATTGCTGACATCACCTGCGATATTAACGGATCCATTCCGAGTACTAAAAGAGCATGCACCATAGCTGATCCAATTTATGATTATTGTCCTTCTGACGATTCCATTGAACCGCCTTTGAGTGATGAGGGTCAGGTGACGGTTATGGCCATTGACAACCTGCCTTGTGAATTGCCCCGGGACGCTTCCAATGATTTCGGTCGTGATCTGATAAATAAAGTTCTTCCCCATCTGTTGGGCGCGGGAAATCACCAGATGATTGAAAATGCGACCATTGCCAGTAACGGAAGTTTAACAAAGAAATTTGATTACCTTTCTTCTTATGTAAAAGGCTAATTATTCGAATAGTTTAATTTATCTTTATTGTAAAGCAGTAAGTACCTAAAATCCGCAAGCGTATTTTAGGCATTAAAGAAAAAGGCGTTTTCCCGCCCGGAGGGCGGGAAAACATTTAAAATATGTTATTTTTGGTGCACTTGAATAAGTGAGTGGTCTTTAGATTAAAGACGCAGAATTCTGTTATATTTCGAACATTATTAAATGTTCCATAAAGCCGCCTGCGGATTTATGGAAGTATATTATGGCGAGGAAGTTGAAGAAAATATTTGTGCTTGATACTTCAGTGATTATTTATGAGCACAATTCCATCATGAATTTTGATGAGCACGATGTGGCCATTCCCATTACCGTGCTGGAGGAGATCGACCAGTTTAAAAAGGGCAATGATACCAAAAATTTTGAGGCCCGTGAATTTATCCGGCTCCTCGATTCTTTGTCGCGCGATAAAATGCTCCAGCAGTGGAACAACCTCAATGGCAGGCAAAAAGGCCGCTTTAAAGTGATCATGTCAATAGAAAGCCGGGTGGATGCTACTGAAGTTTTCGGTGACAGTAAGCCAGACCATAAAATACTTAATGCTGCATTGAAACTTATCGAAGATTATCCGGATAAAAAGGTGGTTTTAGTTTCGAAAGATATTAACCTTCGGTTGAAGGCCAGAGCCCTGGATATTGCGGCTGAAGATTATACTACCGGAAGGGTGGAGAACGTAAGCTCACTTTATACGGGCACTCACATCATTGATGATGTCCCTTCCGAGACCATCAATGACTTATATGAAAAGGGATATTTACCCTATGCCCGTATTGTGCAAAACAAGCCCGTAAAAAATGCTTATTTTATTTTAAAGAATGAGCGTAAATCAGCGTTGGCTTATTATAATGCGCAGGATAAAGTCATTGTGCATCTGGAAAAGAGAAAGGTTTATGGCATCAAACCGCGTAATGCCGAACAGGCCTTTGCCATTCATGCTATTCTTAATCCGGATGTAAAGCTGGTGTCTTTACAGGGTGTGGCTGGCACGGGGAAAACACTGCTGGCCCTGGCCGCAGCCCTAGAGCAAAAGAGGGACTTTAAGCAGATTTATCTGGCCCGTCCAATCGTGCCCCTGAGCAACAAAGACATTGGTTATTTGCCCGGTGATATCAAAAGTAAGCTAAATCCATATATGGAACCCCTGTGGGATAACCTCAAGTTCATTCAGAATCAGTACAACGAGACAGATAAGGAATTCTTGAAAATTTCAGAAATGGTAAACCTTGAAAAGCTCGTGATCACCCCCCTGGCCTATATCCGGGGAAGGAGTTTGTCAAATATTTGCTTTATTGTAGATGAGGCTCAGAACCTGACCCCGCATGAAGTGAAAACGATAATCAGCCGTGCGGGAGAAAACACCAAGGTTATTTTTACGGGAGACATCCATCAAATAGATACTCCCTATCTCGATGCCCAAAGCAATGGCCTTTCGCTGATGATCGACAAGGTAAAAGGCCATGCACTCTATGCCCATGTGACGCTCGAAAAGGGCGAACGGTCTGAACTTGCTAATCTGGCGAACGAATTGCTGTAGTAATTAGTAAATTTACTAATCTTTTTAAATGTAAGGATTCGTAAAAAAACAACACGCCTACCCTATTATTTCCCTCATTATACCTTTTTTTCCGTTGATGGGAGCCATTTGTCACGTAAGTATTAATACGTATATGGAAAAGAAAAGTATGGAGATTGTAATTTTCTATTGAAACATGTTCCTGTAATAGCACCAGCCATTTGCATTTTACTGTTTGGATGACTGTCCCTACTTTTGTATCGTTAATCGATATATATAAAACGGAGTAATGTGATGTTTAAAAAACTAATTTTCAATTTTCTGTCACCAAAAAGAAAATTGGCTTTTCTTGAAAAACACGGAGAATGCATAGGACGAACAGGTTTGGAACACAACCAGATTACCGTTTACTTTTTAGAGGGATATGTCGTAAGAATTCGTCACGAAGGCGACAAATTAAAAGAAATATTCACCAGCCGTAATGTGAAAAGCTTTGGAAAATCTATTGGTTCATATATTGCCGCCACTATGCCCCGGCAGGAAGCTTAAGCTTTCAGTACTTTCACCATGGTTTCACCTATTACTGCGGGCGATTCCACCACATGGATACCGCATTCCCTCATGATTTTCATCTTGGCGGCTGCTGTATCATCGGCGCCACCGATGATAGCTCCGGCATGACCCATTCTACGGCCGGGAGGAGCTGTCTGTCCTGCGATAAATCCAACGACAGGTTTGGTGCCATGTTCCTTGATCCAGTAAGCGGCCTCTGCTTCCATGCTTCCACCAATTTCACCAATCATGATGATGCCTTCTGTTTCGGGATCGTTCATCAACAGTTCTACCGCATCTTTGGTTGTTGTGCCAATGATGGGATCGCCACCAATACCAATACAGGTTGTCTGTCCCAATCCGGCTTTTGTGATCTGGTCTACAGCCTCATAGGTGAGTGTTCCTGAGCGGGAGACGATGCCAATAGAACCTTTGTTGTGAATAAAGCCCGGCATGATACCTACTTTAGCCTCTCCCGGGGTAATAATGCCCGGACAGTTGGGGCCAATAAGTCGGGCGCCATGGGATGTGACAAATTTCTTGGCCTGAAGCATATCTTTGGTGGGAATGCCTTCAGTGATTGCTACAATGACTTTTATGCCTGCATCTGCGGCCTCCATAATCGCATCACCGGCAAAGGCCGGGGGTACAAAAATGACACTAACATCTGCTCCAGTGGCATCAACGGCATCCTGAACCGTGTTGAATACCGGCTTGCCTAAATGTTCCTGTCCTCCTTTTCCCGGTGTTACACCACCCACTACATTTGTGCCGTATTCAATCATCTGACCGGCATGAAATGTGCCTTCGGAACCAGTAAAACCCTGGACAATAATTTTGGAATCTTTATTAACAAGTACGCTCATGAGGACCTTTATTTTTTATGTGCACAAAAATAGCGTATTCATTAGGATTACAAAAGGAAAAGTTATTTTACAAACAACACTTCTTATATTTCTTTCCCCGGCCACATGTTCAACGGGCAAAAAAACTCATTCTGCTTTGCACATCACTTAAATGTTTCACAAATTACCAGACCATTATCAAAGCTAAAAATATGCGAAAGCTCTTCGTTCTTTTTTTCTGTGGCATGTTTGTGCTGCTTTTATCCTGTCAAAATCAGGCGCCAGTAGATATTACCCGGCCCAACATCATCCTCATCTACGCCGATGATATGGGTTATGGTGACCTGGGCAAGTACGGAGCCAATGACTACACCACTCCCAATCTGGATAGAATGGCCAATCAGGGGACAATGTTCACCCATTTTTATTCTGTGCAGGCGGTTTGTAGCGCCTCCAGGGCGGGCCTGCTTACGGGATGCTACCCCAACCGCATCGGTATTTCAGGTGCGCTCGGGCCATCCAACACCCACGGCATCAATGCCGATGAGGTTACCATTGCCGAGATGCTCAAAGGGA